>Ga0335072_10003309_pt1 | contig 24319 bp, 22 predicted proteins | sample Lox_Sample_21_FD_206725 | JGI IMG/M metagenome (GOLD analysis project Ga0335072, IMG submission 206725) | Soil microbial communities from Loxahatchee National Wildlife Refuge, Florida, United States - Lox_Sample_2.1 | ecosystem: Environmental > Terrestrial > Soil > Wetlands | place: USA... | reverse complement strand
TTGGATTGGAGGCGATCCGGCCAATTCAATTCGCCGCCGCGGGGGAGGGAGCATCGGCCCACTTGCCGTTTTCCTTGATGAGATCGACGAGGCGGGCGACAGCTTCACCTTCGGGGATGTTGAATTTCACCGGCGTTTTGCCGATGTAGAGATTGACTTTTCCGGGCGCGCCGCCGACATAGCCGAAATCGGCGTCGGCCATTTCGCCGGGGCCGTTGACGATGCAGCCCATGATGGCGATTTTGACGCCTTTGAGATGATTGGTCGCCTCGCGAATCTTCGCGGTGGTGGTCTGAAGATTGAAAAGGGTGCGCCCGCAGGAAGGGCAGGCGACGTAATCGGTCTTGAAGATGCGGTTGCCGACCGATTGCAGGATGTTGAAGGCGAGGCGGACGCTGGCGCCGGGGCCGGGCTCGCCGCGCACGAGAATGGCGTCGCCGATGCCGTCGCAAAGCAGCGCGCCGATGTTGGCCGCGGCATCGAGCATGGTGTCGAGAACGTCGGGCTTGGCGCCGGGAGCGGGCGGATGGAAGGTGTCCTTGAGCAGGATCGGATGCTTGGCCGGAATCTGCGCCGCGAGGTAACGGTAGGCCACGATGGGCGAAAGGGCGCAGCCGTCGGCGATGGCGACGATATGGGGCGCGTGGGCGGTGGCGAGAAAATCGAGCGCCTTCGCGTCGCGCGGATCGACTTCGATGATTTGTTCTCCTTCGATCACGAAATCGGGAAAAATATCGCCGAGCTGAGCGCGCTTGTGCTCAATGGCCTGGTAGGTGCCGACAGTCGCGCCGACGCGGGTCGATTGCGATGCGCCGCCGATAACGCCGTTGTGGGTGGGAGATTCTTCCGTGGCGCGCCGGGCGAAGACGAACGGATCGAAACTGAGAGGCGGCTGCTGGGGCGGCAGCTCATCCTTCGCGTGGCGGGCGGCGAGCGCCACCAGGGCGCGGGCGACGGGGATCTCGTGAACGCTGTCCTCGGTGAGCGAAACGCGGATGGTGTCGCCGATGCCGTCGGCCAGAAGCGCGCCGATGCCGACGGCGCTTTTGATGCGGCCATCCTCGCCGTCACCGGCCTCCGTCACGCCGAGATGGAGCGGGTAGTTCCAGTCCGGCCCAAGCTCAAGCAGACGCGCGGCGAGGAGCCGGTAGGCGTTGATCATGACCTTGGGGTTGCTCGACTTCATGGAAAAGATAAAATCGTGATAGCCATACTTGCGGGCGATGCGGGCGAACTCGACGGCGCTTTCGACCATCCCCGCGGGGGTGTCGCCGAAACGGTTCATGATGCGGTCGGAGAGCGAGCCGTGGTTGGTGCCGATGCGCATGGCGATGCCGCGCTGGCGGCAAAGATCGACCAGAGGCTTGAAGGTTTCGTCGATCCGGGCGAGTTCCTCTTCGTACTGTTCGTCGGTATATTCGCGCACGGCGAATTTCTTTTTGTCGGCGAAGTTGCCCGGATTGATGCGGACTTTCTCGACCCACTGCGCGGCCTCCATGGCGGCATCTGGCTTGAAATGGATATCGGCGACGATGGGCGCGTCGCAGCCGGCGGCGGTCAACTCGGCCTTGATGTTCTTGAGATTGGCCGCGTCTTTTACCGTCGGCGCGGTGATGCGGACGATTTCGCATCCGGCCTTGACCAAATCGAGGGTTTGCTTGACACATTCGCGCGTGTCCATCGTGTCGCAGGTAAGCATCGACTGGATGCGAATCGGGTTGGCGCCGCCGACGCCGACCTTGCCGACTTTGACCTCGCGGGAAAGGCGGCGTTGGTAATGGTACGGATTATGGCAGTAAGGAAGAGGCGGCATGCGAAAATTGACTTTAGAATCGAACCGGCGCAAGAGCAAGTCCAGGGGTAGTGGGTCGGTTTGGAATCGGGTAATCTCTATTTTAGCGCCTTTCGACCTGCTCGTGCGCTCGTACTACTGCTGCGCCCAGTCGAGCAACTTGACCGGGCTGAACTTTTGCGCCGGTTGCGGTATCCCGCAGTCGATCTGCCGCACTGCCGTGATGGAGTCGGTATGGACTCCAGGCAAAGAGGGATTTTCGGATTTCGATATTCTCCTACTCTGCATCTTTCCTCAATTCTTGCCCTGCAAGCGTCCCCGCACGGCCTGGGTTGCTCGCCGGCCTTTCCCGCCAACGCGTCACCCTGCATCAAAAGGAATTTGCGCGTAAAATCGAGCCGCATATTCAGTTTAGTGGCCGACGTTTTCTTAACCAAGCCAATGCCCATAAACGCGACGGGCGGTGCGGCGGGTATTAAGCAGATGTTTTCGATTTCAATGAGAAGCTTTTCGGAGATTTCGCGGGTGAAACGTCTAGTTGTGTACAAAAAGGGGCATCATTGTGGCTATCAAATCCACTACTACTTGTCGCTTACGGTGAAGCATCGCAAGGCTTTGCTCATAGGGAAGTTGGTGGAGTCTATTTGAGAATATCAGTTGGAGTTATGGCTTCAATAGTCGGTGTAATATCCTCGGTGCCCTCTGCAATTATCGCAGAAAACTTTACGATAAACTCGTGGCCAGCTCTTCCATAAAGTAGACGTCCACTTATTTTATTAGATGATTCCCATTGAGCTGAAACAATCATTTCACGACTCAAGGGAAACCTTTTATTATCTGCATCAGATATTAAATAATCAATTTTATCTTCAACAGATTTTCTGGCTGACGCCAGCTCAATTTGCCTAAGATCAGCGCTTGTGCCATCTGAAGAAATTATCCATACCGACGTGTTTGCCCCATCGGGTTGATCGATTAGAGCCACTAGCTTATCAGAAGACCAAAGCACTTTAGTATAACGACTAACCGTTAAGAGAGCTTTTAAGGGTCTATCTTTATATGAATAAGTGATGACTCGATTGCAACTACCGGACGGATATAGAGTTGGCCAAAGCGCAATTGCGTCAACAATGGTAATTTTACTTTCTTTGTGTAGAGAATATTCGACACGAGGAGACTCGTCCTGCGTTCGACCACTAATACTCAGAAGAGTACAAAATGCTAAAATGAAAAATAAAATGCGAATCACATGCTTCACCAATTCGAACCTGCTTAAGGTAGGCATATCTTGAGACTTATAATGGAATATACCAATTTCCATTGTACTGGGCGCTAGTAAGCTGATCGGCAAGAAACTTTGTCATGCCTGCGACTTGGGAAGTTGATGTAAACCGGGATTTCCCATTTGAGTTGTTGTCCATGGGGTCATATTGAGCTTTCCCGGTCGTGGCGATTTTCCTCCCCTCACTTGGCGTTGCAAGCCATTTTGCGGTTCCCCAAATTAACTTTTTGGTGACATTGACCTCATCCCCGCCCATTTTCCGTCCCAAACCAGCCGATTGAGCCGGAGGCAGAGACACGTCACCCGTGTTGACTGTTGTCTTCATGCGGTTTTCATTCATCCACTGGCCGAGACGGGCACTCGCAAGCGCTCAATGGCTTGGAGGATGGATTGGAACAACTCCCGTGGAACCGCCACCTCTGCCATCTGGAAGATGACCCTGCGGGCATGAGTCACAACCTTTGCGCCGATCTTGATGAGTTTCTCCCTCAAGGTCGTCAGCGTCCAGTGACTCACGGAGCGTGGCAATACAGCCTGCCGCAAGTAGTTTCCCAGATTGTAAGCGAGTATAAAAAGCAGCAACCTGACCTCGTTATCGACAAAATCATGGCAAGAAAGCCGTGTCCATCTCACCGCATTCTTCCCCTCCTTGATCCACTGCTCCGCCGTCCCCCGCTGATTGTAAAAACGCACCACCCGTTTGGCCGACCGGCTCAGATTGGTGACGATGAATCCGATGCGAGGGAACAACTCCCCCCGGTGCCATTCCACTTTGGCAATCACCCGGCGGGGACAGTTCCAACTCTTGGCCTGATAGGCAAAGTCCCTGTACCGCACCTGAGGTTTTTCAGGGGGTCTTCCCACCGGACGAACTGTAAGTGGTTCAATCATTTTGTTCAAGGTGTCATTGGCTGGAAGTCGGATGGCATACAAAAAGCCTTCCCCTTCCAGATACTCATAGATGTCTGGATTGGCAAAGGCGGCATCGCCGCGAAAGTAGCAGTCGATCTCTTGGCCGCGATAACGGGCGACAATCGGTTCGAGTACGGTCTGCCAGTCCTTGGCGCTATGCACGTTGCCTTCGCGCAGCAGCGTGCCTTCCACGTCGCCAAACTGGTTGAAGCAGAATAAAGGATGATAACAGGTACAGCCGAAATGCCCGTTGTAGGCGCTGCCCTCCTGTTCCCCGTAGGTTTCGCTCACTGAGCTGTCCATGTCCAGAACCATCTCCTGCATCGGTCTTTGTTGATGCAGCCGTTCATTCCACGTTCCCGGCATCTTTTTCAAGGCCATGAGATTTTCCGTTTGGGTCAGCACCTCGGTCTCGAATCGACTCATCTGGCTGGTCGAGGCTGCCTGATGCTGGCAAGCTCTTCCTCCCACCACATAACGCATGGCGGGATCGACCGAGAGACGCTCGGCATCGTTAGTGTCCTCATAACCCGCCAGACGGCTGAAAACCGATTGCCTCAAAAGGGCCACCATCGAGTGCTGGGTGTTCTTGCCGGTGCGTTGCTCGGTGAAGCTATCGCGTGCCATCGCGGTCAGATTCAACGCCTCGTCGAGTTCCCGGTAGGCGAGCAAACCCGCATCTGAGGTCACCTTCGATCCATGAAATTCTAGTTTTAGCCGCCCGTCAAATTCGACCCCAAAACCCTGCTTTTTGCTTTCACCCGTTGATTTCGCTAGTTTTGCAATCATTTCTTGATCTTCTATTTACTATATTCTCCTCTGAAAATCACGTTTTCTATTCTATAGATATGTTTCTCTATATCCATCTTTATCTGGGAAATATGGGTTTAGTCTGGTCGATATAAAAACATGATCACCGCCCACAGAAAACAAAAGACCGTAAACGCAACGTTAAAAATGCTGGAGTACAAGATGATATCGACGGTGCCTAAACAACCCTGGATTGCCGCCGGGAAGCAGAATAAGAGAACAATGGCGCGTTTCGTGGCGTGCGCTCGTGCTTGGCTAGGCGGGTCGATCACTTCTTCCAAGCCCAAACATAATCCGCAATCCCCGCTCCCATCGCGGGAATAAATAGGTTCTAAATTTTAACTCCCACACGTGCCGCGAAGATTCTCCGCCTCGCGGCCCTGAAGATAGAAGTGCGCCTTGCGGTAACTTTTTTGGTGGAGATAGTGGCGAAGCTGGGCCGGATAGCTCGAATCGAGTTCCTTTTCGAGGGCGTCAAGCCGCGCGAAGAGGGCGAGAAGATCGGGCGGGTTCGATTCCTTTTGGCGCGGAACGGCGGCGAGATATTCGTCCAGCGTTCGAGCGAGCCGGGCGAGAATTTCTTCCTTTGGCATGGCGGCGTTCATTGGCTTTTGGAAGAATCGCCTTCAAGTCGCTCGATGGCGGCCTGATACTCGGTCTTTTCGCCGTGAACGGCGGCTTTCTTTTCCTCCCATTCGGTATGAAGACGGCGGATTTCACGCGCCAATTGATCCTGAAGCTGGCTGACGGCGGTAAGATCGCCTTTGATTTTTTCTTTGGCGATTTCACCCTGCAAAAAGGTTTCCTTTTCGGCGATTTTGGAACCGTAGAGGGAATTGATTTCCGCGATGCGGGCTTTCTGCTCGTCCGTCAGTTTCTTTGTCGGCTCCTTTTTCTCCAGGCGTTCCATGGCGAGTTCGTAAGCTGATTTCATGTTTTTGTCTCCTGGGAATGGTTGATTTCGATCCAAATCGCGTCATCGCGGACTTCGACCGGATAGGTGGAAATTTGGATATTGGGAATATTCCGGCAGACACCGTCACGGAGCTGAAATTGCCACTGATGCCAAGGGCAGGTGACTTGTCCATCGGCCACCAGCCCTTCGTGAAGCGGAGCGCCGCGGTGAGGACAGATATTATCGATGGCGAAAAAGCCATTGGCATGGCGGAAGAGGCCGATCTCAAGACCGCCGAATTTAAAACAGCGGCTTTGGCCAACGGGAACGTCATCGGGTTTCCACGAAGTGTCGATGTAGGGCATGGCGGGCAACTCCTATTTTAAGCTGGCCGGGCTGGGCGTTCAAGGCCGAAGAGGTGGCGCGCTCGAAGCCACAGATGCAGCGCAGATTTGTTTCGAAACCAGTGCCTCGGGCTCTCCAAGCAACTATAATAAACTACTTCTGGCCTGCCTTTTGCCTCATCATTGCTTGTGATTCGGCCAGGTTGTTTCGCGCGGCGGTAAAGTCAGGTTTCAGCCGTAACGCCTCCTGAAACTGGAGTATCGCCTCAGCCAGGCGCCCCTGCCGCAAGAAGGCAACGCCGAGGTTGTTCTGTATTTCGGCATCGTCAGGCCTCATGCCCAATGCCTGCTGGTACTGTTCTATCGCCTCGGGGATTCGCCCCAGGCCAACCAAGACGTTTCCCATGTCGCTATGCGCTGCGGCATAATTGGGATCAATCTGAAAAGCCAGTTCATATTGTCCCATTGCTTCCTCCATCCGGCCTGCTTGGCGCAAGGCATTGGCTAGATGATCGTGAAACTCAGCATCATCGGGTTTGAACCGCAAAGCCTGCTCAAATTGACTTATTGCTTCCGGAGTCCGTCCTTCCTGATTCAAGGCATTTCCCAGGTTGTTGCGAGTTTCGGCGCCATCAAGATTGAGCCGCAGCGCCTGTTGATATTGGTCTATGGCTTCTGGAATTCGCCGTTCGTCGTCCAGGGCAACGCCCAGGTTGTTGTGGGTTCTGCCATCGTTGGGATTGATTTCCAAGGCCTTTTGATACTCGCGAATTGCCTCGTCTACTTGCCCCTTTTGAAAAAGAACAGCACCGATGTTTGCGTAAACTTCCTCTTGCAAATCAAGTCGCGCCAATAAATTGAACGAGACGGAGAAAATCAGCAACAACCCCCAACCGCAACGCGCAAGCCACAACCAGAGCGGCCGTTGGGCCAAGGCGCTTTCCAAAGCAAAAACGCCCACGACGGCGAGCAGCAACAGCGGGGACGCATATTCCACCCTGTAACGAATAAGCATGGAACTGTGAAGGCAAAGGACCATGGTGGAACTCCCGAAAAGCAAGCCCACGGCCATGAGGAACCAGCACAAAGGTGAGTGCGCTAGCGCCGGACGGCTTCGCCAAGCCAGTGGCACAGCTAGGGCCAGCCACACCAGCGGAATATTGGTTAGCACGCCAAAAGGATGATCGGCATCAAAATAGCCTCTTGGTAGAGCGGGCAGTGCCCTCTCATGCACAAAGGGAAAATGATCATTCCAAAGCGCTGGTTCCAGAAAGCAAATCTGGAAATTGAACCAAAAATAATACAAACTGAACTGTTGGATTGTGATGGACGGCAGCTGATAGCTCTGTCCGAATTCCAATGGATCATCGAAACGCAAAGCGTTATAAAGCATCAGTCCCAGCCCGATAAGCAAAATCGGGCCGCTTACCGCCGGCAATAACGGCCACACTCGTCGCTTCTCGCGCCATGCCTGAAGCACTGGCAGCAGCAGAATCACGGCCCCAAATAACAGCGATGGCCGCGCACCCACGGCCAACCCATAGGCCAGACTGGCCGCCACCAGCCATCGCCACCGATGCCACGCATCATGCACCGCCCCCCAAATTCCCACCAAGGCCAGCATGGTCAGCGCATACCCGCAACTGATGGCAACTTCATAAACATCGCATCGCGCCAAGATTGCCGGCGCAAAATTGGCCAGGCCAAACGCGATCACCCCGGCCGCCATCACCCCCACGCCAGTTTCCCTAAAGTAGCGTCGCCAGATTGCCCACAGCAATCCGGCTCCGGCCAGAAAACCAGCTGAGAAAAAAAACACCACGGCGTCCTTGTGTAATAGATAATGGCCGGTTAGCGCCGCATACGGCCAAAAAAGCAACAAGGCGGGTGTAATCCCAAAATAGAGATAGAGCTTGCCTTGGTAATAACTCAGATCCATCACCGGATGGCGCCCGAACCATAAAAGGTTTCTAACCGCGGGATGATGAGAGTTGGAGAATCGTGCGAGTTCGGGTGGCACCTCCCGCTTCACGTTGAGTTGACCGGCGCGAAATCCCTGCACCAGCAAATTGTAATAGCTGTCTTGCGGACCGGAATCCAGCAGTTCAATCATGCCCGAATGGGCACTCGCGACATAGATTCCAATGGGTACAGCGCAAGCTGCGCTTAGAACCGCGACTCTCATCCATCGTGGAATTGGTTGAGCAAACCCGGCTTTTGCGGCTATCGGCGTGGAAACCTCCTCACCGGTTGCGCTCTTTCTCGTGAACCGTTTCGCCATGCCTTTGGGCAATCACAATGAAACTTTTGCCGCCCCTATAAAAGCAGATTTTACTTTTGGAGGCCAAAGGCCATCCCCTCTGTTATGCAGAGCTTAACAAATAACCGATTATCAAGAATGGCAAATCGTGTGGCGCGATTTAAGCGGCGTTCGCCTGCAACTCCAACGGAATAATATCGAGCGCGCACTGGAGTATCGTGCTCGGTTTTTGGGTCTTCGTGATGTAGTGGACCACTCCCTTCGCTTTCATGAGCTGGACTTCTTCGGGATTGGAACTGGCCGACAGCATCATCACCGGAATATCCTTGGTGGAGGGATCGCTCCGGAGCCGGTCCAGCGTTTCGACCCCATTCATGACCGGCATGGTCATATCCAAAACCATGAGCGCAGGCAAATGCATGCGGGCCATTTCCAAGCCGATGGCGCCATTGGGTGCCTCGATAATCTCACAATTGTAGGGCGCAAATACCTTGGCGATGACGGAGCGCGTCGCCTTGCTGTCATCGACGAGTAGAATTTTTTTGGTGTTCATATATTTCTGGTCCTTTTCCTTGAGCGAATAGAGCTCGATAATGATGAGATGAGAGGCATACGTGAAAGCGAAACTATGGTGAACGACGCCGCTGATCGACTCCAGGTCAATCGAATGACCCCGGATGACCGTGGGCAAAGAAAGGATGCACGTCTCATTTTCACTCCGCAGGCAAAAATTGATCTTGCCCGCGATGATATTGGTCAGCTCTCCAATGACGTCGGTGATATCGGAGCTGGTTTGCACGGTGTCGGCGTCCTGGCCGAACATGGCCGCCGTTACCACGTGCGAAAAAACTTCGCTTAATTTCAGGCAAACCACACCGCGTCTGCGCCCCGCGATACCAACCATGCCGATAACATGAGTCTCGCCCCCTTTTCTAAGGGGCTCGATTGACGAAGGCTCTATATACATGTTGAGCACAGTCTCAAACGCGGTAACAACCGAGTCGTTGACATATCTCTTTAAGTCTTGTTCGGATATGATTATGGTCATTTGGAGTCCCTTGTTGATTTTATTTAATAAAACAAAAATTATAATGAGTGCTTCATGGAAGATGGAGTAGTGACCTGCGGTATCTTCATTTTGAATAATGTTCCCTTTCCCGGGTGGCTGATGACTTCGACCGCGCCATGAATCCGGTCAAGATTCGTTTTAACCACGTTCATGCCCATGCCGCGTCCCGATAATTTCGTCAGGCGCGGAGCGGTGGAAAAGCCCGGTAAGAAAATTAGATTTCGAAGGTCGTGAGTGCTCATCATCTGCGCTTGGTTGGGGGAAATCAGCGCCCGTTGCAAAGCGACTTCTTTGATCAGCGTCACCTTGATGCCCGCGCCATCGTCTTCGATTTCAATAATGACATAACCGTCCTGGTTAAAAGCCCGCAGGGAAATGCAGCCTTCTTCCGGTTTTCCGGTGGCGCGGCGCACTTCCGGCATTTCAATCCCATGATCGATGCAGTTGCGGACAAGATGAGTCAATGGATCGCTGACTGCCTCTAGAATGCTGCGGTCGATTTCCATGTCGTCTCCGGTCATCTCCAGACGAATTCTTTTGCCGCTGGCCAAGGTTGCATCCCGGATCAGGCGCGGATATTTGTTCCAAAGACTGCTGATGGGCTGCAAACGCGCTTTGAAAATATCGTTTTGAAATTCCAGAATGATATGGCTGAGCCGTTGGGAAATATCGGCCAGCGCAAGATCGTTTTGGGCAACGCTTAACCGGGTGAGATGGTCCCGCTCGAGCATAAGTCCGCCGGCCAGAGCCATGAGATGATCGAGCAGGGACACTTTCACACGGATAGTGCCGTCCGCTGGCCCGTTGGTGGACAGCTCATCTTCTACCGGCTGAGTTTGAAGTTCAGCCTTGGGCACAATTTGTTTTTGCAACGTTTTCAGGTTTAATTCGGCCACCAGGACTTCATAATCGGCCTCGCCCTCCTCTCCATTCAACTCGATCTCTTTTAAAAGCATCCGGACCGCATCCAAAACTTTCAAAAAAGCCGTCACCGTTTCCGCGTTGGTGGCCAAGCGCCCTTCTTTGATTCCGCAAAGGACGCCTTCGGATTGATGGGCGATGCTTTGCAAACGGTCAAAGCCGAACAATCCGCTGCTGCCCTTCAGGGTATGGAAAGTCCGCAATATCCGATTGAGCGTTTCCTGGGATAAATTCTGCTTGTCCCAGCCCACGAGACTCCGTTCCAAATCGTCCATGCTTTCCTTGCATTCGGACAGGAACTCGCGAATCATCTCCGGGTCAAGCTGGACTTGCTCAATCATATTCCTCGATCAGCCATGGGCTTGCAGGACGGTGGAAGGCCAGTAATCGATAAAACCGAGACGCTGATAATAATAAATCCGGCGCGCGGCCATATCGGGTATGATCCGGGTTTGCCGGCAGATTTCCTTAAAGGGAGTGGCGCCGGTAATATGTGATAAGATTTTCAATTCATCCCGGTCCGGTTCAACCTCGCGAATTTGCGTGTAGCCATTGGGAGTAAACGTTGGAATCCCGTTAGGATCTCCGAGAATAAGCTGAATTTCATCCGCTTCCTGGACGTTGCGGAGGTTTTCCAAGATCCAATCATTGATCCGCAGGGGAGGAGGTTCACAGATTTCCACGAAACCGGGCAAAGACGTTTGCTCGAACTCGTAATTGGCGTTTTTTTCCGTCCATACCCGGGCAAAAAGGCGGTGCCCGTAGACATTGGTCAAGATCTGAGCGGTCTGTAAGGGAAGAACACCCTCCAAATTCAAATTTAAGATAAAAGGAGACAATGTCTCCAATTGCCTTTCTTCGCATCTCTTCCAGATGGCGCTCTTTTTCCCATGCGTCAAAAATGGAGTGCCTTCGAGATAATCTTCAAAATGACGTGTGCTGATCACCTTCACCATCCCTTCCTTGCAAAAAGTATGAACGGTTACTCCGCCAATGTTGATTCTTAAAACGCCGGTCAAATGCTTCTGTTCGACGAAACGCAGCGCATTGCAGATGGGGGAGGCGAGGGTGTTGCCCCGGATAAGTATAGATCCGACCGCGGAGGCGGCCTGTTCCGCCAATTGCCTCTGCTCCCAGTGACTTAAAACATAGGAAACAGTGGCCACAAGCAATTCGCAGCTAAAGGGCTTGACCAGCATCCGAACGATATTGGTTTCCTGCAAGGCCAGTCCGCTGATTTCATTGGCGCTGCTGCTCATCAAAATGATGGGGATCGACGAGGTTTCCGGCAACTGGGCCAGACGGCGGCATAATTCGTCTCCCTTCATGTCCGGAAGGGTGTAGTCACAGATAATCAGATCGGGACGGCTGTTGACGGCCAGATCGATTCCTGTCGCTGGATCGGAAGCCAGAAAAAGATGGTTGACGCAATCTTCGTGAACGAGTGATTTCTCTATAAACTTCCTAAGCGTCAGGCTGTCATCGATCACCAGAATATTTTTAGGGAGGAGTTTCACTATTACACCACCTCCAAAGCACAACATTCGTCAGACCGTTGAACCGCCTCCATCAGCACAATGTCCCAGCGCCCGGCAATATTGCCCTCGGCGCCTTCGATAGACTCCGTTTCGCGAAAAAAACCCCGCTTCCAGGAGAGAATTTCGTTAAAAGCGGCTATGCCGGCCAAGTGGTCGGTCCGGGCATGCACGATCTCTCCCATGCTAATAATGATGACGCCATTGTCGCCGGTTGGGCCGGTGATCACCAGCTGGCAATTATCTTTATTCAGGCATTTAACCTGAATCAAATCCACCAGACGCATCTGACGCACGGAACCATAAAATAATGGTGTTTTGGAGATCTCCGGAAAAAGAGCGGCCAATTTTTGCTCCAATTCCAAAACGTCGAGAGGTTTTTGCAGAATTTCATACCTTCCCATATGCTGATACGTCTGCTCGATTTCGGCTCTGGGCGAACTTATCATCATAAGGAGCGGCGCGTCGGGCATCACGGTTTTGAGGTCCACCATAAACTCCAGTTCATGGCCATCCGAGGAATTTAATCCGACCAAAAAGGCGCTGAATTCATATTGGTAAATGAAGACATTGGCTTCCTCCGCCGTCCGGGCCAAAAGCGGCGTGATATCCGGCAGGGTGCGTTGCAAATGCGCCCGAATGGTTTCGCTTAGGCGCAAGTCATTCTCTAAAATCAGCAAATAGAGAGATGAAGATTTCATTCGTCAACAGTCAAGCAGCCGGCATTTCTCTTGAAAATCCAAAATGGAATTGACCGCTTGCAAAATCAGTTTTTTTCTGGCCCGGTTGTACTGGGGCGCGCGCGCTTCCAGGAGCAGCGCCTTAACCGCTTCGGTGACGGCGATAATTATTTTGGTCAAATCCGAACGCATGGCGGTGGCCTGTTCCGGTTTTAAGGTATCGAGAACATCCTTTAATCCTCCGGTTAACGACCCAATGCGCAATTGCCCGACGCTATTTGCCGCCCCCTTTAAGGTATGGAGATTGACTCTCAAATCGTCCAGCCGGCCGGGGCATCCACATGGGGTAGTATGCCATGCCTGCAAAATAGATTCGATTTTACTCAATTCTTGAGCGGCTTCCTCTTCGAAAAAGGGCAAAATCTCGGGATCGCTGATATCCGCCTGATCGGCTATTTGTTCCAGCCGCTCCAATGAAGGTATGGAAATACTTTTATCGGAAATAACGTTGTTTTTCATACTCATGGAGAATCCATTTATGCATCATTATCATGCGGTATAATGGAGGATTTGATTTTTGGCGGAAGAGGCCCTCTTACGCCTTTGGTTTAAACGCGATGAGATTGAAGGGGAGTTTGATCTCAAGACTGTAGTCGACTCCGCTATCATGCATGTCTTCATCCTCCTCGGCGTAATACCAATTGACGGTAATGGTCTTGCCTTTTTGATGGCTCCTTTCCAGGCATTCCAACAGGTCGAGCAGGCACTTGGACGTGCTGGTGTTAAAGTATTCGAGCTTAAAATTGACGGTCAAAGGATCCCGGCTCTCTTCAAGGTAGGCTTCGAGCTTCTGCTGGACGCCCTGATAAAATTGCACCGCATTCTCCGGATAGGACTCCCCGGCAAATTCTAGAATTCCGCGGGTTGTATCCAGGAAAACGCTGGGGGTTGTGTTCGTGGAGGCGAGATTAAAATTGTCCATAAACGTTTATTGAGGATCACGATTGATTTTGACGACCAAGGTGAAAAAATAGTTGCCCTCATTCATGGGATGAAAATCGAATACCAGAGGATTTTTGGACCTTTTGGCTATATCAATCAGGCCAAGGCCGGCGCCCTTGGATCCCTCCTGCAAGATACGTCGGCGTTGCTGGCTGTAATATTCCCGCAGTTCTTCCTGGCTCATGCCATTGATTTTGAGGCATTGGGTTTGCAGCCGCTGTCTTTGGTCTTCGTTGATCAGGTTTCCGCAAATAATTTGATAAAGATTTGGCATTTGCTGCACCAGAATGATACCGACCCCGACATTGGTTTCGGTTGCCGGAGAAATTTCCCTTTCCTGCGAGTAAAAGAGAATATTTTGCGCCATCTCCACCATGATGGCGAATAGGCGTTTGCTATAAGTATCGGACCCGACTTCTTCGGACGGCAACCGGATGAGGTCGCCGATGCGCACCAGGGTATTTTGCGACATGGCGCCTTTAAACAGGAGAATAATCTGGCTCTTATTGATCCCCTGGTAGTAATCGAGAAGAGATGTGCCGGGAATGACGTTTTCGAATGTTTGCATAAAAATCAGTAAATTTCCTATCCGGCCATGGCAGGACGCCATTCCATGCCGATCACCGTGATGTCGTCGCGTTGTTTTTGGGTTGTTTGGTGTCGATTGAGCGCCTCTTCTATCTTTTTTTGTTTTTCCGCCAGAGGCAGCGCATGAATTTGTTTGAAAAGAGAGCGAAGACGCGCGGAACCAAATTTTTGATTATCCAGGGATGGTTGGTCGGCGTATCCATCGGTGGTCAGATAAAAAGTCTGCCCAGCGATCAAATCAAAAGTATGAGTGGTGAAATTCCGGCTCTCTTCCCGCTGCAGGCCGCCAATCGACACGCGGTCGGCCTTGCAGGTAAACAGTTCTCCGCGCGTGTTCGTGTAGTGAAGTGGCCGCTTGGCCCCGCTATATTGCATCTTCCCCTCTTGGGGATGCAAGACACAGAGACAAACATCCATGCCATCGCGCCCGCTGGTGATTTCATTGCTCTGATTGAGATGCTTGCGAATATTCTCGTGCAGCATGGAAAGAATGGCATTGGGTTCCGTAATGCCCCTGGAAAGGACAATTTCACTGAGCAGGCTGTGGCCAATAAGGGAAATAAACGCTCCGGGCACGCCATGGCCCGTGCAATCGACCACGGCGACAAAAATCCGGCCACGCCATTCAACCGTCCAAAAGAAATCGCCGGAAACAATGTCGCGAGGCCGGAAAAGGCAAAAGAAATCGAGCCCGGGTACCCTTAAGTTTTGATGGGCGCTGAGCATCGATTTTTGAATTCGTTCGGCATAGCGAATGCTGTCCTGCAGCGCAATTTCCGCCCGTTTGCGGTCCGTGATATCGCGGGAGATCCCAAAGGTTCCAATGATTCTTCCTTCCGCATCCCGCAGGGGTTGTTTGGTCGTGGTGGCCCAGGTGATCCTTCCATCCGGCCACGTCTCCTTCTCCTCCTTGCCCACCATCGATTTTCCCGTTTGCATCACCTCCTGTTCATCGGCGTAGGCCGCGCTGGCATGTTCGTAAGTGAAAAAATCGAAGTCGCTTTTGCCCACCGCTTCTTCGGCCGAGGACAAGCCATAAAGCCTCGCCGCCGTCGGATTGACTTGAATAAAACGGCTTTGCCGGTCTTTAAAGTAGATCGCATCCGGACTGTTTTGCAGCAGCGTCCTCAGCAAGAATTCTTCCTGGCTTACGGCCAGCATGGGTGGTTCGACAAACATAAGTGCCTCTTCTTTCTTCTTTTTTTCCGGAACGGAGTGGCGGCCCCGGAACAACAAGATTTTAAGGAGATAACGCAATTATGCTTGATTATAAAGATCTGTCAAGTATACAGCTCTCCCCAGTAGTTTGAAATGAAAGCATTCGACGAAAATGAGCCTCCTATTTTTGCTGAAAAATTACGCAGACCGAAAAGATTAAATAAATAAAAACCGCTTAACGGATTACTTGGGGCTGCCCGCCTCCAGATGCCCATTTAAGGCCCTCGCTTTTCATTTGGCTTTGCCGATCGAGCAGCCTCGATTTTAGCCAGACCGTTTTGGGCATCGGCATAATTAGGATTTAAGCGTAAAGCATCCTGAAACTGCGCAATCGCCTCATCTGTTTCCTCTTTTTGGACAAGAATGTTGCCGAGATGATAATGAGCCATGGCAAAATTTGGATTAATATTCAGGGCCGCTTGATACTGCGCCCTCGCGTCATTCAGCGCTCCTTTTTGGGCAAAGACATTGCCAAGGTTATCGTGGGCTTGGGCATTGTTAGGGTTGAGCTGCAGAGCCTTTTGAAACTGTGCGATGGCCTCATCCACTTGACCTTTTTGCAAAAAGGCATTTCCCAAATTGTAATAGGCCGGTCCCGCCAGGCTCGGTTCGACGGCCAGGGCATCTTGAAACTGGGAGATGGCCTCGTCAGGTTTCTTTTCCTGCAAAAGAACAACCCCGAGATTGTAATGAGCTTCGGCATAGCTGGGATTGACCGCCAGGGCTTCTTGATACTGAATCGCCGCCTCGCGCCTTTTGCCTTTTTGCAATAAAGCATTGCCGATATTGTTGTAGGCCAAATCGTAGTTGGGATTAATTGCCAACGCCTTCTTGTACTGTGCAATCGCCTCATCCACTTGGCCTCTTTGCAGGTAAATATTGCCAATATCATTTTGAGCCTCGGCAAAAGTCGGATTGACTTCAAGGGTCTTTTGGAATTGGATGATGGCCTCATCCAAGCGCCCTTTTTGCGTAAGCGCCTTGCCCAGATTGTAGCGGGCGGCGGGAAAATAAGGGTTAATCTCAACCGCTTTTTGGAATTGAACGATGGCATCGTCCATGTCGCCCTTTTGCGCGTAGGCAAAGCCAAGATTGTTGTAGCCCAGCCAAAAATAATGGGGGTTCTTGGCCAGCGTATCGGTCCAAAGCGATTCCTGATTTTCATAGGCCCAGCTCCGTTGCCAGCTTGCCGCGCCGAGAATCAGCAATAAGCCGGCACAGAGAGCCGAGCGCACATGGGAATGCTGGGAGAGAATTAAATCCGAAAGCCGGGTTAAACCGGCCCCCGCCAGCGCCATCACCCCCATGCTGGCCAGATATTGAAAATGATCGGCGACAAAGGAATATTGAAAAAAGCTCATGTTGACAAAGCCCAGCACGGGAAACAGCGCCGCCAGAAAATAGGCAAAGGCAAAAAAGAGGGAACCGGACCATGAATCCCGTTTGAACCAAAAGACCAGGAGAATGATCAGCGCCGCCAGCGCCGGCAGACAGGCGAACCACTGTCCGGCGTTAATTTGCCAGCGCGGATAGACCGTGATGAGCGGATACGGGCAAATCAGCTTGCCGAGGTAAAACCAAACCGCGTCGCCCGCGGTGACCAGCCGCTCCCAAAACGACCGCGTCCAGAGAGGGTCATTGCTTGCGGTCAGCGGCCCCGCTTGCGTCCAGAGCGACAGGGCGCAAGCGATGATGGAAATGAGAATGACCGGCGCCACTTTGGCCAAAACAACCCATTGCCACCGGCCCTTGACCCACCAGGCGCACAAGCAGAGAACCACCGGCAAGATGACGGTGGACGTTTTGCTGGCCATCGCCAAGGCCGCGAAAACCGCCGTTAAAGTGTACGGTTTGTTTCCTTCGAAAAGAGCTTTTGTGGGGCTGAGCTGGATCCCTTTGACAAAAGATAGAATGGAAAGCAGATAAAACAGCCCCGATTGCGTGTTTTTCATTTCGCTGATCCACGCCACCGATTCGACCTGCACCGGATGAAGAGCCCAAAGCGCCGCGCCCAGCCACGCGCCTGGAATCTCCAAACGGCGCAAAACCCGCCAGAGGAGAAGCGCGCAGCCCACATGCAGCGCCAGATCCACCAAATGATAGGGCAGCGGCGCCAATCTCCACAGTTGATATTCAATCCAGAAAGAAGTGAGCACCAGAGGACAGATATCGGCCGATTGAGTGGTCCAGATTTCCGGCAAGCCCAGAGGTCCAACGATGCACGGATTGGACGAAATCGCAAAATCGTCGTCCCAGGTGAATTCGGCATGCCATACCGGCAAGTAGGCGAGCACGACGGCCAGCGCCAGGAGAATCCCCAGGCGCAAATCGAGGCTTAACCATGACGGTAACGTTGGGGCAAAGAAGGCCTTTCTGGCCGCGTTCTCAAAATCTTCGTCCGTCGCCCCCTGGCTGCTTCTACGCCGGTGTTTTCGCTTGGGTTTATTTTTTCTTCTTGGCAAATAAATGAAATAAAGGGCGATGGCGATCGCAAGCCCCGCCGCGAGAATTCCCGCGAAAGTAATTAAAACCAGCGCCTTGATGACGTCTCTCTGCTCGTTCACAAGTAATCTTCGTCTACTTGGTTAGGACGTTCCGGCAGGCTCGTGAAGCTGGGAAAGGCGAGAGGAGAGGAAGGGAGAAAAGAGACAGCTTCCAACGTTAACGCAAAATTAAAGTATAATCCCTCCGGCTAGACAAATGAAAAAAGCAATCGCTGCCGCCAGCCTTGGTCTTTGCGTGATTTTGGGATTCACTGCCGCCTATTTTTCCGGCTACTGGATTCCCAATGACCCCAGCCCGATCCGATATCCGGTTCGGGGCATCGACGTTTCCAGCCATCAGGGGGAAATCGATTGGACCAAGGTGGCGAAAGACGGCGTCGATTTCGCCTATCTGAAAGCCACCGAAGGCGGCAGTTTCAAAGATCCAAAATTTCAAATCTATTTGCGGGAAGCTCAACGCGCGGGACTGGCTTGTGGGGCTTATCATTTCTTTTCTCTGAGGACACCGGGATACTTGCAGGCGCGAAACTTTATTCAATCTGTCCCCGAAAACCTTCCCTTGCCGCCGGCCATCGACCTCGAGTATTGGGGCAATTCCTCCATCCGGCCTGCTCCGGCGGCTTTGCAAAGGGAACTGACGGTCTTTGTGCGCGAACTTCGGCAAAACTATGGACGGGAGCCCGTCTTCTACCTCGACCCGGACCTGCGGCGGGATTACCTGAAAGGATTTCCCGTCGGAAACGTATGGTTCCGGGCCGTTTTCCTGACGCCGGAATGGAGCGGCGCGCCCCACTGGCTCTTTTGGCAATTTACCGAAAAGGCGCGGATTTCCGGGATCAAAGGTTTTGTCGACGCGGATCTCTTTTCGGGAACGGTGGATCAATTCAAATCGCTCGAAGTCCGGTGAGAGAGCGGAAGGCAGGGCAAGCAGAGGCCAAACTGATCGACTAGCTCGGGATGACGGATTGTGGAATCGCCAGAAACTGCCGTGCGTGCTTACATTGTTTCTCAGAGCAAGACTACCTCATAAGAAAGGCACCATGAAGACACGACACCGAGTTATATGCGGCTTAATGGTGCTTTTGGCATCGGTTCAAGCCCTTTTTGATTATCAGCAAGGGATGCGTGCACATAAATTTAGCAACGAAATAACGTCAGCAGAAGCAAGCTCTATGGCCTGGAGTGGTCCAGAGGAGCGCCGTCCAAATTTTGAGAGTATAATGGCGGCTTTTAGCCATGTTCGGTTTTATTGGGATGAGTTTAAGGCGACATTAAGCGAAGATTATGCCTTCCCCATAACATTGTACGGCTTGGCAACAGGATGGTGGTTATTGGAATGGAGGACAAGCAGGAATGAATCCATTTCAAATTAAGGCCACCGCCAAAAACAGCTATGGCTTGGCGAAAGCGGCCGGAAGCTCTAGGCTCCACCTTCCCTATGGAAGACGAAAGCGAATTATTAGCCTTGCGGCGGGCCCGTTTGGAGACCTGGCGCGGGATGGGCATCGACCCCTTCGGTGGCCCGTTTCCCGGCGCCGAAACCTGCCGCCACGTCATCGAAAATTACGCCGATGAGCGCCCCGCGCGCGTGGCGGGCCGGCTCATTTCCAAACGCGAAATGGGCAAAAACGTCTTCGCCCATATCCAGGACGAGACCGGCAAGCTGCAGGTCTACGCACAGGTGCAAGGGCTGGGCGAAAAATTCGGCCTCTGGAAACTCCTCGACATCGGCGATTTCATCGGCGGCGAGGGGACTCTTTTCACCACCAAGACCGGTGAGAAGACCGTGCGCCTCTCCGATCTGCGCATCCTGGCCAAATCGTTGCGGCCCATCCCGAGCCAATGGTACGGCCTCGCCGACGTGGAGCAGCGTTACCGCCAGCGTTACGTCGATTTGATCGTCAGCGAAGAGGCGCGCAAAGTCCTCCTTTTGCGCAGCCGGATCGTCAGCGAAGTGCGCCGCTTCTTCGAGGAGCGCGGCTTTACCGAAGTCGAAACGCCGATGATGCAAACCATCGCCGGCGGCGCGGCGGCGCGCCCCTTCGTGACCAAGCACAACGCGTTGGGCATCGACCTCTACATGCGGATCGCGCCGGAACTTTACCTCAAGCGGCTGCTGGTCGGCGGCTTCACCAAAGTCTTCGAAATCAACCGCAATTTCCGCAACGAAGGCGTCTCGCGCCGGCACAATCCCGAATTCACCATGCTTGAAGCCTACTGGGCCTATGCCGATTTCGAGGCCATGGCGCAACTGGTCGAAGACCTCATCGCCACCGTCGCGCAAAAAGTCATGGGCACGCTCAAGGTCGGAGGTCATCCCGCCGGTGAGGACGGAAGCGCCGCCGCCGAACCCATCGACCTGACGCCTCCCTGGCCGCGCAAACCCTACCGGGATCTCGTCCGCGCCGCGGCGGGCGATGACTGGTTTTCCATCGGCGCGGAACAACGGCGCGAACGTTGCGCCAAGCTCGGCGTCGAAATTTCGCCCGCCTTGGAAGATTTTGAAGTCACCAACCAGGTTTTCGAGAAACTGGTCGAAGCGAAAATCCGGAATCCGGTTTTCGTCACCCACCTTCCCAAAGAACTTGTGCCGCTGGCCAAACAGAACCAGGACGATCCGTCGGTCGTGGACGTTTTCGAATTGATTATCGGCGGCCACGAAGTGTCGCCCGGCTACAGCGAGTTGAACGATCCCGTGGTGCAGCGGCAGCGGCTCGCCGAGCAGGCGGGCGAGGAGCAACAAAAGCTCGATGAAGATTTTCTCACCGCGCTCGAATACGGCATGCCCCCCGCGGGCGGCATCGGCATCGGCATCGACCGTCTCGTGATGACCTTGACCGGCGCCGCGTCGATCCGTGACGTGATTCTTTTCCCGCTGCTCAAGCCCAGGAGTCTCGGATAGACTCTAGGCATGAGTACATTCAAGCCGTTGCCCGCGGGCTCTCCGGCTTCCGCAGTGGAACCGATGCCCGAGGGTGTCCATAACGTCTATTTGTTTGAGATCTTCAACACGACCGCCTGGAGCGTTGTGCTCGGCGCGCCGATGCTCCTTTTTTTGCAGCATCTCAACGCCACCGCCACGATCCTGGCCATCGCGGCCTCTCTTTCGCCGGTGCTCAACATCCTCCAGATGCCCGCCGCCCGGTTTGTCGAGCGGGTCGGTTACCGGCGCTTTGTGCTCAGTGGCTGGACGTCCCGCACCTTCTTCATTCTCGGCATGACCGGGGTCGCCTTTTTGCCGGACCACATCGACCGGACCACGCGGATTGTGGCCATGCTCTTTTTTTCCTTCGGCTTCAATACGCTGCGCGGCATATCCGTCTGCGGCCTGTTGCCGTGGTTCACCCACATCGTGCCCGAGTCCCGCCGGGGCGAATTCCTGGCCCGCGATCAACTCGCCGGGGCCGCCGCCTCGATCACCTGTCTCTTTGTGGTGGGAATGCTCCTGCGGCTCCATCTTGCCGGATATTCCTACGGCATCATCTTTTTGATCAGCGCCCTGGCGGGGTTTGCCAGCGTCTTGTTCCTGCGGCGCGTGCCCGACGTGCCGGTGGAAAAAATCGTCCTCAACGACAATCCCATTCCCTGGCGGGATATGTTTTTTCATCCCCCGTTCTTTAAATATCTCCGCTATAATTTTGTCATCAACATGGCGCTGGGCACCTCAAGCGTCTTTTGGGTCCGGTTTTTCGAGGCTTTCCTGCGTGTCGGCGATGCAAACATCCTTTTTGTCGCCTGCCTCAGCACGATTGTGGTCGCCGCCGGCCTTTTTTTGGTTACACCGCTCATCGACCGTGCCGGCAACAAACCGGTTTTGACTTGTTCCGGGCTTCTTTACGTTTGCCACTTCACCGGCTGGGCTCTGGTCGCGGCCGGCATCATTCATCTCAGCAAAACCGTGATTTGCGTGCAGAGCCTCACCTCCGGTCTGGCGGCGGCGCTGTGGAATCTGGCCAATGTCCGCTATGTCATGGGCATCATCCCCGCCATGGGCCGTCCTCACTTTCTCGCCCTCTACAGCGTCGTGGCCAATCTCACCGTCGGACTGGTGCCGCTGGCCTGGGGGCCGGTGGTCGATCTCCTCCAAAACTGGCATGCGGCCTGGGGCTTTTGGCGCTGGAATTGTTACAGTTTGCTTTATTGCGCGCTTACGCTCACGATTATCGCGGGCCTCGGCATGCTGCGGACGCTCGAGGAACCCCAAACGATGACTTGGGATGTCTTCATGCGCGAACTTCTCGTCAAAACCCCCAGCCGCGCCATCACCCGCGTTTTGGGCCGGCTGCGCATCCTGGGTGCCGGTTCCGGATGAAGCGCTTTTACGCCTGGCTTAGCGCGGCGCTTATGCGCGCGATTTGCGCGACTTTGCGCATGAAGATCGATGATCACGGCGCCCTATTCGGACGGCCGGAACGTCCACCGGTTATCCTTGCCTTTTGGCATAACCGCCTGGCCCTCATGGCCGTTTTTGGCCAACGCTACTGCCCCGGGCGGACAATCGTGGCGCTGATCAGCCGCAGCCGGGATGGCGAATTCATCAGCGAGGTGGCCGCGCAATTCGGGGTCAAGGCGGCGAGGGGAAGCAGCTCCCGCCATGGCGCCGCCGCCGCCTTGGTTGCCGTTCACGCCGCCCGCGATTCCCGGACTGATATTGTGCTGACTCCCGACGGGCCGCGCGGGCCGCGCTACCAGATTCAACCAGGGTTGCTTCGCCTGGCGCAGATAACGGAACACCCCATTGTCGCCGTGACCTGCCGCCTGGGATGGAAATGGTCGCTGCGTAGCTGGGACCGGTTCCAGGTGCCGATTCCGTTTTCCACCTGCCATCTCGTCACGCACGAGCCGGTCACCGTGCCTGCGCAGGCCACGGAAGCCGAATTGTCCGCCATCAGCGCGCGGATGGCCGGATTGCTGGGGGGCGATTGAAATTGTCCTCTTTTCACCTGAGAGATCATTGCTTCTGCTGAGCCTTTTGTCGGGCCCGCTTTTGCGCCTCGCAGGCGGCGTGCAGAAAAACGGCCAGGACCCAAAGCAGCCCCTACATCCAATCGCCTTTCATCCGCTCCGACAGCGGCAGCACCGAAACAATTTTCCTTGCCGCCGGGCGCGGCATGGAGACTTCCTCATCCGCCCCACTTTTGCTCATGAGCCGTTTCGCCATGCCTTTGGGCAAGCAGAATGCGTTTTTTTCCACGCCGGCAGAAGCAGATTCTATTTTCACTTGCCTAGAAGCCATCCGAAAAATAGGCGTGGGTCCCACCGAAAGGATTTTTGCCTTGGAGCAAGGAGCCGAGCGACGACCCTAGCCGAAGTGCTACGTGAGGAGCGAGCGACAAAGCTCCAAGGCAAAAAGGCTTCGGCCCAGAGGGTGACGGCGAATTTGGACCGAACTCTTCGTTGCTCCTCGGTCGGAGACCGCTGCGGGTATCCTCCCTCCTCGCGCCTCGACTCGGTCCAAATTCGACTCGTCATGTCACCCGCGCCTACTTTTCGGATAACCTCTAGTGATAAAATCTTGGGCGCCTCTCAAAAGTCACATTTTTGACATCGACTCGAAACCGTGGCGGCAGCAAAATGACTTTGCCGACATGAATTACTCCCGCCGCCAGTTTGTTCGGACACTTTTTATCGCTTCACAGGCGCCGCTGTTGGGCCGTTTGGCTTACGGCGATATTGCCACGGGCGCCGGTGACAAAAATGCGCTCCATTTCTTAGTAATTGGCGATTGGGGGCGGCTCGGACGTCCCGATCAGCACCAGGTCGCCACACAGATGGCAGAGACGGCGCAGAGTCTTGGCGCCGCTTTTGTCATCTCAGCCGGAGACAATTTTTACGAAGATGGCGTGGAGAGCGCTACCGATCCCCAGTGGAAAGAATCGTTCGAAAATGTCTACCGCGCCCCTTCGCTCCAGACGCCATGGTACGTCATCCTTGGAAACCATGACTACCACGGCAATTGCCAGGCGCAGCTCGACTACGCCACGACCCATCCCCGGTGGGTCATGCCGGCGCGATACTATACCCAGACCCGGTCGTTTGGTTCATCGTCGGCGGTCGACTTTGTGTTCATCGACACCTCGCCGATGGTGAAATCCTACCGAAAGGAGGATAAGATCGAACACCCGAAATTACGCGAGAATGTTCTCACTCAGGACGTTCCCACCCAGCTTCAGTGGTTGGAGGAAACATTGGCTGGATCGAAGGCGGATTGGAAAATTGTGGTCGGGCATCATCCCATCTACTCGGGTGGGATGCATGGAGACCAGCCTGAGTTAATCCAGCAGGTCTTGCCGCTCTTGCAAAAATACAACGTACAGGCCTATTTTTGCGGCCACGATCACGACTTGCAGCATCTTAAGGCTGGCAAGATAGATCTTTTTGTGTCGGGTGGCGGTTCGGAACACCGTCCCAGTCACGAGGTGGCCCAAAGTCAATTTGACAAATCGAGCTCCGGGTTTATGGCCATATCACTGCGAAAAGACGAACTCCTGGTGCGAGTTATTGATA
>Ga0335072_10003307_pt1 | contig 24328 bp, 20 predicted proteins | sample Lox_Sample_21_FD_206725 | JGI IMG/M metagenome (GOLD analysis project Ga0335072, IMG submission 206725) | Soil microbial communities from Loxahatchee National Wildlife Refuge, Florida, United States - Lox_Sample_2.1 | ecosystem: Environmental > Terrestrial > Soil > Wetlands | place: USA... | reverse complement strand
GCTGGGCAGAGTCGTCGGCGCCGGTTCCAGGACGGCCGCGGCGGCGGCGCGTCCGCGGCGGGTGGGGCTGCGGACGGGCCTGCCAGCCGATCACTGGCGCTGGCAGCACGGGCAGGTCATCGGCGGTCCAGCCTGCGTCCGCGTCGCCCGGTCCGAGTGCGGCCGGACCGAGTCCCGCCAGTTCGGCGCCCGTGGTGCGAAGCGAGCGCGATCGCCGCACGATCGAGCTGACGTCGCCGGCGAGCCGTGAGATGAGCGCATCCTGCAGGTCACCGGCACGCTGCGCCAGCCATGCCGCGCTGGCGGGCGGACGGGCGGGATCCTGCGCGCTGACAGCGGCGACGAACTCGTCTTTCCACGCCGCTCGCCGCTCGGCGAACAGCGCCCGCACGCAGCCGGCTGCGCGCTCGGTGATTACTGCACTCTGCTCGCGTAGCCGCTCGAGCACAGCGTCGACGGCCGCTGCCAGCTCAGCTTCGATGCGCGGCTTGCTACGGTCCCCTTCCGCGGGCAGCAACCCGGCCCGCAGGTCGCGCTCCTGCAAGTCGAGAAGTCGCAACATCGCGCGGGCGAGGTTGCTGAGTGCTACTACGCCCCGTTCCCTGGTCAGGAAGAGGGTCAGAGCGCTGCGCAGTTCACCGACGCCACCGGCCGGCGGCGTCGTCTCTCCCGCGCCGGCGGTCACAGCGGTCAGCGCATCCAGCGCGGAGACGCCGAATACCTGCGGCTCCGGACCCGGCAGGTTCTCCCGCGCCCAGGTCCGGGTGAACCTCTCGACCTCCGCGGCATCGGCGGCCGACACGAGATCTCGCTTGTTGAGCACTACGAACAGGCGCCCGGTGATTTCGGCAGCCGTCCGCAGAAAGGCCGTCTCTGCCTCCGTCAGCGCCGAGTCGAAGCTCGTGACGAAGATCAGCGCGTCAGCCCGCGGCAGGTACTGCAGGGTCGCAGCCGTGCCGGCTCCGAGTGCGGATCCGACTCCGGGCGTGTCGACGAACTCGAATCCGAGCCGGAGGAACTGTGCCGGGATCTCGACCTCCGCCGAGCTGACCCTGTTACGGGTACGGTCGGCGCTCTGCCGTGCCACGAACCGCGAAATCTCGCCCACAGGTACCTCGATCGGCAACCCGGAGACGCTGCTGCGTACCAGGGCACGCGGCCGACTCCCGTAGCGGACGGTGGTCACCACGGAGGTCATCGGGAGGGCGCCCATCGGCAGGTAGGACCCGCCGAGCAGCGCGTTCATGAGCGTCGACTTGCCGCGGCTGAACTGGCCGGCCAGAGCAAGCTGGAAGCGGCCCGATGCCAGCCGGGCAAGGAGCGAGCGGACGTCGGCTTCCCGCTGGCTGTCACCGTGTCTGCGCGCCAGGTGCAGCAGCGCGCGGGCAATATCAGCAAGGTCGAGGCGCCGCTGCTGGTAGTCTCGCAGCCCGGCCAGCTCCGTGCTCACGGCGCTGGCTTTCGCGCTCTGCTGACCGCGACCAGGGCTGGCAGGCCGGCAAGCTGACTTGCGACCGTGAAGGCAGTGACGGCGGCGAGCGATACGTCGAACAACAAGCCGATCACGATGCTGCCGATTACCCACGCTGTGCCGTAACACGCGGTGAACAGTCCGTAGCCCGAGGCTCGCCGGTCCGGCCTGACCATTGGCGCCACAGCGGCCGGAATGATGGATTCCTGCACTCCCATGCCAAGCCCCCACAGCGCGACGCCCGCTAGTGCGGCCCAGGTTCCGCCCAGGAAGACCAGGGGCGCGTAGCACGCCGAAGCGATTGTGAGCGGGATCAGCACCCCGATGCCGGCCTTGTCAAACAGCCGGCCGAAGATTAGCGAGCCCGTTCCGCTCACCGCCATCGCGACCGCGTAGAACACCGGGATGACCGGCACCGGAACCGTCCTCGCCTGCTGGAAATGAAACGCGATGAGCGGGAAGTCAGCAAGTCCGGCGGCCACAAGCGCTGTACCGCTGAGGTAGAGCCAGAACCTTCGGGACAGACCCGATGCCTCGACGTGCCCCGGGCCCGCCGACAGATCCTGCGGCCGCGGGAAGAACCGCCGCGCGACAGCGACTCCCGCCAGGGTGACGACGGCCGGGACAGCAAGCGCGGCAAACGCCAGCTGGTAGTCGTGGCGGCTCAGCGCCAGGATCAGGGCTACCAGCAGCGGGCCGAACATCGCCCCGAACTGGTCAAGGGCCTCGTGGATGCCGAAGCCCCAGCCGTAGCCGATCTCCTGTGCGGCATGGGACAGCATGGCGTCCCTGGGGGGATTACGTGTCGCCTTGCCGACTCGCTCGGCGATGATGAGAACGGCCGCGGCCTGCCAGCTCCCGGCGATCGCGAGGAGCGGGACCGCCGCCATCTGCACGACGTACCCGCTGATCGTGATGGGCCAGTAACGACCGGTCCTGTCCGCGTTTCGCCCGGAGAAGATCCTGAGTCCGTAGCCCAGGAACTCACCGGCACCGCTGATGACGCTGATGGCGAGGGCTCCGGCGCCGAGCGTTGCCAGATACGGCCCGATGACCGATCGCGAGCCCTCATAGGTGAAATCGGCGAAGAAGCTCATCACCCCGACGGTCAGCACGAACTTCAGCGCTGGCGACGCTTGTCGGATGCTGCGCATCTCAGGCCGGTATCTCATCCGGCCGGACGGCCGCCGGAGACCGCCCCGTCCAGGAAGACCGGAGCTCGTCGCCACGCGCCTGGCTCCTGCCGCCCCGTTTCTTGCCCGGAGCCGCGGGCCGGCGCAGCGTGCGCATGGACGAGCTCGGCCAGCAAGAGCGTTCCGTGAGCGTGCGCTGCCTGCACTGCCGCATCGCCTGCGCTGGCGTGGCTACTGGCCAGATCCCGGACGTGGCGGCAGCACAGACCGTCGTCTGGGTCGAGCGAGCCAGCGGCCGTGATCCGCCGGGCGACCCTGGCCACCTCCCTGGCCCCGGCAGCATGTACGCCGCGGCAGACAGGACAGTCCGGTTCGGCGAACGCCTTCCGCGCGCGGGGGGACAGCCAGCCGGAGGCGAAGCCGAGCCGTCGTGGCCGGCCCGCGAACACCTGCAGCAGCCGCGCAGCGTGACAGCCAGCCTGCCCGGCCAGCACCGCGCTCCTGCGGCCCTGCCCGCGCGCCGCGTCGCGCAGGTGCTGCGGGCACAGCGCCGCGGACTCCCGGCGTCCCGTGTCACCCGGCGCCGCTGCAGAGCCCGGCACCGCGGCGGCCTTGGCAAGCAGTACCCTCTCCACGCCGGCCGCCACCCAGCACGCCGCGCACACCCAGCGGTCAGCGGCCCGGTGCTCGGGCACGGCCCCGGCGTTCTCCTCGCGATCAGCCTCGTCCGAGTCCGAAAAGCCCGCGAGAGTCTCCAGGCTCACCGTCTCCTCGCCGAGCCGCGACAGCATGAACCGGGTCGGCCACAGCAGGTCGAGCCTTCTGCCCTGGCGCCCGAGCGCGCGCAGATGGGGCAGGCACAAGCCGCCATGCTGCTTGTAGGCCTGCCGGTCCTGCGTCATCACATCGTCGGCCAAGATGGCCAGGACGCGGTCCGCAGCCCCCGCCACCTGCTCGCACGCCAGGCACGGCGCTGGCCGGGCCAGCGGATCGCGCAGCGCAGCTTCGACGACATAGCGATAGACAGCTGTGAGCCGGACGCGAGCACCGGGCTGGGCGAGCAGACGCCGGGTGTGCGGCGGGCACATTCCGCGCGACGTGCAGAGCCGGCCGAGCAGATCGGCGTCGTAGTGGCCCTCGGCTGCGAACCAGGCAAGGTAGCCGTCACTTGTCTCGGACACGTAGCGGCAGGCTGGACAGCCTGGCCTCTCGAGGAGGCCGGCGGCCGACCCGAGGAGCATCGACGGGCCGCGCGGCACCGGCGCAGCGCTGGGCAATGGGTCCTCCGCCACCTGGTGCTGACACGTTCTGGCAGAGGCCATCAGCCGCGGTGGCGGTTCTGGGCGCAGGTCCCAGCCGGGAGCCTCATCCGGCTTCGGTAGCCTACCGCCCGTCAGGCCGGCTGACCATCGGGACCGAGCTCGGCGAGCAGCGCCCGCAGTCGGTCGCCGCGGTCGGCGAGTCCGGCGAGCTCCCGGTTGCCCTGCTCGTCGGATGCCGCCCGGATCGCGGCGGCGCGGTCAAGAGCGGCCGTCAGCCGGTCCGTGGTCTCCGCGTACCGGCGGCGAACCTCCCCGGCGAGGTTCCTGCTCGCCTCGCTGAGGCGGAACTGAAGGTCGCCGCGGGCCCGGCCTACGTGCACGTCGGCCAGGTCCGGAATCTGCTCAAGCACCCGCTGACGAGCGATCTTGCGGCCAAGCTCACCGGGGACACGGCGCCGCACCGCGCCCGCGAGTAGCTCAGCCTGGTCGACCTGCTCGGCGACCACGTAGAAGAACCGCCGTCCGCTCGCCAGGCGGCTCCCCGGACTCGGCAGCGTCAGGTGCACCGCCAGCAAGTCAGCCGCAGCCGCCCGCACGGCGGCAAGCTCGGATTCGAGGCCTGCGCACAGTCTCGCGTCGATCTGCTGCAATCCTGCTTCCAACTCGGCTGCCTGCTCCTGGCGCCAGGCTTCGACCGCGGCTACGACGTCGCGGGTGACCTCTGCGCGGCCGGTCCGCTCGATCTCGGCAGCAGACTCGCTGCCCAGTGCCGTCTCGGTCAGCCTGCCCGTGATGCTGGCCGTCACGGCAGCGGCGATCTGCGGCCTCATGCAGTCGGCAGCGGCGTTGAGAGCGGTCAGCAGACGGCGAGTCTGCCCGGCGAGCGCATCCTCCGCGTCCGCCTGATGCTCGCGAACTGACGCCAGCCGCGCCGCGAAGTCGGCCGCCTGGTGTGCGGCCTGCTCCCCCGGCAGGAGTGCTGCCCGCTGCGCGAGCGTCACCTCGTCGAGCATCAGGCTCGCGACTCGCGCCGCCTGCTCCCGCACGGAGGTCTCCAGGTCGCCGATGCGGCCGGCTTCCAGGTACGACTCGAAATCGGCCGCGAAACTGGCCAGTCCCCGGCTGCCAGCCGGCCCGAGGCCGCGCGCGGACACCGCATAGACCGGCTGCTGCCGGCCGAGAGCCGCGGACACGACCTGCTCGGTAAAGGCCAGCGATTCCGCCAGCTCAGCGTCGTCGAGATAGTCGATCTTGTTCAGGACGACGAAGAGCCGCACGGACAGCCGGGCGACCTCAGCCAGCAGCGCGCGCTCGCTCGCGGACACCGGCGGATCAGCGGAGAGTACGAAGATCGCCGCGTCCATGCTCGGCAGGACGGCTTCGGCCGCCGCGGTGTTGTGTGCATGGACGGATCCCGTGCCCGGCGTGTCGACGATCTCGGCGCCGCGGGCCAGGACCGGCGCCTGCGTGCGCACGGTGATCGACTCGACCCGCCTCGCGTTCCCCGGGTTGCCGCGCTCCGTGCCGAAGGTCAGCAGCGCGTCCAGGGCGAGCGTCTCCAGCCGGCCGTCGGCAAACGCAACCTCGGCCGCCTCCGGCACCCCGGAGACTACGGTGGTGGGCACCGCCGTCAGCGGCGTGACCCCGGTGGGCAGCAGGTCCCGGCCCAGCAGGGCATTGACGAGCGTGCTCTTGCCGCGCTTCGCCTCGCCGGCTACCAGAACCCGAAGCCGCGACGACGCCAGGCGCTCCCGCAGGGTCGCCAGGCTCTCGCGGTCCGCGTCGCCGGCCAGGCCGGCCAGTTCGTCCAGGACCTTCGCCAGATGTTCAGCCGCCAACGGAACCGTCCCTACCTCAGCCGGCAGGGACCGTTGGCGGCGAACCGCGATTCGAACGGCGGGCCCCTCCGCCGCTATCAGCCTCCAGGCTAGCGAATCCGGGCTGCCGCTGCCCTGGCCGTCTCAGGACGTAGGATTTTTACCGTATACGGTAAAAATCCCACGCGATCATGGCTCAGCCGAGCCGGTGCGCCGCCACGGCCATCGTGCTGAAGCTGACGGTGAAGCTTCCGCCCGCGGCGTCGATGGCCTCGCCGACGGCAGCCAGCAGCCGTGCCAACTGGTCCGGCGGCAGCCGGGTGTAGACACCGAGCGTCGGCAGCTGATCGAGCCAGGCCTCCTTGGAGTAGCGGAACTCCCAGTCATACCGCCATCGCTCGGGCTCGCCGAACCCGCCCGCGTCGGCAAGACCCGCCGCGGCGGCGTCGCACATCTTGGTGTAGGCGTCTACCACGTCCACCGGGCGGCCCGTGCCGGGCAGATCCGGCACGATACCGCGGGCGATGTCCGCGAACGTCCGCGCGAGATCAGGCGGCGGCTGCCCGCCGTTCCAGAACGCGGCAAACAGTCCGCCGGGCCGCAGTACCTGCGCCGCCTTGGCCGCACCCTCCAGGGCGTTCACCCAGTGCCAGGACTGGCCGGCCACCACGGCGTCGAACATCCGGCCCGCAGGGTCCCAGGACTCGATCTTCGCCTCTTCGGCCGGCAGACCCAGCTGACGCGCGACCGCTGCCATCCGCGCGTCCGGTTCGACGCCGAGGACGCGGCAGCCGACGCCCTGAAGCTGGCGTCCGTCGATGCCGGTCCCGGATCCGACGTCCAGAACCTCGGGTCCCGGACTCTCGGCGATAATTCGCTCGATCAGAGCCTGCGGATACCGGGGCCGGGCCCGGTCGTAGCGTTCGGCGTCAGTTCCGAAGGACTCGGCCATCTGCCGCTGGCGGTAGAGGTCGCTTGCCGTCTGGGCCTGCTCGGGAGGAGGTAGAGTGGGCATGTGCCCACTCTAGTGGGCACCTGCCCGCCAGCGAGCCGGTTCCGTTACGCCAGGAGAGGAACGCCAGGAGTGCCCACCGGAGTAGCCATCCGCGATGTGCGCGAGCAGCTGTTTGCCGCCGCTGAGCGCGTACTCCTCCGGGACGGACCGAGCGCGCTCACCAGCCGGGCGGTCACGACCGAGGCGGGCTGCGCCAAGGGCGTGCTCCACCGGCACTTCGCCGACTTCGATGCGTTCCTGACCGACCTGGTGCTTGAGCGCGTCGAGTGGATCGGCTGGCGCGCCACCGAGCTGCGCGCCTGCGCGGGCACCGGCACCGTTGCCGACAATGTGACTGGGGCACTCACGGAGTTGTTCGGGTCAGTCGCTCTCGAGATGCTGAGCCTCCTCACCTCGCGGAACGAACTGCGGGCGCGGCTGCGCGACGCAGGCGCGGGGCGCCTCCCGGTGCTGCGCCAGGGCACGGCGATGATCACGGCCTACCTTGAGGCCGAGCGTAGCCTCGGCCGGATCACGGCCGATGCTGACCTTCGCGCCATCGCGCCGATGCTGATCGGCAGCGCCCACCTGACCTTCGCCGGGAGGGACGGCGCGCCGCTCGAGGAGAGCGCGATGCACACGATCGTCACGACAGCCCTGGCTCCCGTCCTGCGGGGTGAGGAGCTCGGCAGCAGGCTCTAAGGTGCTTCTGCGGCTGCTACCCCGATGCGGCCCGGCACCAAGGAGCGAACGTGGAACTTGCCGACCGTCTGCGCGCCGAAATCGACGGGCTGCAGCCCGCGGTGGAGCTCCGCCACCAGCTGCACCGGCGGCCGGAGATCGGGCTCCACCTGCCGGAAACGCAACGGGCGGTCCTCGCGGCCCTGGACGGCCTGCCGCTGGAGATCAGCACGGGCCAGTCCTGCACGTCTGTCACCGCGGTACTGCGCGGCACCGGCGAGCGAGCGGGCCAGGGGCCGGCCATCCTGCTGCGCGGCGACATGGATGCCCTCCCTGTGCACGAGCTCGCTGACGTCGAGTTCCGCAGCACCATCGACGGCGTTATGCACGCCTGCGGTCATGACCTGCACACAGCCATGCTGGCCGGAGCCGCCCGGCTGCTGAGCGCACACCGTGATGCGCTGCACGGCGACGTGGTGTTCATGTTCCAGCCGGGCGAGGAAGGTCTGGACGGCGCCGGGCACATGATCGCCGAGGGTGTCCTGGACGCCGCCGGACCCCGCGTCCGGCGCGCCTTCGGCGTCCACGTCAGCTCAGCGGATCAGCCCCGGCACCAGTTCTCGACGCGACCGGGGACGCTCATGGCCGCGAGTGACTGGCTCTCGGTGACGGTCGTCGGTGCGGGCGGACACGGCGCGGCGCCGTTCCGCGCCAAGGACCCGGTCAGCGTAGCCGCCGAGATGGTGACGTCGCTGCAGACGATGGTCACCCGCCAGTTCGACGTCTTCGACCCCGTCGTGATCACGGTCGGCAGCTTCCACGCCGGAACTAAGCGCAACATCATCCCCGCCGAAGCCACGTTCGACGCGACCATCCGCTCGTTCTCCCGAGATGCCCGCGCAGCGGTCGAAGCGGCGTCGGTCCGGCTGTGCCAGGACATCGCCGCCGCCCACGGGCTCCGGGCCGAGGTCCGCTACCGCAACGAGTACCCGGTAACCGTCAACGATCCCGGCCAGACTGAGTTCGCGGCGGGCGTGGTGACGGACGTCTTCGGCGCGGACAGGCTCACGATCGAAGAGCACCCGGAGGCCGGCGCGGAGGACTTCTCCCGCGTGCTCGAGGAGGTCCCCGGCTGCTACCTCTTCCTCGGCGCCTGCCCGCACGAGGACTATGAGTCTGCTGCCGACAACCACAGCGCGGACGCGCAGTTCGACGACTCGGTCCTGCCGGACGGCTGCCTGCTGCACGCAAGCCTCGCGATCAGCGCGCTTGTTGAGCTCGCCGGGCGCGGGTAGCGCTCCTACGAGCCGGCGGCAGCCGCCTGGCCGATCAGCCTGGCCGCCGCGATCAGGTCCGACTCGCCCGGGAAGGCGTAGCCGAGCAGCAGCGCCGGCGGTGACGGCGCCACCGCGGTGCAGTGCCGATGCAGCTCGTGCAGGCCGACGCCGAGGCGGCGCGCGCCGACGGCGGTGTCCCGCTCGCTCATCCCGGCTGGCAGGCGCGCGAGCAGGTGCAGCCCGCCGGCCGGACCGGTCACGGTCACCTCCGGAACGAAGGTCTGCAGGGCTTCGATCAGGACCGCCCGCTTGCGCGCGTAGCGGCGGCGCATAACCCGCAGGTGCCGCTCGAGTGCTGCGTCCTGAATGAACGACGCCAGTGCGACCTGGTCGAGAGTCGGCGGCGTGACCCCGGTGACGCGCAGGACGTTCTCGGCGTCGTCGATCAGGTGCGGGGGCGGCACGAACCAGGCCAGCCGCAGCGCGGGCGCCAGGGTCTTGCTCGTGGTACCGACGAACGCGACCAGGTCGGGCGCGAGCCCCTGAAGCGCGGCGATGGGCTGCCGCCCGAAGCTGTACTCGACGTCGTAGTCATCCTCGACGATCAGAGCACCGCGTGCACGTGCCCAGGCGATCAGCGCGGAGCGGCGCTCGGCGGTCATCGCCACGCCAGTCGGATAGTGGTGCGCCGGCGTCATGACGACCGCATCCGGACTCGCCGTCGCCAGCTCGGAGACCACCATGCCGTCCGCATCGACCCGCACCGGGACTGCCTCCAGCCCAGCTTGCTCGACGGTGTACTGCTGCCAGCGCCAGCCCGGGTCCTCGATCGCAATCCGCCGGGCGCCCCGCCCGCGCAGCACCTGCCACAGCACGGTGAGCGCCTGGGACGCCGCACAGCAGATCACGACGTTCTCCGGCTCAGCGACAACCCCCCGCGCCCGGCCCAGATACCCGGCAATTGCGTTCCGCAGCTCGGGCACACCTCGGTGGTCACCGTAGGTGAGCCGCCCGTCGGGGAGGTCGCGCAGCGCGTGCAGAAGGGCTGCCTTCCACCGTGCGCGGGGGAAGGCGTGGAAGTCAGCGAGGCCAGGCCTCAGTTCGTACCGGTACCGCTCGTGCGGAGTGAGGTAGCGCACCGGCACCGGGAGTCCGGGCGCGGGCAGCAGGGCCACGGTGGTACGAGACCCGCGCCGCGCGGTCAGGTAGCCCTCGGTAACCAGCTGCGAATAGCTCGCCACGACGACGCCGCGGGAAACGCCCAGCTGGTCGGCAAAATCACGACTAGGCGGCAGTACCTCCCCTGGTGCCAGCAGGCCCGACCGAATCGCCGAGCGTAGCGCCGACTCGAGCTGCCTCCGCCGGGGAATGCCCGGCTCGAATACGACGTCCACCGAGCCGACGCTACCTGGCTGCCAGCGCGCGGCTGGTTGGATTGGTCTTATTTTTCTGGCTGCAATTGGACTCAGTTAGAGAACCAGTTGGGCACTACGCTAGCAAGCGTCCCGGTCCGCACGCGACGAAGCCGACCGCCGGCAGGAGGATGTCGTGGCACCGATCCGCGTGCACGAGTTCATCAGCCTCGACGGCGTGATCGACACGCCCAGCTGGACGGCCGACTTCGGGTCCGACCCCAGGATGGGCGAGGCCATCGGCCGGTGCGTCGCCGCCAGCGATGCGATCTTGCTGGGCCGGAACACATTTCAGCTGTTCGAGCCGTCCTGGTCGGCCGGAACAGCGAAGGACGACCACGCGGGGGCGCCGTTCTTCAACGAGACCAGGAAGTATGTCGTGTCGTCCACGCTGCCGACCGCAACGTGGCAGAACTCCGAGGTTGTCGGAGCTTACGACACCAGCAAGATTCAGCAACTCAAAGACCAGGCCCTGCTGGGCCTGTATGTGAGCGGCAGCGCGACCCTCGTCCGTGCGCTGCTCGCGGACGGACTGGTGGACGAACTCCATCTGTTCGTCTACCCGCTCACCCGCTCGACTGGCCCGCGCCTGTTCGACAATGGCGTGCCGCCCGCCCGCTGGACGCGCGCGGATGCTCAGCTGTACGACAATGGCGTCGTCTACCTGCAGCTCAACCTAGCCGCCTGACCGTCAGATCATCAGCACGAGCATCAGGGCCATCGTCACGCCCATGGCAATGCGGCAGGTCGTCGCCACGCGGGGATCGAGTATCCCGCGCACCACAGCCGGCGAGGGAGCGGTGCTGCTGCCCGACGCCGCGCCGCTCCCCGCTCTGGTCGTCGCCACGGGAGCGGCCGTAGCAGCCATGGCGGCGAGGCTGTCATCCGCAGGGCCCATCGCAGCCAGCGCCGGAGCTGTGCCTGCCGCCGCGACGGCAACCCGGTGGCGCAGCCCGGCCGGAACGGCGACCTCGCCGCGCCCGGAGCGACTGCGGCCCGACCTGCTGATCTGGTCGATGTCCAGCACTGCCCAGCCGGCCATGATGAGCACAAACACCAGGCCGATGGTGGGCACGCGCAGCGTGCCCATGCTTCCGCCCATGCTGCCCATCCCGCCCATCGCCGAGCCCGCCGCCCCGGCCGCCGGGCTGCTGAAGGCAACGAACATGTAGATCATCGCGGCGCCGTGGATCAGATGGGGCACGTGGTGAGTGGTGAGGACGGATGCCAGGTCCCGGCGCGTGCGGGCTTCTCGTGCCACGCGCCCGGCGAACCATGCCGTCACGACCGCGAACACGGCGACCCACACTGAGTTCGGCAGCGTCTTCAGCCCGCCGGCCAGCATTCCGGCCATGGCAATGCCCATCAGCACGTGAGCGGCGTCGATGTCAGCATCGGCAGCTGGCCGGGCCCACGACCGCTCCGCGAGAAGGCGACTGGCGCTTATCCCCGCCACAACCAGCATGAGCGCAGCGAAGATGTCGAGTATCCAGGCCGGAATCATGACTGCGGCTCCATCGTCACCTCAGGCGTCCCGCTACCGGAACCGGAGGCGGGCCAGTAGGCGAGCGCCACCAGCGCTAGCAGCAGTCCGGAGTTCGGGTCCGTCCCGCCGCCGGCGAGGATGCCGCCGAGGTCCTGACCGACAACCCAGATGAGGAGCGCGAGAGCGATGGCCAGTACCACCGCTGCCCTGGCCAGGCCGGGGGGCAGGAAGACGCCGACGGCAACGGCAGCGAGGACAACAGCGAGGACAACAGAAGCCGTCAGCCCGTGCTGGGCCAGGAGCCCTGCGGCTGCGCGGTTGAGAGCGGCAAGCCAGCCGGGCTCACCCGCGGCCATGCCGGCGATCATGTCGTGCAGGCCCTGCGTGGTGCGGTTGGCCGCCGTCACGGCAAAGTAGGCGAGACTCCCCCACAAGATCAGCCACAGGCCGCGCGCGACCGCCGGTCCGACAGCGCGAGCCGCGACGAAGGTCGCCCGCCCAGCCCGGTCCCGGGCCGCTGGCCACAGCAGCACGGCAAGCAGCGCATAGATGATCACCGCACCGGGTGCGCCGTTGACAGGGCTTGCCCCGCCGTTCAGAACGCCGCCGAGGCCCTCGCCGAACCACCAGACAGCCAGCGCCCAGGCGACCGACGCGGCAAGCGCGGCCCGCACAGTCGGCCGGCAGGCGATACCGATGCCGAGAACTAGCTGGATCGTCGCGAACGCCGCGTTGGTCGGAACGGGATGCTGCTCGACAATCCTGGCCGCCCAGGTAATCGGATCCGCGATCACTGCCGGGTTGCCGGGGGCGCCTGCGGCCAGCATCTGACCGAACGCCCGGGTAAACATGAACGACTGATACTGAAGCACGCCGTCCAGGAGCCAGATGGCCGCCAGGCCAAGCTGAAGCAGGCGGCGGGCATCGGGAACGCTTGCCTGCCGCACCGTCGCGTCGGCGCTCGGCCTGGCGAGTGCGCCGCCAGGCATCGCCGCGCTGTTACTGACCATCATTCAGCTCCACTCAATGAGCCGTTCTAGAGATGCATTTTCCGGATGCGATTGGGATCTTAGAACGCCGGACACGACCTCGCAACTTTGCCTCTGACCTGCGGATACTTTAATTATTCAGCACTTCAGCGGAGCGCTCGATAACCCCATGAGGGTATTCAGCGAAAACCCCAGGGGGGTAATTCTGAAACCTGACAGGGGTATTTTCGATAGCGAATTTCACGGGCCAGTCTGGCTCCGGGCCGGAACCTCGGACAGCGGTGTGGCGCGGCCCACCCGGCCGGAAGTGGCAGAATGCACACTGCCTGCTGGCTCATCACGTACCGGAGAGCAACATGACAAGCCCGGCCGTGCGGTTGCTCGGCTTCCTGATCCTGCTGGCGATCCTGTTCGCGGGCGCGTACGCCGCGGGCGGGCGGCTTGGCCCGGTGACGCTGACCCACTCGCGCCCTGGCAGCGGCCCCATGCACATGGGCTCGGGCAGAATTGCCGCACCGAGGACACCGCGGTGACCGTGTCGGCCCGGCAGGACGAGATCGCGGCCGAGCCGCAGAGCCCGGTACTGCTGGAGTTTGTGGTCGACGGCATGACGTGCAGCTCGTGCGCGGCCCGGATCGAGCGCCAGCTCAACCGGCTTGACGGTGTGACTGCCACCGTCAGCTACGCAACCGAGCGCGCATACGTCAGCAACGCTGGCGGGCGCGGCCCGGCAGAACTCGTCAGCGTTATCGAGGCCGCCGGGTACACGGCAGCACTCGCACGTGACCGCCCGGACGAGTCCATCTCGGACGCTGCCACCCGGGCCGCTGGCGTCCGGGTGGCGGTCTGCCTGCCGCTGGCGATCGGCACGATCGTGCTCGCCATGGTGCCGGCCGCGCAGTTCGCCGGCTGGCAGTGGGTGAGCCTGCTGCTCGCCACACCGGTCGCAACCTGGGGCGCGTGGCCGTTCCACCGCACCGCCTGGCGCGGGCTCGGGCATGGCAGCGCGACCATGGATACGCTAGTCAGCCTCGGGGTGAGCACGTCCTTCGCCTGGTCGGTGTATGCGCTGCTGTTCGGCGGCGCGGGCGACGTCGGCATGCGCATGCCGTTCGCGCTCACGTTCGGGCTGGCCAGCGGTCAGACGATCTACCTCGAGGCGAGCGCGGGCGTCACGACTGCTGTGCTCGCCGGGCGTTACCTCGAGGCGCGTGCCAAGGCGCGGTCGGGCGGCGCGCTGAGCGCTCTGGCAGCTCTCGCGGCCAAGGACGTCACCGTCCTGCGCGATGACCGCGAAGTGACAGTGGCCGCTGCCGCGCTGCGTCCCGGCGACCTGTTCGTCGTCCGGCCGGGCGAGAAGATTGCCACTGACGGCCACGTTTCGAGTGGTGGTTCTGCCGTTGACTTTTCCATGCTCACCGGCGAGTCGATCCCGCGCGAGGTCACCAGCGGCGACGAGGTCACTGGCGGGACGGTGAACCTCACCGGGCGCCTCATCGTGACGGCCGCGCGAGTCGGCGGCGATACCACCCTGGCCCAGATCACGCGCCTGGTCACCGAGGCCCTGGCAAGCAAGGCGAGGGCGCAGCGCATCGCGGACCGCGCCGCGGCTGTGTTCGTTCCGTGCGTCATCGCGATGGCCGTCGTCACCCTCGGGTTCTGGCTGGGCGTCGGCCTGCCCGGCGCGAATGCGTGGAGCGCCAGCGTCGCCGTTCTCGTCGTCGCCTGTCCCTGTGCCCTCGGGCTCGCTACCCCAGCCGCGCTGCTGGCTGCCCTCGGCCGGGGAGCTGAGCTCGGCATCCTGATCCGCAGTGCTCAGTCGCTTGAGACAATCGGCCGGGTCAGCGCGCTCGTTCTCGACAAGACCGGCACCCTGACGACCGGCACGATGACCGTTCAGGCGATCACGACGACACCCGGCACTGACGAGACGACGGTCCTCCGGCTGGCCGGCGCGGTCGAGGCAGCCTCCGAGCATCCGGCCGGGCAGGCCATCGTCATCGACGCTGTACGCCGCTGCGGACCGCTGCCCGCGGTCACGGACTTCGTCAGCGCGGCCGGGTCCGGAGTACTCGGCCGCGTCGAGGGACGCGACGTGGTGATCGGCCGCGCCGGGATCCTGACTGCCGCGGGCCTGGCCATCCCGCCCGCCCTGAGCGAGGTAGCCGCAGCGGCAGCGCGGGCGGGAAGCACGGCAGTCCTGGTCGGCTGGGACGGCTCGGCGCGTGCGGTCATCAGCGTCGGAGACACGGCCCGGCACGGCGCCGCCGCGGCTATCGCGCGCCTGCGACGGCTCGGCCTGGTGACCTTCGTCCTCAGCGGCGACAGCAGCGAGGCGGCGGAAGTCATGGCCGGACAGCTCGGCATCCCGGCAGCGAACGTGTTCGGGGCCACCGAGCCGGCCGGCAAAGCCCGGGTGGTCCGCGAGCTTCAGGACTCGGGCTACACGGTGGCCATGGCCGGTGACGGCGTTAACGACGCGGCTGCTCTGGCCGCAGCCGACCTCGGCATGGCGATGGCATCGGGCACGGACGCGGCCATCGGCGCCGCCGACCTGACGCTGACCAGGACCGACCCGGGAGTCATCGCCGACGCCATCCAGCTTGCCCGGGCGACGCGCTCGATTGTCCGGATCAACCTGGCCTGGGCATTCGGCTACAACGTCATCGCGATACCGCTCGCCGCGCTCGGCTACCTCAATCCGCTGTTCGCCGGCATCGCGATGTCCGCCAGCTCGCTGATTGTGGTGTCGAACAGCCTGCTGCTCCGGCGCTTCAGGCCGGACCGGGGCCTGCGGTGACTGCCCCGGCCGCTCCTGCGGCCGCTGCTCCCGGCGTCCGGGGGCACGCCACGGAGCTTGCCCGCGCGGCGGCTGCGCCGCTGGTCTGCGGGATCGTGGTCATCGTGCTGCTCGCGACCTGGGTCCTCGGCGGCGGCGGCGGCGCGATCAGCCGGGTCCGCGTCGAGGTCACCCGCGCGACCGTTCCGATGACCTCCTACACCAGAAACGGGGCCGCCGGGAAGAATGCCACCGTCTACCTCACCATCCGCAATCTCAGCAAGACGCCGGACGTGCTGCTGTCGGCGTCCAGTACGGCCGCCGCGGGTGTCGTCCTGACCCGCCACGCGACCGCGCAGCCAGCCGCCGACACGCGCGGCCTCGCTGTCCCGGCGGGGGGCACGCTCACCCTCAGCCCGTTCGGCGCCGATCTGGTGCTCATCCGGCCGAGGTCGCTCATGTCCGGTCAGGACGTGGTGATCACGCTCCGCTTCCGGAACGCCGGGACGGTGACTGTCGACGCCGCCGTCACGCCGCCGGGCACCCCCTGACGCCAGTCGCTCGGCAGGACTCAGCTGGTGCCGGCGACGGCGGGCGGCGGCGTGATGTTGGCCGGCGTGAACTGCGCGAGGTCGTAAATGCCCAGCGCCTGCTCCACGGCAGCCACCCGGCCGACCATCACGGCGAACCCGTCGCGGCCGAACTGGTCCTGCTGCAGGTCAGCGAAGTGCACGCCGAGGTCCCCGATCTCGGCGGGCGTCAGCAGCGACCGGAACGCCGGGTAGACCACGGTGTCCTCGCGGGCCTCGTGCGGCTCGTACATGCGCACGAACTCGGCCATGGCATCGCTCACCCGCCCGGCTGCCGGAGCACGGAGCGCTCCGCTCCCCGCGGTATCGGCCAGAATCAGCTGGGTCTGCTGGCGGCCGCGCGCGTGCTGCAGCAGCAGCGTGCTGATGGTCCCGTCAAGGCGGCCCGCTCGCTGCAGCCGCGGAAACACATACGCCTCCTCGAGAGCCTCGTGGAATGCCTCAATGTAGTCGTGGACGACCAGCGCGGTGGCGTGAGCGTGGCCGGCCTCGACCGGCTCCCCGGCGGCCCGGGCAGCCATCAGGCAGCGGTAGATCAGCAGAATCCGGATCAGCAGACCATGCTCGGTCATCAGGTCCTCACCGGGCGTCGGCACGCGCAGTGCCTGCTCGACGGTTGCCGATGTCGTCACGGAATCCCTGCCGCGGCCCGTCGCATCCCCCGCGGCGAACCCGCCGGCGAACGCGCCACCTGCGACGGCGACGCCGCCGGCGCTCAGCAGCACCGCGCGCCGCGTTGGCCGGCTAGCGCCCCGCGACGGCTGCTGCCCGGTCAACCCGGGCCCTCGCTCAGCGGGGCGCCGGACGGCCGCATGAGATACCAGATACCGCCGTTTAGGTCGATGCCCTGACCTGTGTCCTCACCTGGCTGGACGTCACCGGAGTAGGTGTAGAGGGGCCATCCGTTGTAGGTGACCACACGTCCGCCAGCGGGATCCGGGTCCGAGCCGAGCAGCGAACTCCGGACGCCCGGGCCGGCCGCCAGGCGTGCACTCGCGGAAATCTTCACCGGTGGCCAGGTCGCCGCGCACAATCCGGTGCAGGTGACCTGCCGCTGGGCGTCGGGCTCGAACATGTACAGGGCATAGCCGGTGCTGCTGACCAGGACGGTTCCCACGCCATGCAGGCTCCGGGCGCGAATCGTCACGGCCGGACCGCGACCAGCCGATGAGTCGCCCGCAGGATGGCCCGAGCTTGCCGATGAGCTGGCGCACCCGGCGGCCAGCGAGCCCGCCGCCGCCAGGACGGCCGCAAGACCAGTCACGACGCGCCGCGAGGTCGTTGTCCGCTCCTGTCCACTCGTCCCGATCATGATACTTTTGTCACTTTCGTAGTCCAGTCGCGCACGCGCCTCCCCGGACCCCGTTCCGCGCGGCTACCCTTTGCCTGCGACCTGCGGCTAGGGCCTGACCCTGTCCCGTACTACAGTTCGTAGTGCCTGTGCACGCTAGCAGACTGCCAGCTCAAGCTACCTCGCCCGCCGACTGCGTTCCCGCCGCGAAGGACGGCCCCCGATGCCCGGAATGAACACCGGTCTGAATGCCGACGATCCTACGGTTGTCGCGGCGTTCAAGCTCGCTCTCCTGCACCAGGGGATTGCGGCAGTTCTGCTGTTCGCCGTGCTCGCCCTGGCCTGGGTCAGCGTGCGCGAGTTCCTGCCCGCGCGCCGCGGCGGCGCCGATCGCGCCGCGGCGTCGGGTCCGGAGGCGCCCGCGCGCCGGCTGCTGCGCATCGGCTTCGGCGTGCTGTGGATCATCGACGGCCTTCTCCAGGCGCAGCCAGGCATGGCAGTGGGGCTCCCGTCGCAGGTGATCCAGCCCACGGCGGCCAGCTCGCCGACATGGGTACAGCACTTGGTCAACTGGGCCGGAACGAGCTGGTCCTACCACCCGATCCAGGCGGCGGCAGGCGCGGTCTGGATTCAGCTGGGCATCGGGATCTGGCTGGTGCTCGCCCGACGCGGCGCCATGTCGCGACTGGCCGGACTCTCGGCGGCCGGGTGGGGACTCGTGGTGTGGGTCTTCGGCGAGTCGTTCGGCGGCATCTTCGCGCCAGGGCTCAGCTGGCTGACCGGAGCTCCCGGCGCTGCGGCGTGTTACGTCGTCGCCGGACTGCTGGTGGCACTGCCCGAGCGGTACTGGCAGTCGCAGCGGACGGGCCGCCTCATGCTGAATTGTTTCGGCGTCTTCCTCGTCGCGATGGCGCTTCTGCAGGCGTGGCCCGGCCGCGGTTTCTGGCAAGGCAACAGCCACGGCCAGCCTGGCGCTCTGACCGCGATGATCCAGTCCATGGCGGCGCAGTCACAGCCGACCGGTATCGGCGACCTGCTTTCCGGCTTCGCCTCGGTCGTCCGCAGTCACGGCTTTGCCGTCAACCTGCTGGCCGTCGTGGTGCTGGCTGCCCTCGGAGTCGGTCTGGGCAGCGCGCGCCCCGCGCTCGCCCGGGTGGCTCTGATCGGCCTGGCTGTGTTCGGCCTCGCCGACTGGGTGCTCGTGCAGGATCTCGGTGTTCTCGGCGGACTCGGCACGGACCCGAACAGCATGATCCCGATGTTCCTGCTGGCCGCGGCGGGCTTCCAGGCGCTCACGGCTCCCGTGGTGTCTGCGGCAGCCGCGATATCACCGGCAGCGGTCACGGCCGCCGAACCTGCTGCCGCCGAACCTGGTGCGGCCGAACCTCCTGTCGCTGAACCTGCTGGCGGAGAGCTTGCTGCTGGTGACCCAGCCGCTGCTGGCCCCGCCACCGCGGACGCCGCCACCGCAGACGCCGCCGCGGGCGCGGCAGTCGCCGGGGCTGCGGCCGCCCGGCCGGGCCGACGACAGACCTGGCGCCGTGCCCTGCGGCCGGCCCGGCTTCTGACCGCGTTTGCTTCCGCGCGCCTGGCAACTGTGACGGCTCTGGGCGCTGTCGGCGTGGTCCTGCTCGGCGCCATCCCGATGGCGGCCGCCCAGGCGAGCAATTCCGCGGCGCCTATTCTCGCTCAGGCCGTGGACGGCTCGAGTGCACCGCTCAACTCGCCGGCGCCGGGATTCACCCTGACCGATCAGTCGGGCAAGACCGTCTCGCTCGCCAGCCTGCACGGCAAGGCCGTGCTGCTGACATTCCTCGACCCGGTGTGCGTTTCCGACTGCCCGCTCATCGCCCAGGAATTCCGCGAAGCCGGACAGCTCCTGGCCGGCCAGCGCAGCCACGTCGAGCTCGTGGCCGTGAACCTGAATCCGCTGTACCGCGGCGCGAGCTACCTGCGGGCCTTCGACCAGGCCGAGCATCTGGCTGGCCTTCCGGACTGGGAGTACCTGACTGGATCAGTAGCGCAGCTGCGCCCGGTCTGGAAGAGCTTCGGCGTGGTGTCGGAGACGCTGCCGGCGGGCGCCATGCTCGGCCACAGCGATGCGGCCTTCGTGATCGGCCCCGATGGCCGCCTGCTCGAAGAGCTGGACTTCGATCCCGGGCCCGGTACGCAGGCGACCGTGGCCTCGTTCGCGACCGAGCTCGCGAACGCCGCTCAGAGCGCGCTGGGGCAGTCGTGATCCGGCGGCGGCACGCCCGCGGCGTGGCCTGCCTGACTGCGGCAGGCGTTGCTGTGCTGTGCGCCGCGTGCGGAAGCACAAGGGCGCCGGCCTCCGCGCGCGCCACTGTCCCGGCCGCAGCGCCCGCGCAGTCACTCGCCTACTCGGAGGCCACGAGCGAGGCGACCTGGGCGGCGCTGCCCATGGGGGCGACGTCGGGACCGAATGAGTTCTGGCAGCTCTTCATGCTGCCGGCTGGCAGCCACACCTGGCGGCTCGACACGCCGCCCGATATTGCGACTAACGGCGCGATCGAGCTCGGCGGCCTGTCCGGCACCTCGCTGGTCGTCGGGATCAGGCCAAGCCTGTACCTCGGGTATTCACCGGTGAGCGTGACGGCCAACGCCGGCGCCACCTGGACTGCCGGGCCGCCTGCTCAGGGCCTGGCCAGCGTGCCCGACGCCCTGGCCGCCACTGCCGGGGGCGGTCACATCCTGGCGCTGACGACCACCGCCCAGGTCAGCACCGCAGCGGCGACGGCGACCACGTGGACAAAGCTGGCGACCGAGGCCTCGCTCGCCGCTACGTCGGCCGGCCGGGCATGCGGCGTTGACCAGCTCACCGCAGTGGCCTACTCCCCTGCCTCGGTTCCGCTCGTGGCCGCCAGCTGCGGCAAGCCCGGACAGGCCGGCATCTTCGCGCTGGCCGGCGCCACCTGGCGCTCCGACGGGCCGGCCCTGCCGGCACAGCTGGCCGACAGCACGGTCGCGGTCGTGCGCCTGGTCACGTCAGCGGATCAGACCACTGCACTGCTCCTCGCCACGGACGGCACCCGGCGGGAGCTGCTTGCGGCCTCAGTCGGCCGCGCCGGGAAATGGACGACGTCGGCGCCGCTGAACCTGGGAGCATCGTCGATCCGGACGACGAGTTTCAGCGCGGCGGGGGCCATCGCCCTGCTGCTGTCGAACGGCCGGGCGGAGATACTCGCCGGTGACACCGGCACCTGGGAGCTGACCGATCCGGTTCCGGCCGGCACGTCAGCGACTATCGCGCTGCCCGGCGGCGGCCAGGCTGAGGCACTGACCGCGAGCGGGTCACTGCTGACTGTCTGGCAGCTAACTGCGGGCGGCCAGTGGGCAAAGACCCAGACGATCAAGGTACCGATTCAGTATGGGTCGTCGAGCTAATCTCGTGAGGAGCGGGTGCCTGGCAGTGTGCAGCGGGCTAGCCGGCGAGCTCGTAGCCCGCTTCCTCGATGGCGGCCCGCACCGCCGCCAGGTCGGGCTGCTCGTCCGCCGTCACGGTAACCTTGCCAGCATCAAGATCTACAGCGACGTCCCGGACGCCAGGGATCCTCGAGACCTCGGCATGCACCGCGCTGACGCAGTGGCTGCAGGTCATGCCAGTGACCGCGTAGATACTTTGCTGCATACCGGCATCGTAGCGACACCGGAAGTCGCGTGAGTACGGCCCGGCTCAGCACCCCTCGCCGACCGTCGGCCGGGCCGCTGACGGCCGCCGGCAACGGGGCCGGCACCGAGACCGGCGCCGAGACAGAACTAGTCATCGGCGGCATGACCTGCGCAGCCTGCGCAGCGAGGGTCGAGCGCAAGCTCAATGCGCTGCCGGGGGTGAGCGCGAGCGTGAACTTCGCCACGTCCCGGGCGACGGTCGCTGGTCCGCCGTCAGTCGCGCTCGCTGACCTTGTGGCGGCAGTGACGCAGGCGGGCTACACCGCCGCGAGCGCCCGTCCCGCTGCGGGAGCCGGCGACGGCCCAGCGGACGCGAGCTCAGCGGCTGACCAGCAGGCATACCTGAAGAAGCGGCTCCTGGTCGCCGCAGCGTTCTTCTTCCCGCTCTCGGATCTGTCGGCCGCACTGTCGCTGTTCCCGGCCGTGCGGTTCACCGGCTGGCAATGGGTCCTGGTGGCGCTGGCGGCGCCGGTCGTCCTCTGGGCCGCATGGCCCGTCCATCGCGCAGCGCTCCGCAATCTCCGGCACGGTGCCCTCACCATGGACACGCTCGTCTCGCTCGGGATCACGGCTGCCACCTGCTGGTCCCTGGTCGCGATGTTCGCGCTGGACACACACGATGACGGGCGCAGTGCCCGGTACGAGCTCGTCCATGCGTCCGGCGGCGGGATCTACTTGGAGGTGGCCGCCGCCGTGACGACGTTCCTCCTCGCTGGGCGGTACTTCGAGGCGCGCGGCCGCCGCACTGCTGCCGAGGCCATGCATGACCTGGCGGCCGCCGCCGTCTCGGATGTCTGCATTGTCGAAGCCGACGGCACGTACCGCGAGGTCCCGGTCGCCGATTTGCGCCGGGGCGATGTCTTCATGGTCAGGCCGGGAGAGCGGGTCGCCGCCGACGGCGAAGTCGTCTTTGGCCAGTCCGAAATCGACCGAAGCGCGATGACCGGCGAATCCGTGCCCGCCGACGTCACGGTCGGCGACGGTGTGGCGGCCGGCACCATCGCCGTGGCGGGCCGGCTGATGGTGCGCGCGGACAGGGTGGGGACCGACACCCAGCTGTCGCAGCTCATCCGGCTGATCGAGCGGGCGCAGGGTCAGAAGGCCGCAGTTCAGCGGCTCGCCGACAGGATCTCCGGCATCTTCGTGCCGACGGTCCTCGTGCTCGCCGCGGCCACGCTGGCAGGATGGCTGGTTGCCGGCAGTAGCGCCGAGCACGCCTTCAGCGCCGCACTCGCCGTCCTGATTATCGCCTGCCCGTGCGCACTCGGACTGGCGACACCCGCCGCTCTGACAGTTGCCTGCGGCGCCGGAGCCCGCATCGGCATCTTCATTAAAAGCTATCCAGCCCTCGAGTCGTCGCGGCGGATCGACACGGTCGTCCTGGACAAGACCGGCACCGTCACTACCGGGACCATGACCGTCGCGGGCGTGCAGCTCGCGGCGGGCACGAGCCGAGCCGAGTTCCTTCGCCTGACCGGAGCAGTCGAGCAGGCGTCTGAGCACTCAGTCGCCCGCGCACTGACCGAGGCCGCCCGCGCAGAGCCCGGCGAGCTTGCGCAGGCGGAGGACTTCGCCGCGCTTCCCGGACTCGGCGCTACCGGGCGCGCGGGCGGGCGTGAGATCACCGTCGGCCGTGCGCGGCTGCTCACCGACCGGGGACTGCTGATTCCGGCGCCGCTCCTGCAGCAGGCCGCGGAGTGGGAGACCACGGGCATGACCGTCGTGCTGGCCGGCTGGGACGGCCAGGCTCGCGGCGCCGTGGCTGTCGCCGACACGATCAAGCCGTCGGCAGCCGGAGCGATCGCAGCGCTCCGCGCCCTGGGTCTGCGCACGATTCTGCTGACCGGCGACAACAAGGCGACGGCCGAGACGGTCGCCGCGCAGGCCGGCGTCGACGACGTGCTGGCCGAGGCCACGCCCGCCGGAAAGGCGGCGTTCATCAGAGATCTGCAGGCAGCCGGGCACCAGGTGGCGATGGCTGGCGATGGCATCAACGATGGCCCGGCACTCGCGACAGCCGACCTCGCGCTGGCCCTGGGCTCCGGGACAGATGTTGCTGTCAGCGCGGCGGACATCATCGTTCTCCGGGATGACCTGCTGGCGCTCCCCGAAGCCGTCCGCCTGGCCCGGGCGACCCACCGGACGATCCGCCGGAACCTGGGCTGGGCCTTCGCCTACAACGCCGCTGCGCTGCCGCTGGCGGCTGCCGGGCTGCTCAATCCTCTCATTGCCGCGGCGGCAATGACATTGTCCTCGAGCTTCGTCGTCTGGAGCAGCCTGCGACTGCGCACAGCCGTCCGGCGATAACGACGGACGGCGTCGCGTCCGTGACCGCCAGGCCGGTGAGCAGGTCAGCCACCCCACCGCGTCCTGTCCTGGTCGTCGTCAGCGGGCCCATCGCCGCCGGGAAGACGACCCTGGCGCACCGCCTCGCCCGGTCCATGGGCTGCCCGGCCATCTGCCGGGACGAGATCAAGGAAGGCATGGTCCGCAGCAGCCCCGGCTTCGTGGCGTCCGAGGGTGACGAGCTGACGCAGCGCACGCTGCCGGTGTTCTTCGACGTCGTCGGACTGCTCGTGCGGGCCGGCGTCACCACTGTCGCCGAAGCCGCGTTTCAGGACCACGTGTGGCGGCCAGGACTGGAGCCGCTACTCGGGCTGGCGGATCTGCGGATCGTCCAGTGCGTCACGCCGCCCGACGTGGCCCTCCGCCGGGCCCGGGAGCGTGCTGTTCGCGATCCGGTGCGACGCGCCCACGCCGATCCTGGTCCTGAGCGTGACCCGGCGGACTTCGCTCGCCGCTATGCAGCGTTCGCCCGGCTGTCCGTGCACGCACCGTCCATCGACGTCGACACCACCGACGGATACCGGCCCTCCGTCACAGCAATCACCGAGTTCGTCACGTCCGCGCTCAGGTGAGTGGCTCGCCGCCGTCGATGTGCAGGGTCTGGCCAGTCAGGAATGTGCTGGTCATCGCAAACAACACGCCACTGGCAATGTCGCCCGGGGTGCCGATCCGGCGGACGGGATTGCGAGCGCTTATGTCAGCGAAGTAGTCGGCCTTGCCCTGCTCGCCGAAGGCGTCCCAGGCGCCGGTGTCGATGACACCCGGGGATATGGCGTTCACCCGGATTGGCGCGAGCTCGAGCGCCAGCGAGCGGGCGAGCGTATCGGCGGACGCGTTCGTGATCGCGACCGCCAGCGTGCCGACGGCAATCTTTGCTGCCGCTACGCCGGAGAAAATCGTGAACGAACCGCCCGGGCCCATCCGGGGGGCCAGATGCTTGGCCAGCATGAGCGGACCGATGACTTTCGTGTCGAACGACAGCCGCACGGCGTCGCGGTCCAGGTCCGCGATCCGGCCGCGGGCCCGGCTCGAGGCGGTCGACACGACGTGGTCGACTGTGCCGAGCCGCTCAGCAAGGGAGGCGATGGAGTCCTCGTCGGTGAGATCGAC
>Ga0335072_10003306_pt1 | contig 24328 bp, 13 predicted proteins | sample Lox_Sample_21_FD_206725 | JGI IMG/M metagenome (GOLD analysis project Ga0335072, IMG submission 206725) | Soil microbial communities from Loxahatchee National Wildlife Refuge, Florida, United States - Lox_Sample_2.1 | ecosystem: Environmental > Terrestrial > Soil > Wetlands | place: USA... | reverse complement strand
CTGTACTACTAGTCGTGCCGGTATAGCTCAACGCCAGAGTGTCGCCTCGGTATGGCGAAGGATGTGGGTTAAAGTCCTGCTGCCGGCTCCAATGATTGCACCTGTAGCTCAAGTGGCAGAGTGGCTGATCTGTAATCAGCAGAATGGGTTTTCGAGTAACCCCGGGTGCTCCAACTGTGGCCGTGCCGACTATGGGAATGTCGGGCATGACTGTGACTCATGTCTCTTGTGGGTTCAACTCCCACCGGCCACCCATGGGGCGTTAGCTCATTTAGGAGAGCGCCTGCCTTGCAAGCAGGAGGCGGTCGGGGCAGAGCCGACACGCTCCACCAGTTTTTTGCCAACCGCGTAGGTGCGGTCATTACGCTCCGCCGAAGACGGAGAGAATAGCGTTCGACTCGCTAGGTTGGCACCATCGGGGAATGGTGTAATGCGTGGCATCCGTGCCTTGGGAGCACGTGGTCTGAGTTCAATTCTCAGTTCCCCGACCAGATTCTTTAGCGTCCGTGCCAGAGAGGATTGATGGCCTTCGCTACGAACGAAGTGAACGCAGGTTCGAATCCTGCCGGGCGCTCCAAAGTTGTGCTACAGTAAGACTCGAAAATAGTGACGGTGAATCGACGCAATGCTTAGGACCTTCAAACGCGACATAGTCAGAATGACCAGCAAGCGGGTCATTTGGGGAGTCGTGTCTTGAGGGTCTGAGTGCATTTTTGTACTGCGCGCACCAGACCCGGCTTAGGCCGGGTTTTTTATTGCTCTTTGAAAATTAAGAACTGGTTTTGCGGGGGATTAGGCTAATTGCGCAAACCGCTCGCCTCCAGAGCGAGATTTGAGGGTTCGACCCCTTCATCCCCCGCCATCGGCTGCGAAGCTCATGCGGATGAGCGGGCGTCTCATAAGCGCAACGTAGTCAGTTCGAATCTGACCGCAGCCACCAGATTGTGTGGACGTGTAGCTGCTGGCTGGTATGTAGCCGGCGCCTTATAAGCGCCAGTCCGTGAGTTCGACTCTCACCACGTCCACCAGCGGGTCACAGGTGTTGACGGCAGCATAGGCGGCTCTTAACCGCTCGGACGGGATTCGACTTCCCGGTGACCCACCAACTTTGGAGTCGTACTCGAATTGGCTGCAGAGACCTGACTTTTAATCAGGGGGAGAAATCCCAATGTGGGTTCAAGTCCCACCGGCTCCACCAATCGGGCGCCAGTGGCCGAGATGAATCAGGCACGGCACTTCTAATGCCGTCACACGCGGGTTCGAGTCCTGCCTGGCGCTTTAATAATCGACGCCGCCTTAGCTCAATGCAGAGAGCGCATCGGTCCTAACGATGAGGATGCGGGGTTGAAGTCCCGCAGGCGGCCCCAAGTTGTGTTGCGAATGCGCGTGAAGCTCAACGGATTGAGCGTCGGCCTCCGAAGCCGAAGGCTGTGGGTTCGAGCCCCACCACGCGCGCCATTGCCGGGTTAGTTCAACGGAAGAACGCTTGTCTTACAAGCAAGCTACGCGGGTTCGACTCCTGCACCCGGCACCAGTTCGAAACTATCGTATCCAGGGATAGCTCAGTTGGCAGAGCACGCGATCGATAATCGCGAGATCGTGGGTTCGACTCCCACTCCCTGGACCAGTTTTGAGCGGGCGTCGCCAAGCGGAAAGGCACCAGGCTTCCAACCTGGCATCACGTGGGTTCGAATCCCACCGTCCGCTCCATCCATCTCGAAAGGATTCGGCACGGGGGTCATTTGGTGGGACGCGCCTTGGAGTTCTGCGCCGGATGCTGGATATTGGATTGGACCGACAAGTTCTGGGTTCAAGAGGGTCTGACAGTGCGGCTTTGGTTTTCTGCTGCGAGTGAAGTTCCCATCTACCGGCAACTGGCGACCCAGGTCCAGCTTGCGATCCTGGCCGGCGACCTGAAGCCTGGCGAACGCTTGCCGAGCACGCGCGAGTTGGCGCGGCGCTTCCGCATTCACCCCAACACCGTCAGCGCGGGCTATCGCCAGCTGGCACGCGACGGCTGGGTCGAGTACCGGCACGGGAGCGGCGTCTACATTCAGAGCGAAGTGGCGCCGGCGCTCACGCCCGAACAGATTCTCGACCAGCATATCGTGGCCTTCTTCAAAGCGGTGCGCGACCTCCGGCTTCCGGCCGTGGCGATTCGCCAGCGGGTGGCAGAATGGATTGCCGCCCCGCCTCCGGACCATTTCGTGCTGATCGAACCGGACACGGATGCGCGCGAGATTCTGCTCACCGAGATTCGGGGTCTCACAACCTGGCCAGCCACGGGCATGACCCTCGAGGAAGCGGCCCGACCCAATGCGATGCGCGCCGCAATTCCGCTGTGCCGTCCCAGCAAGATGAAGATGGTCCGTGCGGCTCTCCCGGCGGGGCTGGAGACGATTCCGCTACAGATTCGATCGGCCAACCGATGGCTCGATCCAGAGCTGCCGTCGCTGAAGGGCAGGATGATCGGTGTCGCGTCGGCCTGGGAGGACTTCCGCGAGATTGCGCGAACGATGCTGGCCGCGGCCGGTGTGGATCCCGACCTGCTCGTCGTGCGCAATCCAAAGCGGCCGCGCTGGCAGCGAGGACTGGAGCAGACAGGCGCCATCATTTGCGACGCCCACACGGCCGCGACGCGCGAATTGCCGAAAGGGCCCAGGGTTTTCCTATTCACCCTCCTGGCGGATGCTTTCCAGGCGGAACTGAGCAAATTCTCGGATACCTCGCAGTTTTTGTGACACTCGCGAGACTGTCTGGATAGCCCCGTTTGCGGGGTTCAAGCTGGCTAATCTTGGTCCATCTCCGAACCGCGGAGGAGGTGGCACCCATGGATTGGCTCCCCAGTGCATCCGTCGAAACGGCTCCTAACCAGCGTTATGAAGGAGGCCAAACCCGCAGTAGCCGTGGCTTCTGGGCGCTGATCGCCACGCAATTCCAGGGCGCCTTCAGCGACAACATCCTGCGCAATCTGCTGCTCTCGATGATTGTCGGGATGAACCTGGCGAAGACCGAGCGCGAGACGTTCGTCTCTGTCGTCACCTTCCTCTTCTCGGTGCCGTTCCTGATCTTCAGTATGCCGGGCGGCTGGCTGGCGGACCGGTTCAGCAAGCGGCAGATCACAATCTGGACGAAGGTGATGGAGTTCGGGTCGATGCTGCTGGCCACGGCGGGACTGGCCACTCATACGCTGAGCCTGTCGTTGGCAGCGCTGACGCTGGTGGCGAGCCAGGCCGCGCTGTTCGGACCCTCGAAGTATGGCCTGCTTCCCGAGTTGCTGCCGGAGAAGCGGCTGTCGTGGGGAAACGGCGTCATCGAGTTGGGCACGTTTCTCGCGATCATTGTGGGCACGGTCGCCGGCGCGTGGATGGGCGAGCACTTCGCCAGCCACGAGATGTACGCGGGCTACGTGCTGCTGGGCTTGTCCGTCGTTGGATTCATCACGAGCCTGAGCATTGATAAGGTGCAGGCGGCGGCACCCGAAAAGCGGCTTCGCCTGAATATTGTTGGCGACTTGTGGGCGCAGATCAGCAAGATGCGCGCGGACCGCGCGCTGTTCCTGGCGGTGCTTGGTAATTCCTACTTCTGGTTTCTGGGCTCGCTGCTGTTTTCGACCATCGTCATCTATGGCCCCGACGTGCTGCACATCGGCCAGACAAAGACCGGCTATCTGAACGCGGTGCTGGCCGTGGGCATTGGATTTGGCAGCATGGCTGCCGGCTGGATCAGCGACAACAAGATTGAGTACGGGCTCATCCCGCTGGGATCGATCGGGATGACGTGCACCGGGTTCGCGCTTGGCGTCAGGCCCCACGGAATGATGGGTTCTGCGCTTCTGCTGGGCATGCTCGGCTTCTGGGCGGGATTCTTTGCGGTGCCCGTCAATGCGCTCATCCAGCACAAGCCGGCAGAGCAGGACAAGGGCGGCATCATCGCCGCTGCGAATCTACTGTCGTTCGTGGGAATCGCTCTGTCGTCGGGAGTCTACTTCATCTTCACGGCCTGGGTGCATCTTGACCCGCGCGGCGTCATCGTGACGGCCTCCTGCATCACGGCAATCAGCACCGCGTATGTCCTTTTCCTGCTGCCCGAGTGGTTCGGACGCCTGATTCTCTTCTTCGCAACGCGGACCATCTACCGCGTTCGCGTCATCGGGCGCGACAACTTTCCTGAGAAGGCCGGTGCGCTCCTTGTATGCAATCACATGTCCTTCGTGGATGCGGCGCTGCTGGTGGCTGCCACGGACAGGCCGATCCGATTCGTCATGTACCAGGGAATCTATGACCATCCCCTGGTGAAGCCCTTCGCACGAATGCTGAAGGCCATTCCGATCTCGAGTGAGCAGCATCCGCGTGAAATGCTGCGCTCTCTCAAAACGGCGAGCGATGCCCTGCGGAACGACGAGATCGTTTGCATCTTCGCCGAAGGGCAAATCACTCGCACGGGACAACTACTTCCCTTCCGTCGGGGGCTCGAACGCATCATGAAGGACGTCGAGGTCCCCATCGTTCCCGTTAATCTTGACGGCGTCTGGGGCAGCATCTTCAGCTTCGAGCGTGGGCGCTTCTTGTGGAAGGTGCCGAGGCGAATTCCGTATCGCGTGACGGTGAGCTTCGGCGCGCCCATGGCGACCGCGTCTACGGCGGTTGAAGTGCGGGTGGCGGTGCAGGAACTGCAGGCGACGGCCTTTGAAGCGCGCAAGCCGGCAATGAAAACTCTGGATCGCGCGTTTGTGCGTACGGCGCGGCAGCGGCCCTGGCGATTTTTCATGGCGGACGGCAAGACGCCGCGTGTTTCGTTCGGATCGGCGCTGAACAAGACCGTCTACGTTGCGCGCCGCCTGCGGCAGTTGATTGGCGAACAGCGGATGGTGGGCGTGCTGTTGCCGCCGTCAGTTGGAGGAGCGCTGACAAACTATGCGCTGACGCTGATGGGCCGCGTGCCGGTGAATCTGAACTACACATCGTCGAACGAGACAATTGCCAACTGTGCGGCGCAATGCGGGCTGGATCGGGTGATCACATCGAAGGCGTTCGTTGAGCGCTTTCCGAATCTCGCGATTCCGGGGCGGACTGTGCTGCTGGAGGATGCGCTGGGGGAGCCGCGGTTCAGCGAGAAGCTATGCGCCCTGGCCATGGCCTGGCTGATGCCCACAGCTTTGCTCAAGCGGGCGCTTGGGGCGCGGCGGCCCGAGGATGAGGCTTCACCGATGGACAGTCTGGCGACGGTCATCTTCTCCAGCGGCAGCACCGGCGAACCCAAAGGAGTGATGCTGTCGCACTTCAACATCGTGGCGAATATTCGGCAGGTCAGCCAGGTATTCATGCTTGGCGGGCAGGACAAGATACTCGGCATCCTGCCGTTCTTCCATTCCTTCGGATTCACTGCCGGGCTGTGGTTGCCCGCTGTCCCGGGCGTGGGCGTGGTGTTCCATCCCAATCCGCTGGACGCGCAGGTGATCGGCGGGCTGGTGGAGAAATACAAGGTCTCTTTCCTGGTTGCCACTCCAACCTTTCTGCAGGCCTATATGCGGCGCTGCACGCCTGAACAGTTCGGTTCCCTGCACTATGCCCTCGCGGGAGCGGAAAAGCTGCCCGAGCGCGTCGCTGTGGCTTTTGAAGATCAATTCGGCATTCGACCTCTGGAAGGATACGGCTGCACCGAGTGCTCTCCAGTTGTGACCGTCAACGGCAAAGACTTTCGGGCTCCCGGGTTCCGGCAGGTTGCGGCGAAGCGCGGGAAGATCGGACATCCACTGCCTGGCGTTTCGGTGAAGGTGGTCGATCTGGAAACGGGACTTCCGGTTCCTGCCGGTAAGTCGGGAATGTTGCTGGTGAAAGGTCCCAACGTTATGCAGGGCTATCTTGGCAGGCCGGAGAAGACTGCCGAGGTTCTGCACGATAGCTGGTACACGACGGGCGACGTCGCGATGCTCGAGGAGGACGGCTTCGTCACGATCACTGACCGGCTCTCGCGCTTCAGCAAGATCGGGGGCGAGATGGTGCCGCACATTCGGATCGAGGAAAAGCTGCACGAACTGGCGGACGTGACGGAGCAGGTTTTCGCCGTGACTGCGGTGCCGGACGAAAAGAAGGGCGAACGCATCGTTGTATTGCACACGCTGCCGGAAACGAAGCTGGCAGTTGTCCTGGAACGGCTGGCGCAGTGCGATCTGCCGGCGCTGTGGCGGCCGAAGACGAATCAATTCGTCCAGGTCCAGTCGATCCCGACGCTGGGGACAGGAAAGATGGATCTGCGCGCCATCAGGGCACTCGCAGTTTCTGCTGCCGAGACGGAGGTTCAGACATGTGCCTAAGCTCCGGTGTGGATTTCGTCGGTTCGTGGGACCGCAGGGTTATCGTCCTTCGGATACCCACCAAAAAGTTGCAAGTCATTGGATTTTGTTCGTTCTAACATCGGCATGCACTCCCTTTTAGCGAGGAAAGGTCAGTACCTATGAACGGCTCTATTCTGCTGCTTGGTTTGTTGGTTTTGGGATTTGCCGTGGTAATCCCGGTCTTAGCGATCGTGGCCTATCGGCGCACGGGTGCACTGCGGGCCGCGCTCGATGAGCAGCGATACGAGAATTCGGATCGTATTTCTTCTCTTCGGGCAGAAGTTGTAACACTGCGACGGACGGTCGACGAACTCTCCCTCCGGCTAAACGCGAATACGAGGGCGGAGGCTGGTGAGGCCACGATTCCGCCTGTGGCCGAACCAATAGTGAAACAGGCTACACCTGCTCAGCCGGTCCCGGTACCGATCATCATCGAACCCGCGCCGGTCTTGGAGCCGGTCTTGCCCGCCGAGGAAGTCATCCCTGCGACTCTGCCTCCGTCCGCCATGCCTGCGGAAGAGGAAGTTGCCGCAGCCGCTTTCTCCACCGAGCCGGTGCCGAGCGCCTATGTTGCTCCTCCACCGGCTGACCCAGTTGTTGCGGAAGCTCGCGTCCAGGCCGAAGCGGTTACACTTCCGGCCAGCGAGATAGAAGCTGAGCCTGCGATTCCGTCGAGCTCTCCAGCCTGGCAGTCCTCATACGAAGCGCCGCCACCCCGTGCCAGCGTCTTCAGCCGTCTGCGGAAAACTCTGCCGCTCGAAGAACTCCTGGGCATGAACCTGTTCGCGAAGATCGGCATTGTTCTGTTGGTACTCGGATTCGCTCTTCTCGGCCGCGTGGCACTGGTGGCGATGGGTCCGGCTGGCAAAGTAAGCCTGCTGTACGCGGCCGCGGCCGCCTTGCTCGGCGGTGGCATCTGGCTGGAGCGGATAGAACGCTACCGGCTCATCGGGCGCACCGGAATCGGCGGAGGATGGGCGCTCTTGTTCTTCACCACCTACGCCATGTGGCACGTGCCTGCCATGCGCGTGATGAGTTCGCCGACGGCAAACTGCACATTGCTCCTTGTTGTGGCTGTCGCGATGGTCGCCCATACGCTGCGCTATCGATCGCAGCTGGTCACCGGCCTCGCCTTCCTGCTCGCCTTTTCGACAGTCGCTCTGAGCCAGGACACGGTTTACGCGCTCAGCGCGGGCGTCATCCTCGCTATCGGCATCGTTGTCATTTGCCTGCGCATGGGCTGGTACGAGCTGGAGATCTTCGGCATCCTTGCCAGCTTTGGAAACCACTTCTACTGGCTCTACAAGCTCTACCCGGACGGCGTCAGCGGACACGCGTTCCCGCAGTTCTGGCCCAGCGCCATCATCCTGGTTCTTTACTGGCTCACGTTTCGCATTTCGTATGTCGCTCGCGAAATTCGCAACCCGCGCGACGAGCGGATCTCGACCGTGGCAGCGTTATTGAATCCAATGCTGCTGCTAGCGGTGATGAAATTCCAGTCGACGCGGCCTGAACTCGCCTTTTACGCGCTGCTCGGGTTGGGGGCCTGCGAGTTCTTCTTTGGGCAACTACCGGCAACACGGCGGCGCCGGCCCGCATTCGTCGTTCTGACCGTTCTCGGCACCATTCTGATGCTGGGTTCGGTGCCGTTCAAATTCAGTGGAAACAATATCGCCTTGCTGTGGATGATCGGCGCTGAAGTCCTGCTGGTGGCAGGCATCGTCCAGTCCGAGAATCTGTTCCGGCGCCTAGGATTGCTGGCGGGAATTCTCACCGGGCTTCTCGTTGCGTGGAAGGCGATGCCGATCCTCGACCTGCGGCAGCACTCCGAAGCGCCGCTGATCCACGATGGCGTCCTGCTGCTTACGTGCAGCATTCTCTTCTACCTGAACGCGCATTTCCTGGCGCGGCGCTGGAGTGCGCTGTTCCGGGACATCGACGCCAAGTTCGCCGATCTGCACAGCTACCTCGGCTGTGTCACGGTCTTCATCGGCTCGTGGGCGATCTTCACCTCGGACTGGACCGCAGTGGCCTGGGCTGTTCTGATGCTGAGCGCGGCCTGGGTTTCCCGCCGCCTCGCGAGCAAGCACCTTCTCGTACAGGCCTGGCTACTGGCCGGCGCTGCGTTCTTCCGCATTGCAATTTGGAACTGCCACTGGACGGAGATCTATCCGCACCACATCCCGGGCCGAATCATCACCCTTCCGATCATTGCCCTCCTCTTCTATCTGACTTCGGCGGTGGTTGGATCAGACGAGATCCGCGCGCAACTTCGTTCGGCGACGCTATGGGCCGGCTCCGCCGCGCTGGTGGCTCTGGCATGGCTTGAAATCGCGCCGGAGTGGGTTGCGCCGGCCTGGATGTCGTTCGCGGTCGTGCTGGTCTTCGCCCGGCGCCACTTGCGGATCAACGAGCTTGCCTGGCAGGAGCACGTGCTGGCAATCCTGGTTCTCGCCCAACTCATCGCTGTCAACCTCAGCGCATCGAACGCTCTCGATCGTTATGTTCCCATCATTATCTCTGCCGCCGCGCTTTACGCAATCTCGCGCATATGCACTCCCGCGGACGCGCCGCACCGTCGCGTTGCCGGATGGGCGCACACATGGATCGCCACCGGGCTGCTGGCGGCACTCGCTTGGCACGAGTCACCGCAGCCGTGGCTGGCTCCGTTGTGGATTGGGTTTGCGCTGGTGCTCGCCGCCGTTGACCGCGGATTCGACATCGAGGAGCTGCCATTTCAGGCGCATGTCCTGGCTGTGATGACCGTGGGACGCGCGGTCGATGTCAATTTGCTCCTCACCGACAAATGGCATTCGGTCGATGAACGGCTCCTGACGGTGGGAGTCGTAGTCGCAGCGCTGTACGCGCTCACGAGGCTGGTGCGCATGCCAGCGTCGTGGCGCAGTCGCAGCTATCACCATGCTTACACCTGGGTGGCGTCAATCCTCTGCGCATGGATGTTGTGGAGCGAACTTGACGCAATTGCCGTCGCTGTTGGCATCGCCGTGCTCGGTCTGCTGCTCTTCGAGGCGGGCATGATGTGGAAGCAGCGTCCCCTGCGATACGAAGCGTACGCAGCGCTTACCGCTGCCTTCGGTCGCATTTTCTTCGTCAACCTCACCGCATCGAAGGTGCCCGGCGACGTTATCAGTCCAGCGATCGCGACGGTTATGCCGCTGGCGCTCATCTTCTTTTATGTCTGGACGCGACTGCGTTTTGCAGATGAAAGCCAAAGCCGTCTGCCGATCCGAGGCCTTATCGCATGGTTCGGTACAGGTTCGGTCGCCGCCTTGCTGTGGTTCCAGGTCTACCCCGAGTGGATCGTTGTCGCCTTTGCGGCGCTCACACTGGCTCTCATGCTGGCTGCCCTGCTCCTTGAGGAGAGAGTCTTCTTCCATCAGGCCATCGCACTGATCGTCGGGACAATGGCTCGCGGCATCGCCCACAACGTTTATGACGTCAGCTATTTCACGCCTCAGGGATGGCGTGGCAACTTTGGAGTCCTGCTGCTGGCGATTGCCCTTCTGCTCACGGCGCTGCCCATAGCCTTCCGTCTTCGCGCACGCTTTGCCGTGGAACCCGATTCTTCCATGCTGGCGCGAAGGCTCGGGCTCAATTATCCGGAGCAGTGGTTTTTTTTCGCGCCCGTGGTGCTGCTGGCATTTCTAATTGCGATCCGTATGAACCCCGGCATGGTCACGTTGTCCTGGGGCATTCAGGCGGTCCTGATGATCCTCCTCGGTCTCGGCGTCAGCCAGCGAAGTTATCGCATCAGCGGACTCCTGCTACTGGTTCTTTGCGTCGGCAAAATCGTCTTCCGCGATGCCTGGCATCTGAATGAGCGCGACCGCTACATCACCTTCATCGCTCTGGGCGCTGCGCTGACCCTGGTCTCGACCCTGTATAACCGCTATCGCGAGACGGTGCGGCGGCTTCTATGAAACGCATCCTCACCCTCGCCGCCATTCTGCTGATCGCCGGAGCATCGCTCTATTTCGTCGAGCGTCGTCCTCGCCATGACGTAGTGACACCTAATGCTGTTGTCGATGCCACGGCGGACTGGGAGCGCGACCTGACTCTCGTTCCTGCGGATATGACGCGCATCTCGGATGACGAGGAAATCCGCATCGGCAACGAACTGGCCATGCAGTATCAGGGGGCCAACGCTCCGTCGGATCCGGATTCGCAGGCACTCGCGCGCTACGTCGACCAGGTGGGCAAGCGCGTTTCAGCGCAGGCTCACCGGACGATGCCGTGGCAATTTCATGTGGTCGCCGATCCAAATCTGATCAACGCCTGTGCGTTACCCGGCGGACATGTCTTCATCGGTCGCGGCCTGCTCGATCAGATGAGGAGCGAGGATGAGCTGGCCTTCGTGCTCGGCCACGAGATCGAACATATCGATCACTATCACGCGGTTGAACGCGTGCAGTGGGAGGCGCAACTGCACCACTTCGATCTCGATGGCGTCGCCGCCATCGTGCAGATCTCCATGTCGGTCTGGCAGGCCGGCTACTCAAAAGACGAGGAATTCGAGGCAGATCGCGAGGGTCTTCGTCTGGCGGTCGCGGTCGGCTATTCGCCGCAAGGAGCGCTGAAGATGCTGGAGCGCTTCAAGCGCCTGGACGATGAATATGTCCTGCACGCCGCGACACCGGTCGACGAACTGGGTCAGGTCGCCATCGAAGGTCTTGGCGCGTACTTCCGCTCCCATCCATTACCGTCCGAACGACTCGCGCAGGTGAACGAGATCATCGCCCAGGATCATCTTCCTGCCGATCTCCGACTCAAACCGTTCCATCTGGAGTACGAGATTACAAGTCATTCGTCGAAGGCCGGGATGTGAGGAAGCCCTCAATTCGAGCGCCCATGGCGGTGGCAGGGCGATGAGCTGATCGCATCTTGACCGCAGAAGTGATATCGAAAGTCCTTCTTTTGGCCAACGATCAGGCCATTCAGGACCCTACGATTCTCGAACAGCTTTGACGAACGATGGGTGGCCTTTTGTCGGTCCCTCCGAAATGCAAAGTTACGACCCCGAAAAGGCGGTGAACTTCCAAGAGCGCGCTGGGCGGGAGCGGAGGGCAGCCACAAAAGGCCCCAAACTTTCACAGTCTCTTACACTTCACACCCTACACCATAAATAAAGCATGTATTATCACTACTTTATCAACATGCGCAGCGGACTTAAAATTCGTAGCTCTTTACAGAGCGTGGGGGTTCGAGTCCCCCTCCGGGCACCATAAAAAAGATCAAGAATGCACGAAACATTGGCGCCGATTTCACTACGAGACGCAATTTCGCGGCAAGCGCAGCGGACTTTGCGCGTCATATGACCCGCAAAGTATAAACGTATCTGACTGACAGTGCGGCACTTAATATGCAAGTACGTCTTGCACAGTCATTACACGGCTTTTAGGTTTGCTTGCTATCGCAATAATAGCCAACCTACTCGCCTTAATCACCAAAAGGAGGAGCCACGAGGCGGGAACTTGAAGAGAAGCGACGGGAGGAAGATAAGGATACGTCTCCGTGAACCGATTGACAAAGAAGAGGAGAAGCTCGATCAGTCGACCAAGTCAATCGCCGAATCGATAAGAACAGAGGCGAGCCAATGGGAAGCCTTGCCGCCGACGCCGAAGAATCGCGTTCATGTTCGCCGAAAAACAGTCACAATATCGGGAATGGACTCAGCGGGCGAATGGGGAGGCAGACCGTCTTGACTGGCCCATTCGCAGAGGTCCAAATCCGTTCTGATCGTAAAAACGAGCTTCCGCGGGGGTAAATTTGCGCTTGGCCGGCAACGCTTGACACCGTACCCGGACGCAGTTCGGATTTAACTGGACATTCGGGGATTTCTTCCTAACAATGGAGCGGATATCTCCTCATATCAATGACTTCAGCGTCGTCAGCGGCGGGGGAGCTTCTCAAAGCCTGCCTCGAAACGGGCAGCGTAGTTGCTTGGACTGCGTTCGTCCAGCGCTTTCAGCCGTTGATCGCCTCCAGTGTATCGAACGTCGTTCGACGTTACGGGTCGTCAAATCCATCACTGATTGATGATCTCGTTCAGGAATCCTTTCTTCGATTGTGCCGTGATAACTGTCGTTGTTTGCGCGACTTTCATGCTCAACACGAAGAGGCAATCTTTGGATATATCAAGGTCATCGCGACATCGGTGGCCCTTGACCACTTCCGTGCCCGTTCGACCCAAAAACGACGAGGCGAAGTGGACGCCGATGCCGCCGGGCTCGAGCCAAGCACGTCTTCGGCCTCGATCGAAAACGCTGTATGGCTGAGCCAAATTGAAAGCCGTTTGGCCGCGACAGAAAGTGAGCGCGACAGAGCCATTTTCTGGCTTTACTACCGGGAGGGTTATACCGCAAAGGATATCGCATCGATCCCCGGAATCGGCCTGTCCCAAAAGGGCGTTGAGAGTTGTATCTATAGGCTCACCCAATTGCTTCGTTCCATACTGGCGGAAACGGCACTTAAGCGCGGCCCGGTAAAAGGAAATCCAGCTGCAAACACGTTAGGAGTTGTGGAATGAGATCTCTGGAAGATCACCTCAGCCCTCAGGAGCTGGTCAGTCTTCCGGAATCCCGGGAGATCCTTGGACGTGGCGGCGATGAACAGCAACGGCTGTTGCAGCACCTGGAAAGCTGCGACTCGTGCGGTGCGCTGGCCAATGTGCGATGGACCGTTAAAGTGCTGGCGGGATCGACGATGGCGTCAGAGGAGAATTGTCCGGAGACTGATGCATGGCTGGAATTCGCTGCAGGCCTCCGTCAAGATGACTCGGCAGAGATGCTACGTCATGCCGCCTGCTGTGGCCGGTGTGCGGCTGATCTGAAGGAGGCCCTGGAGTTGCTGCTACCGAGCCAAGTCGACAGCGCCACTGCTCCAAGTGGCAAACCCGTCGAAGGCCTTGCCAGCGCCTCGTCCGAGTGGCAGAGCGTCATGGCCGCAAGGATAGCGGCTGGTGCATCTGCGATCGACCAGGGGCTGCCGCACGCTGCCTCCGTGAGCAAGGCACAGTGGCGATGGCCAAAACTGTCTGTATGGCTGGCCATACCCGTGGCGACCGCTCTCGCTGCCATCGCAATCCTTGTCCTATGGCGCTGGGTTCACCCCTCTGATGCCCACCTCCTCGCTTTGGCCTACAACAAGCAGCGGATCTTGGTGCTGCGCATCCCCGGCGCGCTTCCTGTTCCGATAGCCTCTGGAACCCGCGGATTGACGAACGGCCTTGCGGAACCGTCTGAGCTTCTCGAACTCCGGCTCCGCACGCAGAAGCATCTTGACCAAACTCCGAATAGCCCTTATTGGCATCAGATTCTGGGCGAAATTAACCTCCTAGAGGGGGATGGTGAATCCGCTCGTCGCAATCTTGAGATTGCGCAGACCAGCGACGATAAGCTGCCCAATCTGAAGAACGATCTCGCTGCAGCCTGGTTTGAGATGGGTGACGAGACCGGGAACGCGGAAGACTACGCTGAAGCAGCTGAACTCTACAGCCAGCAGATTCATGCCCAGTCCGCCAACTCATCGCTGCTTTATTTCAACCGAGCGATCTGCTGGGAGCGGCAGAACCTAAACCAGCAGGCCGAGGAGGACCTGAGAGCTGCCCTTGCCGCAGAGCCCTCCCCTGCATGGCGCAAAGCTATCCAAGCAGAACTTAGCCGGCTCTCCGCACACTCCGCTCTGCCCACCGATGGCTATGAGACGGACTTGAACCAGGCCACCGAAAATCTGCTTCCTCATTGGTCCGGCTCTTCGCAGGACCGCGCCACGATCGCGCGCATCGCCGAATTAGGTCGCCAACACCACGACCGTTGGCTTCTGGACTGGATCGCCGCTCCCCATACTCGTCTTACCGCTGAGGCCGACCTGCATCTCGCCTCATCTCTCTCCGCCGCCGATCGCGGCGAAGCTCGGGATTCACTCGATGAGGCACGCTCGGCTGCCACTCTATACAGGCAACGCAGTAACCGTCCCGGCCTCCTTCGCGCGCAACTGGCTCAGGTCTACGCGCTGCAGCGCCTCGGCCGCGCCACGGCGTGTATTGATCTCGCTGGCGGAATCGAACGCCAGCCGTCCGTCGGCGAATATGCCTTCATCGCTGGCCAGGCGCTGCTGCAGGCCGCGATCTGCGATAGCCGCGTCGGCGCCCTTGCGTTGGTGCAGTCCCGTTTGTCCGGAGCTCGATCGATTGCCGATGCTGCGCGGCTTTCTGGATTGAGCATCAATGTCCGCTCAATGCAGGCTGATCTGCTGCGCCTCGAGGGACTGTCGTCGGCTGCCTGGCAGGCCGATGTGGACGGCCTCGCAGCGTGCGACATGGCAGCATGCGCCCCGTCAATCCGCTACAAGTTCATCTATCACATGGTGCGAAACGCGCAGTTGCTGAGCCTACCGCTCACGGCCGCTATGCTTATGCACACCGCAATAGACCTGGCCTCCGGCTCGCGCGACGTCGTAACGCGCGCATACGCGGTCGAAACACTTGCCACACTCACCGGGCTTACAGGCGAGTACGACACTTCCGCCCGGAACTTTGCAGAGGCGGCACGGATCGCCCATGCAGCCGACCACAGCGCCATGATCGGCTTATACCAGGCGGAATGGCAGGTCGACCAAGCCGATGTTTCCAACCTTGCCGGCAGATATCGACAGGCGATGACCGAACTTGGCCATAGCGCGTCGACCATTTTGGCCAGCGACTACCAGCCTGCCCGTATTGCTTATTTCAACCAGCTCTCCACCGCCCAGCTCGCTCTCGGCCAGTCGTCCGATGCGCTGACAAGCGCGCTTGCTGCAACCCACGAAGCCGAGAAGTCTCTGGCCTCAATCACTTCGGTCCGCGATCGCCAACAGTGGTCGCGTGAAAATGCGCCGATCTACTGGCAACTCATTAGAGTTTACCTTCGCATTGGGCAGGACACCGCCGCCCTTCAGGCATGGGAGCGCTATCGGAGCGCTCCTTATCGATCCGCTGGTCTTACCCTTCCCCACGACTCGACGAGCTTCCCGAGCAGCGGCACCGTTATTGTCCTGGCACGCGTAGGCGACTCGTATGTCGGGTGGCTCGCCGCAGTGCGACCCCTGCACGCCCTCCAAACTGTCCTGCTCGGCGACAGTTACCACATCGAGCGCACCGTCAGGACGTTCTATCGTCTCTGCGCCGATCGCAACTCTCGTATCCTCGACGTGTCTGCCGTCGGTTCTCGACTGTACTCCCTCCTTCTTCAGCCCTTTGCCGGCATCCCGGATTCTCGCGTACTTTGGATCGATCCGGATCCCGGCATCTCCATGCTTCCGTTCGCAGCCCTGCCGCTCGGCGAAGGTCAGTGGGTCGGCGAATCGAAGCAGGTCCTCCTGCTTCCCCCATGGTGGTCCCTCGATCCTTCAGCCGCACTCGAGAATCAGGCCATCGGAAACACATCGCACTTCGTGGCCATCAACGGCTTTGCACAGGATCAGGCGGAGGAGTCCGAGGTCAACCGCATCGCCAGCCTTTTTTCTTCTGGCACCGTTATCAATGGTCGGTCCGAGTCGACAGACCGGATCCTGGGTGCCATCTCATCCGCCACCATTTTCCACTTCAGCGGGCACGCGACCGGCACCTCCGGCGCCCGCCTTTTCCTCAGCTCTGCAGTAACCGGAACAGCCCCGTTTCTCTCCCCGGATGCCTTCGTGGGCATACGGCTCCCCCAGTGCCGTCTCGCTGTTCTGGCTGCCTGCAACACGACGGCTGCCGATCCCGATCAGATCGAAAAACTACCGGATATGCGCAATGCCCTGCTCCTGTCCGGGGCGCACGCCGTCGTGGCCAGCAACTGGGACGTTGACGATCGTAGTACCAACACGATCATGTTGAGCTTCTATCACCAACTTCTCAACGGTTCCTCTCCCGCTGAAGCGCTCCGCGCAGCCGAACAGGCCGCGCGCTCCTCCCCGGCATGGCAACATCCCTTCTATTGGGCAGCATTCGAGGTGTTCACCCGCTAAATCTCAAAGGAGAAAGAATTTATGCCCATCAGCCGTCGCTCAGTCCTTCGCGATGCAGCCCTGCTCTCCCTCGCCGGCGCTGCCAGCCGATTGCCCCTCAAAGCCCTCGATAAGGATGATTGCCCATGCCTGCCGCCACTTCCCGGCACTCCTCCACCGGATTTCAAGCAGGGAATCCGTGTGTTCTTCAGTGGCGCATGGCTCTTCTGTGAGGACCCAAATGATCCCAAACGGGAACGGGTTCTCGCCGTCACCGTCGACCTCGACGATGACCCTCTCAAGGCTACCCACTATTACCCGTTCGGTGCCTGGGCGAGCATTTACGGCGTAGACTTCAACCCGACCTTGGCGCCGAGCGGCACAGGTCTGCCGTACACGATCGAAGTCCAGAACCAGTCAGAGGCGCCCTGCAAAAACGTCGACCAGCTTTTCACCGCAACCCAAAAGACAGACCCCTTCGTGTATCTGACAAACAGTGGAAACACCCTCACGGTTACCCCCACCAAATCGGTGAGAGCAATCTCGCTTCCAATGCCGAACTGCATCATCCCGGGAGCGTTCATTACAGATGGCAAGATCTCGGGAAATGCGCAGGGACACTATTCAGGTTCTCAGTCCGGATGCGGATTCCGCCTGGCGACGACCCACGTTTTCGACTACTGGCAGGCCACCGAGCTGACACTAACAGACGGGAGATATTACTACATCGATAACGCCACGCAGGATACTGATTATCACTTTCATACCGTCCCGAGGCTGCCTATAATGCCCGGTCATGCGGCTGCAATGTTCGCTCGTCTGATCGGCCTGATAGGCCTTAAAGCCACGGATCTGGCTATTACTGTCCCCGACCCTCCATGTTTTGACCGTGGCAGGAATATACCTCTCTCCGTATCCGACGAGGAACTAGAAATGGAGCCGCTTGCCATAACCAGAACCGTTCGCAAGTATGGGTCGGTAATGGCGAGACGCAATGACCGCGGGAATGAAAATGAGACGGAGTCCAATCTCGCCAGCTGCGCCAGCGGCGGTCTAGGTCTCGGTGGCGGCCACTAAGCTGCCGAACGATCGCCCAGAGCAGCTAAGATCCACCCCAAAAATGTCCTGCAGCGGGCCGACTCCTCGGCCCGCTTCTTTTGCTCCTTTCTTTTTCGCGAATTCTGGCATACAAATTCATAAGTTCCGAAAAGGAAATCTCTCGCCCCTCCCGTTCGTAGGGTAACGCCAGATGAATTCTAGGCTCCCCGCCTAACTGGCTCCCCAACGGAGGAACGCGAATGGCCTTCGCAGATGTTGTTGTCCATAAGTCCGATCTTCCCGTAACATGCGTGCTCGACAACCCCCCGGCCGGTGTCGCCATTTCCCTGGCGCAGATCTTCGACTCCACTGGGACCGCTGTCTCTCTGGGTGTTTCCGCAAGCGGACAGAGCTTCGTGATCCCATCCACCATCGCTGCCGGCCTTGTCACACTCGAAGTGGCCGTGATCGGCGGTGACGACACCAACTGGCAACAGGTCGACGTAGTTGAAAGCACGACGCCTCCCACTCTGATCGGGTCGATTGTCAGTGCCAACAATAAGCTTCTTCAGGCCCCGATCGCGGTGCTGTCATGAGAGCGCGCCTGACAGTCCCTTCGTTCATCTTCCTAGCACTCTGCTTTTCGCGATGTCTGGCGGCTCAGAGCAATACTCCGCCGCCGACGATTGCTTCCAGCAGCCCCGCGGCGCAACTGAGTTCCCAAAGCAGCGTACCGCTGAAGTCCTGTGAAGCGATCGCGAAGGCTATGGTCGCTGAACAGGCTGATATTAGCAGTGGCAGGAAACGCATCGCCAGCACCGCGCAGACCCTGGAAGAATACCTAGTTCGACAGTACGTAGCGACGTTGACAAACGCAGTGCCCTGTTTTCTTGATGCCAATCAGCCCAATCCGGACATAAACAAATTGCTTCCGCAGCAGGTTTCCTTGTGGAGCGGCCTCTTGGCTCTAAGCGGGACCCAGCAGGAGGGGTCCAGCCTCTCCTCTTCAGGTTCCACGAATCCAGTTTCTAAACCTGGAGGACCGACTGCCCTCGCCGAAGAATTCGGCGGAGCCAACGTCTCGACTGCTACCAGTTCGCTCACCGCCCAGTGGTCGCCGGGCACTTTGCTGGGAAACATCCTCCTCGCGCGTCCGGACTATCTCTGCGGCAATCTCGGAGCGAGGCCCGGTGCGTGCATTTCGAAGGCGGAATTGGCCGACCTCGCGCCTCTGACGATGAAGATCACCGCGAATACCACAAATGCAACCCCCTCCGTCTCTGGCACCGCCGCGACTACAGGATCAGCAGCTTCCTCCCAACAGGTAAACGTCTCGTCGAAAGGAGCAAGTGGTCCATCCTTTTCGGGTCTAAGTGTCTCCTACTCATTCGGATCGAAAACCAAAACGCTGGCAAATGCCATCACAGCGCTGGAGGCAGATGCCAAAGACAATTCGCAGGTATCGCAGGCCGCTACCTCTGCCGCTAAGACCTATCTAAATGAAGTTACTACCGAGCTCAAAGACGCCTTTGCATTCGCCCAGGGCACCAATAAATGTCCAGCCTACAATACTTGGAGCACTCAGGCAGAGACGACGTTGGCGGCCTATCTTGACAGCTCCAAACAAGAGGATCTGGCAAAAGAGATAGCAGCCCTTTATCGAGATTTACTGACGCAGATGCAGAACGATCAAGACTGTGTACAGGCGCTGAAAACCCTTGGCGAACTGACCAGCAAAATTGCCACGACTCGAGTTGCCGAGGATGTCCTCCTCGTTCAGCCTTCTACGACTCCGGAGCTGGGCCTCGAATACGACCTCAACACTCCGCAGAACAAGCCTGCCTACTCCAGCGTCAAAGTCAGCGGTAACTGGCAGTTCGGACGCCCTTGGGAAAAGGGACAAGCCGCAGCCAACCTTGTGACCGCGGTTCAGAGCTTCATCTCTGTTGCGAGCGACATCAACGCCAAAAGCAACTCTGCCAATGCCAGTTCGGCTGTCAAACAACTCAAGGCGGCCGGCAAACCTGTAGCCCAGGCCACAACCCCGCCTTGGTCTCTTACGGCCAATGGCACAGTCGACATCTACAACGCCGAACCGCCTTCGACGATCCCTTCCGCCAGCCACCTCCGCGACATCCAGGCGGGTGCCGAACTCGCTTATCTTTTCTCGCCTTCCAGTAACAGCGGCCCTTTGCGTGAATTCATAGGAAGCGTTCGCCTCTCGGGGGCCTATTCGTATCAGGACCAGACCAGCCCTGCAATCCTGACCGGGCCGGCGCTCACCGACTTCACCGGCCTGCCCAGTTCCACGACGTCCGCCTACGCCCAGCGCGGCATCATCCACTTGGGGCAAGTCAAACTGGGCCTGGGAACCGGATCCAATCTTAGCTATCCCCTGTCTTTCACATATTCAAACAGGACGGAGCTGGTCACCCACCCCACGTGGGGTCTTCAATTTGGAATTTCTTACAATCTGACATCACTTTTCGCATCGTCAAATCCAAGTTCAAAATGACCCATACCATATCGCCGAGTCGCGTGAAAGTAGGGTTATAACCGTGGTAAAGTCTTACACCAAAAGTCGCGAAGGATCGAAGACCCACTTCGGTTGGGTGCGGTCGGCAGTGCTGGTTGGTTCCTTCTCTGCCATGCTGTCGCTGCCTTTCGTCTCGCTCGGATTCGGCAAGCCGGCCGGACTGGAGTCTCCTGCGCCGTCCCCAGCCAAACCTGCGCCTCCTTCCACTCATCCACCCGCCGGACGCGCACACTCGTCTGCTCAGCCGGACAAACAGCAACCCTCCGCGCAAACACTCGCCGACTACGGCAGTTATCAGCTCGACTGGGATCTCCCCGATAAAGCCATCGAACAGTGCCAAGCTGCCCTCAGCGAGGACCCCACGAACAAGACTGCTGTGAAGTGTCTCGAAGATGCGGCAGCCCTGAAGGTGGATGACGCGCTCAACGGCGCTGCCGGTCAGATTCTCAATCACAACACCAGCCAGGCTGCCGCCACCGCGTCCAGCTGGGTTTTTTCCCACGCGTGCATCGATCAGCGAATCCGCGCTTGGCAGATTCTGACCGAAGCTCGGAGGATAACCCTCTATAAGATCTGGCAGGGAATCCCCAACTGGCTTCGTGAGGCTCTGATCACTATCGCCGTTATCTTGATGTGTGCTTTTCTTGCGTGTATAGCTCAGTGGGTTTGGAATCGCCTGCTCGGGCTGCGAAGGAAGACCGTCTGGCGGCTGATGCCGCTCAAAGAGATATCGCCATCCACCGACGGCGACAAGGCGACCGATGACTTTCTCGACACGCTCTCGCGCCTCAGCGACGAACTCGATCGCCAGCTCTCGGCGCCCCCACTTCTCCTGCTCCGGCCCACGCCGCCGGCCAGCTTCATGCCATCGCTCATCACGAATTTCCTTTCCAATGCAGCGACCCCGAAGCTGACGCTTTTTCCTGATGTCAAAGATCTGGGCGACGAGTGGCGCCTGCACAGCGTTCAACTCGACGACGCCATCAAGGACCTGCAGTTGAAGACGACCGCCGGCATCGATGTCGGCGCCATCATTCGCTTTCTCATCGCTCTTGGGCAGTGGATTTCCTCCGGTTCGCCCAGGATCACCGGGTCAGTGGAACGGGTCCCCGCTGCGCAGACCGCTCCCGCGCCGCCCGGACCCGCTGCCGTTGCGACTCCGCCTTCGGCTCTCCCTGCGTCGTCCGCTCCGGCGCTCGCAGTGGCTCCCGCTCCTGCCGCGCCAGCCCCAGCGCCGGTGGGCAATCCTCAGGAGGCCTCGATTCACGTGGCTGCGCGCGGCGTTGACGTCGAGACGGTTTCGATCACAACATCGAGCGAGATCAGGGCAGGTGTCGACTGCATCCAGCTCATCGCCGCGCGGGCCGCATTCAAGTTTCTGCTCCGGATCAAATTTCGGGAAATGACGAACGACGAAGTCGATGGGATTGCGGCTCTGCGCCAAGGCGCGGTCCTGTTTCTCCAGTTTGCCGGAACAAGTGCGGGCAGTGGAACATCGGCAACCACGCGTGTCTCTTCACTCCGAGCTGCAGCCCGCAACTTCGGTTTCTTCCGAACTGCGATTCCGGTTTCCCATTAGGAGTCGATGTATGTCTTTTTCACGTCGTGAACCTCGGCAGACTTCAACCCGTTCAACGGAGGCCGTTGCGGCTCCGGCCGTTGCAGGCGAGAAAATCGAAGAACCTAAAGTGGCAAAGAGACGAATGAAATCCCAACAGGGGGACAACTTAGTCGTGACCGATTTCATTCGCCAGGCGGCTCTCCTGGCCGAAGGTGTTGCCCTCGCGCTCTGCGATGACCCGGAGTCCCGTGACTCCGCGTTGAGCTGTTTTCGGCAACTGCAGGAGTGGCCTGGCTCCGAAGAAACTCTTCCCATTCGGCAACAGGCTGCCTACAACGAGGCCATTGTGTTTCGGGCCATGGGCTATCCCGGTCAGTCCGTCCTGCTGCTAACCGAGCTGCTCGGCGATCGCATCCCCGATACCGGAACAGCGCCCGTTGTTTCTGGATGTCGCAAGCCGCTCAGAGCAGACCTTTCCACGGCCGTTCGTTACCCCGCGAGACTTGCGCGTGTGGCCGCATTCAGTCAGTACACCAATGTCGACTGGTCTACGCTTCCGGACGACCGGGCAGAATTGCTGCTCTCCGATGTCCAGAAGCTGGTGTACGAATTGGCCGAATTGGGCAAGGAACGGGATTTGTCCACTCATGACCGTGCGTTAGTCAAATATATGTTTGTCGACGCGCTTCGGACGGGCGGCCACGTTGAACTGATGAACGCCATCAATCGCGGTGCCCGGCAGCTTTATGACGACGACGGTCGCCCCAGCCATCTGATGGATGAAAAGTTGATGCAGATTCCTGCGGAGCAGACTCGAAAAAACCTTGCACGCGCCATTGACTGGATGCGATTGTGCGAGGAATATGCGCCCGATACCGGGCTGTATTGCGACATCGCCGAGGCCGCATTGCTGCTAAGAGATTTTCGTACCGCTCAGGCCTACGCCCGCCACGCGACACTCCAGGCGAGTCCCACCACGCAATCGGCTGCCGAAGTCTCTCGTCAATTTCAGAACGATCCAAATTACGAGCGGGCATTTTATTTGGCCACCGAGAGCTTCTACCTGGATGGAAAAAAGTCGGTGGCTCAGAAATACCTCGACCAATTCGGCCGGCCGCCCACTATGGATGCGTTCACAGCACTTTCCGTTGCGATGCAGCAGCCGAAGGGCGATACCAATGCTCAATCGCGAAGTGCAGAATGACCCTTGGAACCTCGCGGTCTTCGGACCAGTGGATCCGGCCGCGAGATCTCAATTGTTGAAAGTATCCACAACAATCGTTATTTCAAGGGAGCACTCGCGCTCCTTCTGATGCTGGCAGTGCTGTTCCTCAGCAGAGAGTCTTGTTCTATGAACCGTCACTCTGGTAACCGGAAAATGGCTTGCGGCATCGCGCACAATATTTACTTTTTCTGGTTCTTTGCCTCGGCAAAATCGTGTTCTGCGATGCCTGGCACCTGAATGAGCGCGTCCGCTACCTCAGCTTCGTCGTCGGTGATTCTTCGGAAGAATCGCCGACGACCTTCGACCGAGCCTCCGCAGTATGAGGGAATGATCGCGAAACAGCCAGTTCCTTCAGGTCCTACTGTACCCGTTGGCAGCCGCTCCGCTGGCCGCACCTGGATCAGACTGCGACCTGCGGCTTCGCGCAGTGGGCGATTCGGCAGAGTGTGACAGAGCGGATCGCCGTAACGCCGCCCGATCACTTTGTATCGTTCAATCCGGACGCCGATGTGCGGGGAGGTTTAGAAGGGCGAAACTTACACATCCCATTGCACATCCCATGCCGATATCGGTATTAATTCATTTATTATCAGTTAGTTATCGGCAGACGCAGCGGACTTAAAATCCGCAGGAGTTTAACTCTCCGTGGGGGTTCAAGTCCCCCTCCGGGCACCATATAATCAGCGATTTACACCATATTTTTGGTGCGAGCATACGGACCATCCTATCGGGCCTTCGCTGCCCCGCAATCGCCAATGCGTATTTCCACCGGAGGCGACTCCGGAAACTTGATTTGGTCTGTTGGCGCTCGTTGAAGTTCGAAGGTGCGCGCCCCGGCCATTCGATCAGAATCGCGTTTAAGCAAAGCTGCCTGAGGGAAGGTTGATTTCGGTTCGGATCGGGATTCGAGCGAATCTTAGCGCGCCGCCTGTTCTGCCTGCGTTGTGAGAGACTCCAGCTTTTGTTCGGCGGCTTTGGCTTGACTGTCGAGGTCGTTAAAGACGGCGTATTGGGCAGCCGTGGGGCGGGCCCAGGCGACTTCGATGTCAGCGGCGAGATAGGCGAGCCAGGAATGGAGCTTGGTTTCGTGCAGCACATCGCCTTCGCTGGAGCGCATCTTCATCTGCACAGAGTCGTCGATGGCGGCGTTGAGGGCGTCGAGCGTGCCTGACGCCTGGGGGTCGTGGCGGGCGGTTAGCTTGTCGCGCGCGGCGAGGGCCAGGTTCAGGGCTCGATCAAGTGCGTTCCTGTCGTCCTGGATCTGGTGGGTGAGGGCGACCTCCGAGTCCAGATCCTGGGCAGTAGCGTGGAGGCGCGGATCGAGCGCGACGGTGAAGGTTTCGCGGGACGATTGACCGTCCACGTTCAGCACGACGGCGTAGGAGCCGGGCACGACAAAGGGGCCGTCGCTGGAATAATCGAGGCCTCCGGCAGCCTCGGGAGCGTGGAAACCGTTGACCTCGACGGCGGGCGGGTAGCGCAGATCCCACTGGAACGAATTCATACCGGGCTCGACGGCGGTCAGCTTCGCTTCGGCTTCCTGACGCTGCTGGTTAGCGTCTTCCGCGCTGCGATCGGGCGCGGGTTTCCCTGCTTTCTCGTCGGCTTTCTCCTGTTTCTCCTTGTCGGTTTCGAGATGGAGGG
>Ga0335072_10003305_pt1 | contig 24333 bp, 22 predicted proteins | sample Lox_Sample_21_FD_206725 | JGI IMG/M metagenome (GOLD analysis project Ga0335072, IMG submission 206725) | Soil microbial communities from Loxahatchee National Wildlife Refuge, Florida, United States - Lox_Sample_2.1 | ecosystem: Environmental > Terrestrial > Soil > Wetlands | place: USA... | reverse complement strand
AGAGCCCGTAGAGCACACCGTGCAGCCTGATGTTCTCCTCGGCGGTCAGGTTGAGATCGAGCGACGGCTGCTGGAACACCACGCCGAGCTGCCTGCGGACCTTGCCCTGCTCAGCGGCCAGGTCCAGGCCCGCGATCCGGACCCGGCCCGAGGTCGGGGAAAGGGTCGTGGTCAGCACCGACACCGTGGTCGTCTTCCCGGCACCGTTGGGACCGAGCAGGCAGAACAGCTGGCCCTCGGGCACGTCGAAGCTGATCCCGTCGACGGCGTTAGCCGCGGCCGCCCGGTAGCGCTTGACCAGGTGATCGACCTCGATCGCGGTCATCTGCCCGCGCCGGGCCGGTCGCGGCCGTCGGCCGGCCGCGCCCCACGCAGCCGGCGGTACCGCGCGTCGAGCCCACATCGCCGGGCAAGCCAGGCGGCTGGCCGGATCACGGCCTCGACCAGGGCGGCAGGGAGGTACGGCGCGCGCACTTCCCGCTCGAAGTCGTGCATGAACAAGGCCATGTCGACCGGGCTCGGGAGCCTGCGCGCCGCGGCGTGCTGGTCCCGGGCCATGGCCGCCGCGGTCTCCAGCAGTTCCAGCATGCCGAGCGCCGGCCACGTCTGCACGGCAACCCGGGCGGGCCGCTGGCCCGCGTTCGCGAAGTGGTGCACGGTGCCGGGCGGCACCAGCACGGTGTCGCCCGGTCCCGCAGTGATCCGGCGGCCGCCCACCCGGAACCGCATCCGCCCCTCGAGCACGGTGAAGCACTCCTCCTGCTCGGGATGGGCGTGGCTGCTCGGCACCCGCCCGCCGGGGGCGAGCAGCAGTTCCCACTCCAGGACGCCTCCGCGGGCGTCCGCCCCGGTCGCGCGGATGGTGATCTGCTCGCCGCTGAGCGGGTTGACGATGACGGGCGGCCCGGCCGCCCTCTGGTCAGCTGACATCGCGCGGCACCGTGGTCCGCCCGGCCAGCAGCGCGATCACCACGGCCACCCCGGCGAGCAGCGCCACCGCGGCGGCGAACGGGAGCGCGGTCGCCGTGGTTGACGCGTCATGAGCGGGCCCGAACGCCGCCCCGCCGAGCTGGGTTCCGGCCAGCGTTGTGGCGGCCGTGTACGGCAGGTAGGGCTGGGCGGCGCTGAAAAGCCCGCCGAGCAGCGACTCGATCACGATCGTCCAGACGAGCACGCCGATGACGACGGCGAGCTGGGACCTGATCAGCGATCCCAGGGCCACGCCGATCGCGGCGAGCAGCGCGGCGGCCACGACGTGGCCGATGCCGAACCGGGCCAGGGTGGCGTCGCCGACCGGCACCTGATACCCGCGTGACGCGGCGAAGCCGAGCCCCACGCCGAGCGCGATCAGGTAGCCAACGAAGCCGAATACCGCGCCTGCCACCGTCCCGGCCGCCATTTTGGCCGCCAGGACCCGGCTGCGGTGCGGCGTGACCAGGTACGTCAGCGTGGCCGTCGAGTGCCGGAACTCGCCGCTCGACAGGGTCGCGCCCAGAACCGCGGCCATCAGCAGCGCCCACGTGCCGCCGGCCAGCAGCGAGGTGAACCCGGACGCGGTGTCCAGCGGCCCGACGGCCTTCCCCGGCCCGGACTGCGCCGCCTCGAGCACGCAGAACAGCGCGGTCAGCGCGGCGCCGGTGGCCAGCAGCCCGTAGGTGAGCCGGATGGTGCGGAGCTTGAGCAGTTCGACACGAATCAGCCGGGTCATCGCGATGCCTCCTTCGTGAGTTTGAAGAACGCGTCCTCGAGGTCCTGTGCGCCGATGGTCAGATCGGCCAGCGAGGACTGGGTGACAAGACGCCCGTGGTCGAGGATCACGACCGAGTCCACGGTGTGCGCGACCTCGGCCAGGATGTGGCTGGATACCAGGACGGTGGCGCCCTCCGCCGCCATGCCGCGCAGCAGGTCCCGCAGCCACCGGACGCCCTCGGGGTCAAGGCCGTTGGTGGGCTCATCCAGGATCAGCAGTTCCGGGTCGGTGAGCAGCGCGGTGGCCAGGCTGAGGCGCTGCCGCATGCCCAGCGAGAACCCGCCGATCCGGCGGCCGGCGGACCCGGTGAGCCCGGTGAGTTCCAGCACGTCGTCGACGCGGCTCGGATCCGCGTTCCCCGCCAGCGCCTGCACCCGGAGGTGGTTCCTCGCGGTGCGGCCCGGGTGGAAGCTGGACGCCTCCAGTACGGCCCCGACCTGGTGCAGCGGCTCGGCCAGATCGGGATACGCCGTCCCGTTGATGGTGGCCGTTCCAGCATCCGGGCGCACCAGGCCGAGCAGCATCCGAAGCGTCGTGGTCTTCCCGGCACCGTTCGGGCCGAGGAACCCGACGACCTCGCCGGCCTCGACCGTGAAGCTCAGCCGGTCGACGGCCAGCACCTGGCCGAACCGCTTGGTCAGGCCGCGAACTTCGATCACGGACATCGTCGCTCCTTCCATCTGCAACGGCATTCAGCGTGCCCGGCCGGGTCCCGCGTTGTCGTCGGCCAGCCGGGCCGTCCCGGGTCGTCTGGCGCGGTAGCCGGGACCTCGTGCGCTGCGTCATCTGAGGTAGCCGGGCAGCCCGAGACGCCACCGGTGGCCGATGCCGCCGACCGGGCCTGGCGCGTAACGTTCAAGGCAGTGATGAAAGACACGAAGCTGCCGGGGCACTGGCTGCGGGCCCTGCGGCCGGCGGCCGGCACCGGGCCGGAGCCGGCGTGGCCCGCCAGCGCGTTCAGCTGGGCCGTTGACGCCGCGATCGCGGCTGCGGTGATCCTTTTCGAGGTGTATGTCTCGCAGGAGGCCGACTCCTGGGACCCCCACGCACACCAGCAGGCCCCGCCGGGGGTGCTGGCCCTGGTCTTGCTGGGCCTGGGCGGGGCGGCGCTGCTGGCCCGCCGCCGTTACCCGGTAGCGGTCCTGCTGGTCTCTCTCGTGACCGCGATCTGGGCGATGGAGCTCGGGGCCAAAGCGGTCTGGTTCGCGGTGATCGTGGCCTTCTTCACCGCGATCCTGGCCCGGCAGCGCGCCGCGGCGATCGGGTCCCTGATCGTCGGCTACGTCGCCTCGGTGTGGCCGCCGTGGCTGATCGGCCGGCCGCACCACACGTCGGTCATGTTCGCGCTCGTGCTGGCCGGCGGCCTGGTCTTCCTGCTGGTCGTCGCCGAGCTGATCCGGATCAGGAGCCAGCGCGGCGCCGCGCTGGAGCGAAGCCGGGCCGAAGCGCTCAGGCGGCGGGCCAGCGAGGACCGGCTGCAGATGGCACGCGACCTGCACGACGTGGTTGCGCACAACATCGCGGTGATCAACGTGCAGGCGAACACGGCGCTGCACCTCATGGACCGCCAGCCGGAACGCGCCGCGGCGGCGCTGGCCACGATCAACGACGTGAGCAAGCAGGCGCTGGTCGAGCTGCGCTCGGTGCTCGGGGTGCTGCGCGACGTCGATTCTGGCGGCGTCACCGGCGCGCCACGGGCACCGGCGCCGGGGCTGGCCCGCCTGGGGGACCTGGTCGACAACGCGGCGGCCGCCGGGCTCGCGGTACACGTCGAGGAGGACGGGCAGCCGGCGCCGCTGCCCGCCGACGTCGACCTGACCGCCTACCGGATCATCCAGGAGGCCCTGACGAACAGCGCTCGGCACTCCGGCGGGTCGACCGCGACCGTGCGCCTCGGCTACGGCGACGGCACGCTGCTGGTCGAGGTCGATGACGACGGCACGCCCGGGCCCGCTCGCCCGCCGCGCCCGGCGCCCGCCGCGGCCAACGGCTCCGGGCACGGGATCGCCGGGATGACCGAGCGGGCCACGGCGCTCGGCGGATCGCTCGAGGCAGGGCCGCGGCCGCAGGGCGGGTTCGGGGTCCGGGCCCGGCTGCCGCTGCAAGGGGGCGGGGAATGATCCGGGTCGCCCTGGCCGACGACCAGGAGCTGGTCAGGGCCGGATTCGGCGCGCTCCTCGACTCCGAGGACGACATCGAGGTCGTCGGGGAGGCCGCCGACGGCGATGAGGCGGTGCGGCTCGCCACCAGCGCGACACCCGACGTGATGCTGATGGACATCCGCATGCCCCGGCTTGACGGCATCGAGGCGACCCGGCGGATCGCGGCCGACCCTCGCCTGGGCGACGTCCGGGTCGTCATCCTGACCACCTTCGAGCTCGACGAGTACGTCTTCGAGGGGCTGCGGGCCGGCGCCTACGGGTTCCTGGTGAAGGACACCGACGCCGCGGAGCTGATCCGGGCGGTGCGGGTGGTCGCCGCGGGCGAGGCCCTGCTCTCCCCGACCGTCACCAGGCGGCTCATCGCCGAGTTCGCGTCGCGCACCAGGGAGGCGGCCAGCCTGGACGGCATGGACGAGCTGACCCCGCGCGAACGCGAGGTCGTCGCGCTCATCGCCACCGGGCTGTCCAACGAAGAGATCTCCCGCAAGATCTACGTGAGCCCGTCAACCGTGAAGACCCACGCGGCCCGGGCGATGACCAAGCTCCGCGCGAGGGACCGCGCCCAGCTCGTGGTGTTCGCGTACCAGGCCGGCCTGGTGCGGCCCGGCTGGGCCGAGTGAACGGCCCGGCGCGAACCGCCGGCCCCGGGCGTGGCTAGTCGCCGAGCGAAACCGCGGTCCATTTGATCGTGACGGTCCACGACGTTGCGGTGTCGTAGCTCAGCTCCGGGCCGGTGATCTTGATGCCTTCCTGCTGTGCATCGCCGGTCACCGCCGCGCAGCTGCCGGCGGCGAACTCGGGGTCGCACACCGAGGTGTTGGTGAGCCCGGCGGTGTTCTCGCTGCCCGCAGCGAAATTCTGCAGCAGGTACTGATTGTTACCCGGCAGCTTGCCGCTTGCGTTGGCGCAGGCGACGACGGGGCTGCTGCCGAGATTGCACAGGCCCCATTGCGTGCCGCTGTCGGACGGGACCGCGTTCGCGCCGTTAACGAAGATTTTCGCGGCGACCCCGGTGTTGGTGATCGTGATCGGGTAGCTCCCGCCCGATCCGGCCTTTCCGAGCCAGCACTGGCCATTCGGGAAGCCGAGCGCGGCCGAGGTGGATGCGGTGTTCACGCTCCCGTTGCCGCCGGTGCAGCCGCCGAACCTCGCCGTGGACGGCGACACGGACACCGACACAAGCGTCGGAACCGTCTTGAGCGAGATCGCAATGCTCGAACTGCCGCCGGGGGTGCCCGGCGCGCTGGAGGTGGGTGCCGTGCTGCACGCGGCGAGCCCGGTCGCGGCGATGATCGCGGCGGCGGCCGGCAGCCCGCTCCGCCGCAGCCGCCGGGCGGCCGCCGGCGCGACCGTCGGCGGCGTCCGCTCGATCCGGATCCGGATGCCGGACCGGCGCAGGCCCGCGCCGACGACCAGCAGCACCAGCAGCGCGGCCCCGAACCACCACGTCCAGGTGGGCACCAACGGGCTCGGCGCCGACCCCTGCCGCACGGTGAACTCCAGCGGGGTGGCTGCGGCCACGCCGAGATCGACACGACCCGCCGATGCCCCGGGCGAGGCGCTCACGACGATGTCGCTCAGGTACCGGCCAAGCTTCGCGCCGGCCGGCACCGTCAGCTGGAGCGGAATCTGTGCGCCCTGGTGCGGAGAGAGCCGCACCGCGGGCCCGGTGGCGCGGATCCAGGACTGCGGCACGCTGCGGCCGTGGCCGGTGGACAGCCGGTCAACGCGCACCGTGACCGACTCCGGCTGGGTCCCGGTGTCGGAGACGTACACGGGCGGGAGCGCATAGCTCTGGCCGGTCAGGGCAGCGTTCGCGAGGCGGACGGGGGAGGCCTGCACGCCGACCCCGATGCTCGCGTCCGCCATGGGGGCAGAAAACGAGAGCGCCACAAAGGCGGCCGGAACTGCGAGCACGATCGCCAATCCCCGCCGCAAATGCACGTCAGTCGCCTCCCTATCCGCGCATATGACTCTAATAGCCAGGCATAAGAGAAGAAAGGGAAAGGCTACACGCCCATTACGTCTCGGATCGGGTCCGCGAACGAAACACGCCGGCTTCAGAAGCCAGATCGGGGCCCGGTTCCGGGCGCCGGCCTGCCGTCCTCGAGGTACATGAGCCCGCAGGAGGTCAACGCGGCGCTGACCCGCCTCCGGATCGGCCCCCTGAGCAGCTTCAGCGCCTTCGGCAGCTTTGCCAGCCGGTGCTCGGAGATCTCCTCTGCCTGCAGCACGATCGCGCCGAGGGCGGCGTCGTCGAAGACGCCACAGTCAAAGAGAAAGCGTATTCCCCCGGGCCGGCCCGGCCGGGGGGTGCGGAAGTCGACGCACACCAGGCGGCCAGTGCGAGCGTCCAGGCCGCATTCCTCCCGCACCTCCCGCTGACAGGCCTGCCACGGCGTCTCGCCGTCGGCCTCCATGACTCCGCCGGGGATCGTCCATCCCGACTTGTATGTGGGCTTCAAGATGAGCAGCCGGCTCTTGCGGTCGAAGATCAGCGCCCCGGCGGCCGCGGGGATGGCGGGCAGGATCCCAGGGCCGGCCGGCCGGGTAAGACTGGCCGGCTGAGCCTCCAGCCCAAAGTCGCCATCGACCACAAGGCAAGCCTAAGGTTCCCCGGCCCGGCAGCCGGCGCCGGGACGCCCGACTCGCCCCACCTTGTGTGGACAGCGGGAGACGTGAATAATGCTCGTTGCGGTGGCGGCCGGCTCGGCCGCTTGTCTGGGTCCGGAGACGCGGCCCGTCCCTCTTCGACTGAGTTGGGGTGACGGCACGTGCCTCAGGAACGTTTTCCCGTGGCCTGGCTGGGCGAAGCAGCGGTGATCACGCTGCCCGAGGAGATCGACATCTCCAACGCCGACCAGGTTCGCGATGACCTGCTCTCGCTTCTCAATCGCGGCCCGGCCGTCATGATCGTGGATATGGCGCAAACGACGTTCTGTGACTCGGCCGGCGTCAACGCGCTGGTCCGCGCCCACAAGCGGGCAACGGCCAACGGCGCGGACATGCGGCTGATCGTGACCTCGCCGGGAGTGCAGCGGATTCTGAACATCACCGGAGTCGACCGCCTGATTACCGTCTGCCCGAGCGTGACCACGGCGCTGGCCGGGCTGGACGGGGCGGACGGGGTGGACGCGTCCGGCGACCCGGCGTGCACGGACCCCGACGGCTGGGCGGCACAGCCCAGCTGATGCCGTCGCCGCGTTCCTGGTTCCGCGCTGGCCACCGATCCGGAACGAGCTCCCGAACAGTGCCTGGCCGGCTGTCGTTCCCAGCGTCACCATGCGTGTCGCTGGCCCGCGTCATGCGATGATCGCGACCGCAAGCGAGACCGGCTGGCAACCATCTTCGGCGCCGGGCAAGCGACGCTCGAGATTTGTGATTCCGGGCTGGCCGCTTACACCGGCGACGAATATTTCGCGGCCGACGGGCAGAGCCAAAATAAGACGCGCCGGCTTGTTGACGATCCAGCCGCCGGTTCCCGGGTCTAATGGTGACCGCATCTGCAACGAAGGTTGTGAGCGGGATATGACGCTGCCAGCGCGTCAGCAATGGACGCTTTACCAAATCGAGCGCGACCTGACCGCCGCAGAGCCAAGTCTGCCGGCAGCCGCTTGCACGTTATGCCGCCTTGTTCACGTTCTCTGCGCCGGCCCGCGCTGCACGATCACCAGCCAGCACAGCAGCCTCGCGCTCGGTTTCAGCATTTATTTCGCCGCCGACAAGCACCGCGAGCCCGGTGAGATATAGCCAGAAGATGAGAATGATCACGCCGGCGAAGGCACCGTATGTCTTGCCGTAGGAACCAAATTTTGAAACGTAGAAGGAGAAACCAACCGACGCCGCGAGGAATATGGCCGTGCCCACCACTCCCCCGGTGCTGACCCACTGCCAGCGCGGCGATTCCCGGTTCGGGCCGTAATAGTAATAGAACGAGAACAGCAATGAGATGACGATGACCGTCAGCACCCAGCGCACGATCGTCCATGCAACGACGAAGGCCGTGCCCGCGACCGGCAGATGGCCCTGGATGCCGGAGCCGATCGAGGCACCGAAGACGATCAGTGCCGAAGCGATCCCGCCCAGCACGAGCGTGACGATCATGAGCGGGAAAGCTCGCAGCCGCTTGGCCACGAACTTGCGATCCTTGGGCACTTCATATGCCACGTCAAGCCCGGTTTCCAGCGCGGACATGCCGCCCGAAGCGCTCCACAGCGCGACCACGATGCCCAGCACCAGCGCGGTCAGCGATGCCGCGGCAGACCGGACGGTGGCGGCGTGGACGGCCTGGCTGAACACCCCCGATGCGCCCGGCGGCAGCGCTTTGTCCAGCCCGTCGACGATCCGGTGCACGGAACTGGACCCGATGTTGATGAGACTGGCCAGGCCCAGCAGCGCTATCAGCGCCGGGAACAAAGCCAGGAACCAGTGATAGGCCAGGCTGCCAGCGGTCATGCTGCAGCGGTCACGCACGAACTTCTTGCCGGTCCGCGTTAGGGTGTTGCGCCAGCCGGTCTTGCCCAGTTCCAGCGGCGAATCAGGACCGCCGGATAGCTCGTTCTGTGGCGGGATCGTCTCCTCGCGTGGCCTGCTCGTGTCCTCGTGATCGATGCCCGCCATCGGTTACGCCGCCTTTCCCTGCCGTGGGCCCTCTCGGCCGGGCAACACGCCGGTGAGCAGGTACGTGCTCGCTGCGGCGCCGTCGCCAACGGCAGAGCGCCTCAGTACCCTCCGGTCCGCCGTTCTAACGCCGTGCCGTCGTGCGTTAAGGATCCGCATGCGCGGGTAGCCGCAAGCCGAACGTGATCGGACGAAGACCGGATGGTGAATGTATGAGTAACGGAACGCAGGCCTCGCGGCCGGTGGCGGCGCCAGATCGCGCCACAGGCGAGCTCGTGAAAGATCTGTCTGCGCAGGTGTCTCATCTGGTCAGGGATGAGCTGCGGCTGGCGCAGCTGGAAATGACCCGCAAGGGCAAGCAGGCTGGCCTCGGCATCGGCCTGTTCGCGGGCGGCGGCGGCATCGCCTTCTATGGCCTTGGCTGCCTGGTCGCGTGCGCGGTCATCGCGATCGCCTCGGTCCTGGCGGCGTGGCTCGCCGCGCTCATCGTTGGCGCCGCGCTGCTGCTGGTGGCCGGGATGGCTGCGCTGCTTGGCAAGGGCCGGCTGGGCAAGTCGACACCGCCCGTGCCCGAGGAAACGATCCTCAGCGTCAAGGCCGACGTCGATGAGATCAAGGAAAGGACGCACCGATGAGCAGCGGACAGACCGAGGGCCAGCTGAGGGAAGACATTGAGCGGACCCGTCAGCAGCTCGGCGAGACGGCGGAGGCGCTGGCCGCCAAGGCCGACGTGAAGGCGCGGGCAAAGCAGAAGGTTGACCAGGTCAGGCGGCAGGCAACGGCGCGTGCTGGGCAGGCGAAAGAGAAGGCAGCCCACGACTGGATGAGCAGCCCGTCGGCCCTCGCCGCCGCCGCGGCTGTGGTGTTCGCCGCCATCGCCATCGCAGCATGGCGGCGCCGCTGACCGCCGGTCGGCGGCGCCAGCCACGTTTGAGGCCCGCATGAGGGGCAGGAATGTGACCTAAGCCCGCCGCGGAGAGGTGCCTAATATGACGGCTTCCATCGCCTGCCCGCCCGCCCAAGCCGAGGAAGAGAGTGATCAGGCGCTGGTGCTCCTTGTGCAGTCGCTGCCACGCCAGAGCATTGAGCGTGATACTGCCTGTCAGCGGCTCGTCACCAGGTACCAGTCGCTGGTGCGGCACTGCGCGCAGCGGTACCGGCAGAGCCCGGAGTCGCAGGAAGAGCTGATGCAGGTCGGGTACGTCGGCCTGCTCAAGGCGATCAACAACTTCGATCCAGCGGTTGGCCGGAACCTCGCCGCGTACGCCCAGCCGTGCATCAGCGGCGAGATCAAGCGGCACTTCCGGGACAAGCGCTGGCAGGTGCACGTGAAGCGATCCGTGCAGGAGCTGCGCCAGGAAATGCGGCAGGCCCGGGTTGAGCTGACGCAGCAGCTGGCCCGGTCGCCCCGGTCCGATGAGCTGGCCACCCATCTCGGGGTCAGCGGGGACGATCTGCGCGACGCCGAGCGCGCCGACCTGGTGTTCCAGGCCGCGTCGCTGGACGCGCCGGTGGCCGGCGACCAGGAGGCGGCGGTTCTTGGCGACCTGATGGGCGAGGAGGATCCGCAGCTCGAGCACGCGCTTGACATTGAGTCCGTCTGGACCCACTGGGATGACCTGCCGGAACGGCAGCAGAAGCTGCTGACGATGCGGTTTTACGGGAACATGAGCCAGGCTGAGATCGGCGACCGGCTCGGCATCTCCCAGATGCACGTGTCCAGGCTGCTCGCCTCGGCCCTCGACTACCTGCGTGAGCAGATCGTGGGCGAGGACGCCGGCCCGCGGAGCTGACTGCTCAGCCCTCCGGGGCCTCGCCCGCGCGCAGCGCCAGCATCGTGACGTTGTCGCGCAGCTCACCCCCGCAGATCTCCAGCACGGCCTCCTCCATCCGGGACACCACGCGCGCCGCGGGCTCCCGGGCGAGCGCCGCCAGCTCGTCGGTGAGGCGGTCTTCGAAATCGACCATGTGCGGCCCGCAGGCGCTGATGAGGCCGTCGGTGAAGAGGAACAGCAGGTCACCGGGCTGAAGGTTCAGTTCCTGCGTGGCCGGCTCAGCGTCAGGGAAGATGCCGAGCGGGAGCCCGCCGCCCTGCAGAACCTGCGTCCTGCCGTCCGGCCTGACCAGGACCGGCCACGGATGCCCCGCGCTGCCCAGCACCACGCGCAGGCTGCCGTCCTGCCACTGCAGATGGCAAACGCAGGCCGTGACGAAGCGGCCGCCAAACTCCTCCGCCATCATGATCTCGTTGGCGCCGCCGAGCACCACGGCCGGATCGGGGTTCTGGTGCGCGAGCACACGGATCGCGTGCCTCGCGGCGGCCGTGACGGCCGCCAGGTCCTGGCCCCCGCAAACGTCGCCGATCGATATCCCCCACCCGTTCCCGGCCGGATAGCTGTCGTAGAAGTCGCTGCCGACGTACTGCGCAATGGCCGCCAGATGGCCCGCGGCCACCTCGGCGCCCGGGAACTGGCGGGGCTGGCGGGGCAGCAGGCTCGCCTGCAGCGCATCGGCGATCTCGGTGCGGTGCCGCAGTACCCGGTCGGCCCGTATCGCGAGCGCGAGCTGCTCGCCGAGCTCCTCGACAAGCCCGACGTCGGCCATCCCGAAGTGACCGTGGCTGGCGGCCCGGGCCAGGGTCAGTACGCCGTAGCGGTGGTCCCCGTACGCAACGGGCACGCAGAGCAGCGACGTCGCGCCCAGCTGCATCAGCAGCGGCGCGCCCCCCGGCCCGCCGGGGCCGGTCCCGAGGATGTCCGGGTCCTCGGCGTGGGCGACGAGCATCGAGATGCCCGTCTGGTGAACCTGGGCCGGAACCGAGCCGGGTGCCGGATCGACCCCCGCCACCTGCCGCGCCAGTTCCTCCGACGGCTGGTCCTCGGGGCCCACCACGAGCCGCCGGCGCAGCCGCTCGTTCCGCTCCACGTCGAGGATGAGCCACGCGGACAGCTCGCGCGCCAGCAGCCGCGCGAACCGCTGCATGGTCACCGACTCGGTGCTGTCGGCGTTCTCAAGCAGGATCCGGGTGGCCGCCGTCACCAGGTCGAGGCGCCGCACCGCCGACCGGAGTGCGGGGTCCCCGGGCTCTCCGTTGCTGCTGCCGGGGGGCTCAGGAGCCGGGCCGGCCAGGGCGCCGCCGGGCACCCTCACAGCCGCGATCAGCTGGCCCGAGTCCCCGCGTGCCAGTACCGGGCACACGGTGACCTCGCACTCCGCGACCCCCTCGGCGGTGAGCACGCCGCAGCGCAGCGTGCGCACTTCGCCGGTGCGCACGACGGCCGCGAGCTGCGACTGCAGCGCGGCACGGAACGGCAGGTCGATGAAGGCTGTCAGCAGCTTCCCCGTCGGGTATCCCGAGCGAGACCCGACGAGCTGCCCGGCGGCCGAGTTGGCACGCCGCACCGTTCCGTCGAGCCCGAGCAGGAACAGCGGCACCGGGACCTGCTGGTAGACGGCCTGCAGCAGCCTCCGCTCAGCGTTCGGGCCGTCGGCCAGATCCCCTCCCGGGCCGCCTGAAGCTCCGTCTTCCGCGCCCGCGAGCGCCTGCAATGCGCCGTCAAGCTCGGCCAGCGCGGCCTCGAGCAACGGCCCGAGCTCGGCCCCGGGCAACGCCGCCGCCTGCCGCAACGCGTCGCTTCGGGCCTTCAGCCTGGCGGTCTCGCCGGCCGCCTCCCGAGGACCCGCGGACCGTGCCACGTGCTGGTCAGGCACCGCTGGCCCAGCCCAGCCCGTCGCCTCCACGGGACTCGATGATCCTGGTGGCGACGTCGGTCACCTTCATGTTCTGCGCCTGCGAGACCTGCCGCATCCGCTGAAGCGCGTCGGCGGCCGTGCAGCCGAGCGCGTGCATCAGCACGCCCTTCGCCTGGTCAACCACGGCGCGGGACTCGGCGGCGTCGCGAAGCTGCCGGGCCGTTCGCCGGGCGTCGCCGTATTCGGACGCGACGCCGACCGCAGCCCCGCCGAACGCGAGCAGGCGCTCGGCCACCGTGACGGAATCCGGGCCCAGCGTCCGGCGGCGGGCACCGAACATCGACAGGCACACAACAGCGCCGCCGGCCGGATGAGCCAGGCTGAGCGAGCACCGCACGCCCTGGCGCAGCGCCGTGCTGGCAAATTCGGGCCACCGGCAGTCTTCGAGCACATCGGCGCACCCGGCCGGGTCGCCCGAGCCGAGCGCGTCGAGAAGCGGGCCGCTCCCGCAGCGCACCTGCACGTCGATGAGCTCGGGCAGTGACGGATGGCTGGCGGCGACCGCCACGGGCTCGCCGCCCTGCCAGAAGACGGCCGCGGCGCCGGAGCAGCCGGGCACCTGCCGCGCGGCCTGGGCCACGAGCTGGTTCAGGGACCGGGGCGCAGACGTCTCGGCGGCAGGAATCAGCCCGATGACTTCACGGGCCAGGTCAGCCCCGGACGTAGCGTTCCGCCTCCCATCGCGCGTGCGCCCAGCCCGCGGCCGTGGCGCTGATCCACTTCCGGTCATCTCTCTGGGTATCACGTTTCCCTGGCCCCGGGTACTCTCACCCAGCGCTCCATGCAGCTGAGCAGTTCCTCGGTGTCCACCGGCTTGGTGATGTAGTCGGTTGCCCCGGCCGCGAGGCTCTTATCCCGGTCGCCCTGCATGGCGCGGGCCGTCACCGCGATCACCGGCAGCCCACGGAGTTCCGGGATCTTGCGGATCGCCCCGGTGGTCGCGTAGCCGTCCTGTTCCGGCATCATCACGTCCATCAGGACGACGTCGATGCCGGGGGTGCTGCGTAGCATCTCGATACCGGTCCGGCCGTCGGGCGCGTGCAGCACGTTCATCCCATATAGCTCAAGGATGCTGGTGATCGCGAAGGCGTTGCGCATGTCGTCATCGACGATCAGGACCCTCTTGCCGCGCAGGCTGGCGTGCGACCCCGTGGGTCTCTGTGACCCCCTGTCACGCTGCGCGGCCGGCGAGCCCGGCGCCGAACCGGCGGGTTTGGCGTTCTTGCCGCCCGCTGCCACGCTAGCCCCGCCCACGCCGCCCTTGACCTCCCCGTTCGAGGCCACGACCCCCGCAGGCTGGGCAGGTGCGTGCTCGTCGGCCGGCGGGAGCCCGGACGGCAGGAACAGCGTGAACGTGCTGCCCTCGCCGGGAACGCTCTCGGCCGTGAGCCGCCCGCCGAGCTGGGTGGCCAGCTCCCGGCAGATCGCGAGGCCCAGGCCGGTTCCGCCGTACCGGCGGCTAGTGGTGCCGTCGCCCTGCTGGAACGCGCCGAAGATGACCTCCAGGTTCTGCTCGCTGATGCCCACGCCGGTGTCGGTGACCGCAAACGCGATCACCGGTGCTCCGGACCCGGGCCCGCTGCTGGCGGTGATCCGCAGCTCCACCCGCCCCTGTTCGGTGAACTTGACCGCGTTCGACAGCAGGTTGTGCAGGATCTGCCGGAGCCGCTGCCAGTCGGTGACCAGCTCGGTGGGCAGGCCGGGCGGCAGCGGCCCCGCCACGAACTCGAGGCCCTTTTCCGTGGTCAGCGGGCGGAAGATCGCACGGAGGTCGTCGACGAGGGCTCCGAGGGCGAACCGCTCCGGATGCAGCTCCATCTTGCCGGCCTCCACCCGGGACAGGTCCAGGATGTCGTTGATGAGCTGCAGCAGGTCGGTCCCTGACGAGTGGATGACCTGAGCGTACTCGACTTGCTTCGGCGTCAGGTTCTGCTCCGCGTTCTGGGAGAGCAGCCGCGCCAGGATCAGCAGGCTGTTCAGCGGTGTGCGCAGTTCGTGCGACATGTTCGCGAGGAACTGCGACTTGTACCGCGATGCCAGGTCGAGCTCGCGGGCGCGGTCCTCGAGTTCCTGCCTGGCCTGCTCGATCTCCACATTCTTGATCTCGATGTCCCGGTTCTGCCTGGCGAGCTGAGCGGCCTTGTCCTCAAGGTCCGCGTTGGACCGCTGCAACTCGTCCTGGCGGATCTGGAGCTCCCTGGTGCGGGCCTGCAGCTCCGCGGCAAGCCGCTGCGACTCGGCCAGCAGCGCGTCGGTCCTCGAGTTGGCGATGATCGTGTTGACGTTGACCCCGATGGTCTCCATCAGCTGCTCCATGAAGTCCTGGTGCAGCTGCGTGAACCGGGTGAACGACCCCGCCTCGATGACCCCGAGCACCTGGTCCTCGAAGACGATCGGCAGGACCATCAGGTTGACCGGCGCCGCTTCGCCGAGTCCCGAGGAGATCTTGACGTAGTCGGCGGGCAGGTCGGTGACCACGATCGGCTTCCTGGTCCGCGCGACCTGGCCGATCAGCGACTGGCCCAGGCGGAACTGGCTCGGCGCCTCGATGTCAGCTCGCAGCCCGTAGCCGGCGATGAGCCGCAGCCGGGTCTCGCCGCCGTTGCTCTCGGTGAGGAAGAACGTGCCGTGCTGCGCGCCGACCAGCGGGACCAGGTCCTCCATGATCAGCTCCGCGACCATCCGGAGATCCCGGTGGCCCTGCAGCTGGCCGGCGATCCGGGCCAGGTTCGACTGCAGCCAGCCCTGGTCCTCGTTGGCCTTGGTCGTCTCGCGCAGCGACTGGACCATCGCGTTGATGTTGTCCTTGAGCTCGGCGACCTCGCCCTGGGCCTCGACCGAGATCGACCGGGTCAGGTCGCCGGTGGCGACGGCGCTGGTCACCTCCGCGATCGCCCGGACCTGCCGGGTCAGGTTCCCGGCCAGTTCATTGACGTTCTCGGTAAGCCGCTTCCAGGTGCCGGACACGCCCTCGACCTCGGCCTGTCCGCCGAGCCTGCCATCGCTGCCGACCTCCCTGGCGACGCGGGTGACCTCGGCAGCGAACGACGACAGCTGGTCGACCATCGTGTTGATGGTGGTCTTCAGCTCCAGGATCTCGCCGCGTGCGTCGACGTCGATCTTCTTCGACAGGTCACCGTTGGCCACCGCGGTGGTGACCTGGGCGATGTTGCGGACCTGGCTGGTCAGGTTGTTGGCCATCGAGTTGACGTTGTCGGTCAGGTCCTTCCAGGTCCCGGCGACGTGCGGAACCAGGGCCTGGCCGCCCAGCATGCCCTCGGTGCCCACCTCGCGGGCCACCCGGGTCACCTCGCCGGCGAACGCTCCCAGCGTGTCGACCATCCCGTTGATCGCCTCGGCCAGGACGGCGACCTCGCCACGGGCCTCGACGGTGATCTTCTGGCTCAGGTCACCGCGGGCCACCGCGGTCGCCACCTGGGCGATCCCCCGGACCTGCGCGGTCAGGTTGGACGCCATCACATTGACGTTGTTGGTCAGGTCCTCCCAGGTCCCCGATACCCCCCGGACGGCTGCCTGGCCGCCGAGGTTGCCCTCGGTGCCCACCTCGCGGGCCACCCGCGTCACCTCGTCGGCGAACGCCGACAGCTGATCGACCATCGTGTTGAGCGTCGTCTTCAGCTCCAGGATCTCCCCGCGGGCGTCGACGGTGATCTTCTGGCTCAGGTCGCCCTGTGCCACCGCGGTGGCCACCTGGGCGATCGACCGGACCTGCGCGGTCAGGTTGCCCGCCATGAAGTTCACCGAGTCGGTCAGATCCCGCCACGTCCCGCCCACACCGGGCACCCGCGCCTGGCCGCCGAGCCGGCCGTCGGTGCCCACCTCGCGGGCCACCCGCGTCACCTCGTCCGCGAACGCCGACAGCTCGTCGACCATCGTGTTGAGCGTGTTCTTCAGCTCGAGCATCTCGCCCCGGACGTCCACGGTGATCTTTTGGCCGAGGTCGCCCTTTGCCACCGCCGTCGCGACCCGGGCGACGTCGCGCACCTGGCCGGTCAGGTTGCCCGCCATCGAGTTGACCGAGTCTGTTAGGTCCTTCCAGCTTCCGGCAAGGCCCGGCACCTCGGCCTGGCCGCCGAGCCGGCCCTCGCTGCCCACTTCGCGCGCGACCCGGGTCACCTCGGAGGTGACGAGCGCAAGCTGCTCGTTCATGCCGTTGAACACGGCCGCGATCTCGTCCATCAGCGGGTCATCCGCCGCGGGCAGACGGGTACTGAAGTCGCCGCTGCGCACCGCCGTCAAACCAGTCAGCAGGCGCTGCAGCCGGTTGTCCGCGGGCTGTCCCGCCCGGTCGGTGATTGTCGTCATCGGGACTCCTTCGCTACACAGGGCAGTTCGTCATGGCAGGGCGAGAGCTGCCCCCAGCGGCCAGCACATGCGACAAGACCGATCCTGTCACTCCCCGTGTAGGCGGAGAATAGTCAGCAGAGCGCAAAACGCGCGGTAGCGTGTGACTCCGCCTGGCTGGTGGGGTCGCGGGAAGGCAGGGCAGGCGTGGCAGAATCGGGCGGTCCCGAGATCGCGCGGCTGAGGGCGCTGATCGCCCGTCAGCGGCGCGAGCTCGACGCGGTTCGCTCGGAGGCTACGGCCCGCTCGGTCATCGACGTGGCAACCGGCATGCTGATGGAACAGCTGCACTGCTCGCCCGCGCAAGCGCGGCGCCAGCTGCGCCGCCTCGCCGCCGAATCCGGGGAAGCCGTCGCGAGCCTGGCCGCGCAGATCGCGGGCCAGCGGACCCCCGATGGGCCCGCCGAGGCGCCGGATCCCGCCTCGGGCAGGCTCAGCCTCGCCTGGGCGGCGGCCGAGGGGGCGCCCGACGGCGACGCCGTGGCTGCCGCTCTGCTCGACGAGGTGCTCGCCCCGGCCGGGGCGGCCGCGGTCGCGCTCTGGGTGATCGAGCCGGACGGCGGCCTCGAGCTCGCCGGGCAGGCGGGGTTCGGGGAGCGCGAGGCGGGCCGCTGGCGCCGGATACATCCGGACATGCCGTCCCTGCCTCAGGACGTGACGCGCACCGGGGCCGAAATCTGGTGGCCGACGGGCCCGCCATCCGGCGATGACCGGCCGCTGATGGGCCGCTGGCCCGGCGGGGCCCGGGTAGGGCTGCCGCTGCACGACTCCGGGGCGCTGATTGGCGCGATGGTGATCTGCTGGCCGGAGCGGCTCGACGATTTCCCCGATCAACTGCGCCGCCAGCTGATCGCGCTCGCCGACCTCGCCGCTCACGCACTCGCCGCCCAGCTTCCCGGCGGGGACCAGGCGGGCAGGCACCGGGCGTCCTGGATCTTCGGCCTGATGGACGGGCTGCTCGAGGGGTTCATGTTCTTCCGCGCCATCCGGGACGACGGCGGCGAGGTCACCGACTTCCGCGTCGATCACGTCAGCGCCCGGTTGCGCGACCCGGCCGGGCGCGGGGCCGCCGAGCTGGCGGGCCGCCAGTTGCTCGAGCTGTACCCCGATGCGGCGCTGGCCGGGGGCATGTTCGACAGATGCGTGCAGGCGCTGGCCACGGGCGAGGCGCAGCACGTGGCCGGCGAGGCCGGAGCCGCCCAGACCACCGGCGCCGGGACCACGCCCGCGCCCGCCGCCCGGATTGCCCGGCTCTACGACGGCGTGGCGGTCGTGTGGCGCGCGGCGGACGATACCGACCGCCTCGCCACCTTGCTGCAGCACGCCCAGCGGCTGGGCCGGATCGGCAGCTGGGAGGAGAACATGCGGACCGGCGAGGTGCACTGGACCGAGCCGACATTCGCACTGTTCGGGCAGGCCCGCGGTGTGCCGGTCCCGATCGCCGATCTGACCTCCCGGGTCCCCGCCGACGACATTCCCGTCGTGCGGGGCTTCCGTGACACGCTGCTCACCGAGCGCAGGGAAAGCGCCGCCGCGTTCCGGGTCGTCCGGCCCGACGACGGCAGCGTGCGCCAGATCCGCGCCTATGCCGAGCCGGTTGTCGATGCGGCCGGCGCGGTGGTCGCCGTCAGGGGCGCGTACCAGGACCTCTCGGCGGACTATCACACCCGCGTGGCGTTCGCCGCGGCGCGTGAACAGCTGGCGGATACCGAGGAGCGAGCGGCCGAGGAGCATCGCCTTGCCATGCGGCTGCAGCAGGCCATCACCCCCCGGTCGGCGGAACCGGTAGCGGCGGCCGGGCTTGACGTCGCCGCGCGGTACCGGCCGTCCGGGCAGGGAAACCTGGTCAGCGGGGACTGGTACGACACGGTCCTGATGCCCAGCAAGGACGTGCTCGTGGTGGTGGGCGACATCGCGGGCCACGGCCTCGACGCGGTGACCGGCATGGTCACCGTCCGTAACGGCCTGCGGGGGCTGTCGATCACCGGTGCGGGGCCGGGCACGCTGCTCGGCTGGCTGAACGGTGCCGCATGCCACTTCACCGACGGCATCATCGGCACGGCCGTTTGCGGGCTCTACAACCCGAACGACCGCACGCTGCGCTGGGCGCGGGCAGGCCACCTGCCACCCATCCTGGTCCGCGACGGCCAGGCCTCCACGCTGTCGCCACCGCACGGCCTGCTGCTCGGCGCCGATCCAGATGCCAAGTACGCGGAGACAACGACGCCGCTGCGGCTTGGGGACATCCTCCTGCTGTTCACCGACGGCCTCATCGAGCGCCGTGACAAGACGATCGACGTTGCCCTGGACACCCTGATGCAGATCGCCAGCGGGGCGGCTTCCGCAAGCGGCGACATCGGCTCGTTTGCTGACCGTGTGGTGGCCGAGGCCTCATCAAACACCGACGACGATGCCTGTCTCGTTGCGATCCGGGTCCGCTGACGCGAACGCGCAGCTAGCCAGCGGCCGACAGCCCGGCCGCGATCGCCTCATCCACGGTGTCGTACATCGGCAGGCGCTCGGCCAGGCCGGTGATCCAGAGCGTCTTCGTGTGCCGGTACCTTGCGCCGGCCAGCGCCAGCATGCCGCCTGCGGCCTGCAGCCGCTTCCAGTGGCCGACGATCACCGCCAGCGAGCTGGTGTCCATGAAATCCACTTCCGACAGGTCGAGGATGATGCAGCGCTGCTTGCGCCGGACGCTGGCCAGGCGCTCGTCGAGCTGCCGGCTGGTCACGATGTCAAGCTCGCCGCCGACCGTGACGATCACGCAGTCGCCACGGCTCTCGGACGAGAGGCGGAGTTCCGTCACATGCACCTCCGGATCACCAGCCAGCTCCGGGACGCCCTGCCGTCCTCATCGTATGCTGGGCGGGCCCGCCTGGCCCGGCCAGCCGCATACGCATTGCATACGCATAGGTCTGTTTAAGCGGGGAAGCAACCGCCTGATGGACACGCGTTCAGGGCGCACGCAATCAGGAGGGGTCGGTCGACCGGATGGCTGACGCTCGCGATCACCGCCTACGTCACGTCGCGTTTTTCTACCGTGACCAGGCCGGGCGCCAGGCGCAAATCGTGAGCCTGGCGCGAGCCGCCCTGGCGCGGGGCGAGCCGACGCTCGTGGCGCTGTCCGGAAACGAGGCCACCATGGTCGCCGGGCAGTTGGACGCGGAGCCCGGGGAACTAGTGTGCGCGGACATCACCGGCACGGGCCGTAACCCCGCTCGTCTCATCCCTGAGGTGCGGGCGTTCATCGACAAGCACGCCGGCCAGCGTGTTCTGGTAGTCGGCGAGGCGTGCTGGTCGGGGCGGTCACCGGCCGAACTGCGCGAGGCCACCCGGCACGAAGCACTGATGAACCTGGCCTTCGCCACCGCGGCGGCCACAATCACGTGCGCTTACGACACAACGCACCTGCCGCCGTCCGCCATCGCCGACGCCACATGGACTCATCCGGAGTACCTCAGCGACGGCCAGCCCGTGACCACGCCGCGCCACGGCGCGGCGTGGGAAGTCCCGCCGGACTGCGACCGGCCGCTGCCGCCGGTGCCTAGCAGCGCGGAGGGGCTGGTCTACGAGACCGACCTGGCGCCGCTGCGGCGGCTGGTGGAACGCCACGCCCGCCGCGCCTCCCTCGGGCCTGACCGGGCCGCGGACCTGGTCCTCGCGGCGAGTGAGGTCGCCGCGAACACCCTCGACCACACGACATCGGGCGGCACGTTCCAGGTATGGCGCGCCGGGGACGAGATTCTCTGTGAGGTACGCGACCACGGATGGATCACCGATCCACTCGCCGGGAGGGTCCGGCACGGTCCGGACGGCCGTGGCCATGGCCTCTACCTGGTCAATCAGGTGTGCGACCTGGTCGAGGTCAGGACCGGGCCAGCCGGGACCACTATCCGCATGCACATGCGCCTGCCGTTCTTTCCCTAACCTCGCGGCAGGCCTTTGTTTAAGCGCCGGCAGGCGGGCAGTAAAGGGCTGCGCATCGCTGAAAGGAGCCTGCCGTGGCCATCATTCTTCTGGTCTTGCTGCTTGCGCTAATCCTTGGCGGCCTTGGGTTCGCCGTACACATCCTGTGGTGGATCGCCCTTGTTGTGCTGGTGATCTGGCTGCTGGGATTCCTCTTCCGCGCGGCCGAAGGTGGAGGCCGCAGCCGCGGGCGCTGGTATCGCTGGTAGATCGTGCCCGGGCGCGGACCCCCACCCGCGCCCGGGCCAAACTCCTGGTTTAAGGCCGCCGCCCCCGGGGAACCTAACTCCATACGGACAGTGCTTACGACGCAGGCACGCCCGCACGCCGTCATGGCGTGACTGGGGCGTGCCTTTTTGCGTTCCCCGTCGCTCCCGGTTCCCGGTAGCGCGGCCCCTCCTAGTCACGCCGTGGCCCCCGGACACAAACCAGGAGGCCGTGATGAGGATCGCCCTCGTCGTACCCAGCAGCGACCCGTCCGCCACGCAGCTAGACCCCCACTCCGCCACCGAGGCAACGCGGGTAATGTCGCTGGCTCGGTCGCTGGCCGCGATCGACCACCGGATCACTGTCTATGCCCGCAAGGACTCAGAAGCGCTGCCGGAAAGTGCGATCGTGGCGGCCGGGGTGACCGTCGAGCATGTGCCGGCCGGCCCGGCCGCGCCGGTGAACCCCGATGCCCTCACGGCGCACCTTCCGGAGTTCGGCAACTACCTCACGCAGCGCTGGCGCCGGAACCGGCCCGACGTTGCCCACGCCTTTTCCTGGACGATGGGTCTGGCCGCCCTGGCCGGCGCGCGCGGCCTGGGCATTCCCGTCGTGCAGACCTTCGGCTCACTCGGCGGTGCCGAGCAGCGGCACGGCCTGCACGAAACCCCGTCTGACGCCCGGATCCGCCTCGAGGCGTGCATCGCGCGCACCGCCGACGTGGTCCTGGCTAGCTCCACCGAGGAACTCGCCGACCTGGCCAGGCTCGGCGTGCCCCGGGCCAGGATCAGGGTCGTGCCTTGCGGCGTCGACACCGAGCAGTTCTCGCCGGATGGCCCGGCAGCCGAGCACCGCGACCGGATACGGCTGCTCGCCGCCGAGCCGCTGACCGAGCCGGACAGCCTGGCCATCGCCGTGCACGCGCTCACCGACCTGCCCGACGCCGAACTCGTCATCACCGGCGGGCCGAACAAGGCAGGCCTCGCCAAGAACAAGTCGCGCCAGTACCTGATGCGGATGGCAAAGACGCTGGGTGTCGGCGACAGGCTCGTATTCACCGGACGGGTGTCCCCGGACGACCTGCCCGCGCTGTTGCGCTCCGCCGACGTGCTGGTGAGCACCGCGCCCTACGAGCCGGTCGGCCTGATGCTGCTGCAGGCTATGGCGTGCGGCATCCCCGCCGTCGTCCCGGCGACCGCCGCCGCACGGGACGCCGTCGTCGACGTGACCACCGGCCTGCTGCTCCCGCCTGGCGCACCCCATCCGGCGCGGCTCGCCGCGGTGCTGCGGCGACTGCTGGCGAATACGCTGCGGCTCGAGGCGTACGGGATCGGCGCAGCCGACCGGGCCAAGTCCCGTTACTCATGGGAGCGGATCACCCGGGAAACCCTGAACGCCTACGCGGGCTGCGTGCGCCGCCCGCCCGCCGCGGTCGAGGCCAAGAGCACCGAGCCAGCGCAGGATGCCGAGGCCGACCAGGCCAGTGGCGCCGAGCAAGCCAGCAACGTCAGCCCGGTTCGCCGCGGCGGCGAGCAGGCCCGCAGGGCGCACGCTTAACCGCCCGCCTCCAGGGCCGGGGGCCATGGCGCTAGCGGATCGACAACGCCAGCGCGCCGCCCAGGCAGGCCAGGCCGACCACGATCCACGTCACGTAGTCGTTGATCACCCCATCACCACCGCCGGCCCGGTCAGCACCAGCGCCACCGTCCGCACGGCCGGGCTGGTCGGCACCGGTTCCCGGCCCGCCGGCAAACCTGCCCGCTGCGGCGCCTAGCGGCGGCCGCGTACGCGCTTGCGCGACCGGGATCCGGCCACGGACCCGGCGACCACCACGCCGGGCGGCAGCAGCACGGCGACGGGCAGCCAGGCATAGGCCGACCTGGCCAGGATGCCGCCCGCCAGCGCGCCCACGATGATCGCCGCCAGGGCACCAAGGCTGCGGCCGAGCCCTTCCGGCCTGGTGCGAGTGGCCAGCTCGGCCAGCACGACGAGGAGGGTGCTGGTCAGGTACGTGCTCGACATCTGGCCCAGCCGGCGCACGGCCGCGCTCTGCATGCCCATGGCCGCCGCCGCCACGATCAGCAGTGCGAGCTCGCCGCCATAGTGAGGGCTGCCATCTGACAACTCCCAGCCGAGACAAAAGCCGGCCAGAACGACTAGCTCCGCCCCCAGCGTGGCCGTCACGCTGGCTGGCCAGGTGCCGGCCTGATGAGAATGCCGAGCGGCCAGCGGAGCCCCCAGCAGAACCCCGGCGGCGTACCCGCCCAGCGCCGCGCCAGCGTGGATCGCCTCGGCGGAGGAATGCGTGGTGGCCGCGACCCCGAGCAGCACCAGGTTGCCGGTGATGACGCTGCTGAAGACCTTCCCGAGGGCGAGAAACGAGACCGCGTTCACCGCCCCGGCGGTGACGGTCAGCAGTACTACCCGGTAGTCCCGGACCGCGGCTGGCCTGCGGCCGTTTTCGTCGTCATCCGCGGTCATCCCCTTGGGCCTCCTGCAGGCGGGCGCGCTGCGGCCCGATCGTGGCAGCGGGATCTTCGGCAGAGGCTACACCCGCGAAGAAGACACCGAACCTGGTGCACGCCGACCCGGCCAGCAGCGCCGCGGCCGAGATGACGCGCAGCGACCGCGGCCGCGCGCCGACCGCTGCCCCGGCGCAGCCGGCCACGGTCAGCGCCTTGGCCGCTCGCAGCACCGCGCCCGCCCGGACGTCGTGATATGCGCGGCCGACTACGGGGTCGAGCCGCCGCTCCATATGGTCTCGGCGGCGAGCTCCGCCGTACCGCCGACCAGCGCCAGGTAACGGACCGGGGCGATCTCGTCGTCGGCCGCGCAGGCCAGCCCCAGGCCGCCCGCTGCGGCCGCGGCCGATGCCACGAACAGGAACGGCAGCTCGCCGCGCGCCTCGTGCCATGCGGGAACCGCGGTGCCCGCCAGCAGGACGCCGGTGTAGGACGCCAGCGCGGGCCCGAGCGCGGCGGCGGCGCCGGTCGCGGCCAGGCCGACGCCGGGCAGCAGCCCGGTCAGCTCCGACGCGGCCGAGGCAAACGCGGCGGGGCGTAGGCCGAAAGGATCCAGGTGCCGACGCTCATCGGCGAGGTCGGCTTGAACACCCGCATCATGTTCAGGAACCGCGCCGGCCGGCCCAGGTCCTTCACCAGCGCGGCGAGCGACAGCGCGGCCGCCCCGGCCGCGGCAGCCTTGGCGCCGCGGGCCAGCCGCGGCCTGCCGGTCAGCTCCGCGCCGAGCGCCACGGCGGACGAAGCACCGGCCAGGCCGCCAAGGAAGAGGTAGCCGGCGATCTCCCGGGCCTCCCACACCGGCTTCTTGATGACGGGCAGGCCATAGTACGAGCGCGGGCCGTCGTCGCCCCGGCGTTTGCGGCCGCCCCTTCGCCCGTCCGTCCCGCCGTTCCCGCGCCCGGGCGGCGCGGGCAGGGCGCCTCCGCCCGCTGCCGGAACTGGTTTGACCACGGTGGCGGGCCCACGCCACCAGCACGCCCACCGT
>Ga0335072_10003302_pt1 | contig 24353 bp, 18 predicted proteins | sample Lox_Sample_21_FD_206725 | JGI IMG/M metagenome (GOLD analysis project Ga0335072, IMG submission 206725) | Soil microbial communities from Loxahatchee National Wildlife Refuge, Florida, United States - Lox_Sample_2.1 | ecosystem: Environmental > Terrestrial > Soil > Wetlands | place: USA... | reverse complement strand
TGGAGTGAAACTCGCCCATGCTGATCGCCTGGCCTTGCAGGTAATTGTTGCGCAGCACGAGCGTCGCGACCTCATCGGTCATCTGCACGAGCAGCCGGTCGCGTCCCGGGCGCGTGATCTCCTTCGCTCGCACCGCGCCGTTCAGCAGGATCTTCAAGTTCACCTCCACGTCCGAGGTGTTGACGCCGGCGGAGTTGTCGATGAAATCGGTGTTCAGGCGGCCGCCGCGGCGCGCGAACTCGATGCGTCCGAGCTGGGAGAAGCCGAGGTTTCCGCCTTCGCCGACGACCTTGCAGTGCAGCTCCGTCGCGTCGACTCGTACGGCGTCGTTGCTGCGGTCGCCGACGTCCGCATTGCTCTCGCTGCTCGCCTTCACGTAGGTGCCTATGCCGCCGTTCCACAGCAGGTCGACGTGCGACTTCAATATCGCCCTCACCACTTCGCCGGGTGTCGCCTGCGGCGGCAGCTCCAGCAGCGCCTGGGCTTCGCGCGACAGGGCGAGGCTCTTCGCGCTGCGCGAATATACGCCCCCGCCCCGCGAGATGGCGGCCTTCGAGTAGTCCTCCCAGGAGGAGCGGGGCAGGCGGAACAGCCGCAGCCGCTCGCGCAGGGAGCGCGCCGGGTCGGGGTCCGGATCGATGAAGACATGCTGATGATTGAAGGCGGCGACCAGGCGGATGTGCGGCGATTGCAGCATGCCGTTGCCGAAAACGTCGCCCGACATGTCGCCGACGCCGGCGACGGAGAAATTCTCGCTCTGAATGTCGACACCCATCTCGCGAAAATGACGCTTCACGCATTCCCACGCGCCGCGCGCCGTGATGCCCATCTTCTTGTGGTCGTAACCCGCCGAGCCGCCGGATGCGAAAGCGTCGCCCAGCCAGAAGCCGTACTCCTCCGAGATGGCGTTGGCGATGTCGGAAAATGTCGCGGTGCCCTTGTCGGCCGCGACCACCAGATAGGCGTCGTCGCCGTCGTGGCGTACGACGCGCGGCGGAGCGATGATGTTCTCGTCGACGATGTTGTCCGTCAGGTCGAGCATCCCGCGAATCAGGGTCTGATAGCAGGCGATGACCTCGGCGAGCTGCGCGTCGCGGTCGCCGGCGAGCGGACGGCGCACCACGAATCCGCCCTTGGCGCCCACCGGCACGATGACGGTGTTCTTGACTTGCTGCGCCTTCATGAGGCCGAGGATCTCGGTCCGGAAATCCTCGCGCCGGTCGGACCAGCGGATGCCCCCGCGGGCCACGAATCCCATGCGCAAATGCACCCCCTCCATGCGCGTGGAGAACACGAACACCTCGAACATGGGTTTCGGCAAGGGCAGCTCGCGAATCTTCTGGCTCTCGAGCTTGAAGGACAGATAATCCTTGAACTGGCCCGCCGGCGAGACCTGATAGGCGTTGGTGCGCACGGTGACCGAGATCGCGTTCCACAGCGCCCGCAGGATCCGGTCCTCGTCCGATCGAGTCACCTCCTCGAGCCTGGCGCGGATGCGCTGGTCGAGGCGCGCGAGCGCAGCGCGCCGCGCGCCGTCGGAGAGCGCCGGGTCGAAGCGCGCGATGAACAGGTCCGCGAGGCCGCGCGCCAGGGCGGCATTGTTGACCAGCACCTGCGCGATGTAGCCCTGGCTGAACGGCAGCCCGGTCTGCAGCAGATAGCGGCAATAGGCGCGCAGAACCACGATGATTCGCCACGGCACGCCGGCGCTCAGCGTCAGCTGGTTGAAGCCGTCGCTGTCCATGCGGCCGCTCCAGACGGCGGTGAACGCGCTCTTGATCTCGCCGGCAAGCACGTCGAACTTGGACATGACGTTGCCCTGCACGAGCAGCTCGAGATCCTGGATCCAGGCGCGGCGTCCGCCGGCGAACTCGAGGCCGTAGGGCCGTTCCGCGATGACCTTCAACCCCATGTGCTCGAGCATGGGCAACAGGTCGGAGATCGGAATCGCATCCTGCTGCACGCGGAATATCTTGAGAAAGAGCTTGTCCTTGCGGCGCGGCTCGGGACGGTAGATGTCGAGGTGCAGGCGCGCGGGCTCCTTGTCGGCGGCCTCGAGGAAGGTCACGTCGTACGCCGCCGCATCGCCCGAGAAATCCTCGGTATAGGCGGCCGGGAAGGCCTGCGCGTAATGCGCGTACAGATGCAGCGCGTAGGCCTCGTCGAAGCGCGCGAGCAGCGCGGCCCTGAAATCGTCCGACCAGGACCGGACGGCGAGCGCAACCTGCCGCTCGAGCGCCTCGGCGTCGATGCGCGCGGCCTCGCTCGGCTGGGTGCGCGCCACCATGTGAATGCGGGCGAGGCTCGATTCGGCGATCTGCACCTGGGATTCCATGTGGATGGCGGACAAGGCGCCGCCGATCACGCGCTCGATGCGCTGCCTCACCTGCGTGTTGTATTTCTCGCGCGGCACGAACACCAGACAGGAATAGAATCGGCGGAAAGGGTCGCGGCGCAGCAGCAGGCGCACGCGCGGGCGCTCCTGCAGGCCGAAGATGCCGGTCACCAGACGAATCAGATCGGGCACGCCCGCCTGGAACAGCTCATCGCGGGGAAAGGACTCGAGGATGTGCTGCAGCGCCTTGCCGTCGTGGCTGTCCGGCGCCAGCGCAAAATGCTGCACCACCTGGACCACCTTGTCGCGAACCAGCGGGATCTCGCGCGGCGTCGAGTTGTAGGCGGACGAGGTCCACAGTCCGAGGAAGCGCCGCTCGCCGATCAGCCGGCCGCCGGCGTCGAAGTACTTGACGCCGACGTAGTCGAGGTACCCGGCCCGATGGACCGAGGATTGCAGGTTCGCCTTGGTGACCAGCACCAGGTCCTTCGAGCGGCTCTGGCGGCGGATGTCGCTCGGCAGGGTGCGGGTGATGCCGCGCGGCCGCTTGTGGCCGGCGCGCAGCAAGCCGAGCCCCGTCTCCTCCACCGGGTCGAGCGCGTCCTCGCCCCTGCGGCTGCGCAGGCGATACTCCTTGAAACCCAGGAAGGTGAAATGGCGATCCTCCATCCAGGCGAGCAGCGCCTGCGCCTCGCTCACGTCGCGCGCATCGAGGCGCGCGTGCAGCACGTTGAGGTCGTCCGCCGTGCGCCGGGCCGCGGCGCGCATCTTCGCCCAGTCGGCGCAGGCCACGCGCACATCGCGCATGCTGCGCTCGATGTCCGAGCGCAGCGACTCGATCAACGCGGCATCGACGACGCGGTCGATCTCGACGTGCTGGAAGGATTCGAGGCGGCGCTGACCGTTGCCGGTGGGTTCGCGCCCCTCGATGCTCCTCAGCACCCCGGCGCCGTCGCGCGCGACCGCGAATATCGGGTGCGCGAGGAAATGCATGCCGAGGGAGCGCTGCGTCAAGGCAAGACCGATGGAGTCGACCAGGAACGGCATGTCGTCGTTCACCATCTCGATGACGGTGTGCGGCGAGACGTAGCCGTGCTCGCGCAGCGTGGGGTTGAACACGCGCACCAGGGCGCGGCCGCGGCGCCGGCGCGCGAACTTCAGGTGCGAGAGGGCGGCGCCGGCGAGCGCCGCCGGATCGCGCGCGGCCAGATCCTCGGCGTCGACGTTGGCGTAGTACGCCTCGAGGAAGCGCTTGACGTTGGGACCGCGCTGAAGTCTGGGCAGCCGCGCCGCCGCCGCGACGATGGCCGCGACGTGCTTGCGATACTGCTCGGTGCTGGCTTGGTGCATGGGTGGTATCCTGCAGGGTCAATCCGGCTTTTCCAGATCGGCGATGACGGCGGCAAGAAAGCGGCAAGCCTCGCCGCCGGTGACGCAGCGGTGATCGAAGCTCAAGGAGAGCGGCATGCGCCGCCGCGCCGACACCGTCTTGCCGACCGCCACTGCTTCTTGCCGGACCTTGCCCGCGCCGAGAATTGCGACGGCCGGCGGAACCACGAGCGGCACGGCGTAGCGCCCGCCGAGCGAACCGAAATTCGACAGCATGAGCGTGCCGCCGCGCAGCTCCCCGGGCGCGAGGCTGCGGCGGTGCGCCGCGTCCTTCTGCGCGGCGAGCGCCGCGCGCAGCTCCTCGGGCGTCTTGTCCTGCACGGCGCGCAGCACCGGCACGATGAGTCCATCCGCGGTATCCACGGCGATCGCGAGATCCACGTGGCGCAGAACGATGCGGGCATCGCCGGCAGCGTCGTACCAGGCGTTCAAGGCGGGCTCGGTGCGCCAGGCGGCGATCAGCGCGCGCGCCAGGCGCAACATGTAATCCCCGCGCTCGCGCCAGCTGTCGATGTCCGCATCCTCGAACACGGTGCTGGTGGGGACCTGGGCGTGCGCAAGCGACATGCTCTGCGCCATGGCGCGCCGCGTGCCGCGCAGCGGCTCTCGGGCCGCCGCGGGCGGCGCGGCCAGCGTGGCGGCGCGCAGCGGGACCGCGTGCCCGCGCGACTCGCGATCCGCGGGGCTGATCTGCGCGAGCACATCATCGATCGTGACCACCCCGCCCGGGCCGCTGCCGGCGATCTCACCGAGCTCGATATGCAGATGGCGCGCGAGCGCGCGCGCCGCCGGCACGGCGCCGCGCCGCGCGCCACGCGGCGCGACTGCGCCGCCGACCGTCGCGCCGCCGACCGTCGCGCCGCCGACCATCGCACCGCCGACCATCGCACCGCCGGGCTCGGCCGGCGCCGCGGGAATGCGGCCGACCACCGAGCCCGAGTCGAAATCGATGAGCGCGGCGCCGGTAGCGATCACATCGCCCACGCGGGCGCGCAGCGCCACCACGGTGCCGCTGAAGGGAACCGGCACTTCGACCACGGCCTTGGCGGTCTCGACCGACACCATCGGCTGGTCGGCCTGCGCCTGATCGCCGGGCTTCACGTGCCACTGCAGGATTTGCGCCTCGGCAAGGCCTTCGCCCAGGTCGGGGAGGTAGAACGTGCTCATGGGTCAGTTCGCCATCGTGAGCAGGACCGTATCGACGATGCGCCGCACGCTCGGGATGTAGTCGGGCTCCAGCCTCGAGAGCGGGATCACGGTGTCGAAGCCGGTGACCCGCCGTATGGGCGCCAGCAGATCATAGAGGCCGTGCTCTGCGACGATGGCCGCGAGCTCGGCGCCGAGTCCCGCGTTGCGCGCCGCCTCGTGCACGATCACCAAGCGGCCGGTCTTCGCCACCGAAGCGAGGATGGTCGCCTCGTCGATCGGGCTCAACGTCGCGAGGTCGATCACCTCGGCGCTGACGCCCCGTGAGTCGAGCTCCTCCGAGGCGCGCAGCACCTCCACGGTCAGGGCGCCCCAGGTCACGAGCGTGACATCGCTCCCCTCGCGCAGGACGAAGCAGCGATCGAGCCGCAGCGCGCGCCCATCGTCGCTCACTTCCTCGCGCACGGCGCGGTACAGCCGCGCCGGCTCCAGAAACATCACCGGATCGGGGTCGCGGATCGCCGCGAGCAGCAGCCCGTAGGCGCGCGCCGGCGAGGACGGGCAGACCACGCGGATGCCCGGAACATGGCAGAGCAGCGACTCGGTGCTCTCGGAGTGATGCTCGGGGGCGTGAATGCCGCCGCCGTGCGGGGTGCGGATGACCACGGGGCAGGTGAGTCGGCCGCGCGTGCGGCTGCGCATGCGCGACATGTGATTCACGATCTGGTCGAGGGCGGGGTAGAGAAATCCCATGAACTGTATCTCGGCGACGGGCTTGAGCCCGTGGGTCGCCATGCCCACCGACATGCCGGCGATGGCCGCCTCCGCGAGCGGGGTGTCCTGCACGCGGTCCGCCCCGAAGCGAGCCTGCAAACCCTGGGTCGCGCGAAACACGCCGCCGTTCACGCCGACGTCCTGACCCAGCACCACGACGCTCTCGTCGTGCTGCATTTCCCAGCCATGCGCCATCGCAATGGCCTCGACCATGGTTACTCTTGCCAACTTCTAGAGACCGCCGGGATTCGTCCCGTATTTGCGCGCCGTGGCGCGCTGTTCGCGCAGATGCGCCGGTAGTTGTTCGAACAGATGATCGAACATGGCGTCGGTCGAGGGCCCGGCCCCGGTGGCGTACTCGGCCACCGCCGCGTCGATCTCGCCGGCGCATTGCGCGAGCAGCGCCTGCTCCTGCTGCTGCGACCACCAGCCCGACCGGTACAGGTACGCGCGCAGGCGCACCAGCGGCTCGACGCTCCAGGCGGCCCGCACCTGCCCCTCGGGACGATAGCGGCTCGAATCGTCCGCGGTGGTGTGATCGCTGAGGCGGTAGGTGAGCGTCTCGATCAGCGTCGGACCCGCCCCGGCGCGCGCTCGGTCAAGGGCCTCGGCGACCGATTCGCGCACCGCGAACACGTCGTTTCCATCCACCTGCACGCCCGGCATGCCGGCGGCGATGGCTTTCTGCGCGAGCGTGCGCGCCGCGGTTTGCAGCGCGACGGGCAGCGAGATCGCCCAGCCGTTGTTCACCACCACGAATACCAGCGGCAGTGCGCGTGCCCCGGCGACGTTCAGCGCTTCGTAAAAAGCTCCCTCCGAGGTGCCGCCATCGCCGATGTACGCGACGGCGCAGCGCGGCTCCTTGCGAACCTTGAAAGCCATGGCCGCCCCGGCGGCGTGCAAGGTCTGAGTGGCGATCGGCACGCACCAGGCAAAGTCGTGGCGCGGCTGCGCGAAGTCGCTGCCCCGCTCATCGCCCCCCCAGTAGGTGAGGATCTCCCGCATCGTGACGCCGCGCCAGAGCTGGGTGCCGATCTCGCGATAGACCGGCGCGAGCACATCCTCGGGGCGCATCGCGGCGCCGACGCCGATGTGGGTCGCTTCGTGTCCGAGGGAGGAGGCGTAGGTTCCGAGCTGCCCGGTGCGCTGCAGATTGACCGCTTTCGCGTCGAACGAGCGCTCCAGGGTCATCGCACGGTACATGCGCAAGACCTCCTCGCGGTCGCAAGCAAAGGCGGGCGGCTCCCCCGCCACGTCGCCCTGCGCATCCAGGATCTGCCTGTATTCAATCTTGAATTCGGCGACCGTCGGCATCGGCGAATTATGCCAGGGCGCGCGGGGCGGCGCTGCAAATGCGCACCGGCATGGCGCACGGATGCAGCGCATGGGCCGTCGCGCATGGGCACAGCGCACGGGAATGGCGCGCGAGCTGCGGGCACGCCTCAGGCATGATGACCTGCCGCGAGATAGCGTTGCGTCTGCATTTCGACGAGCCGGCTCGCCGCGCGCTCGAACTCGAGCCCGAGGCGATCACCGTGATACAGCAGCGCGGGGGGCGCGGCGGCCGAGATCACGGTCTTCACCCCGCGATCGTACAGCTCGTCGATCAGCATGATGAATCGGCGCGCGGCATCCTCGTCCTGCGGCGTGAATCGCGGGACGTCGCTGACGAACAGGGTTCCATAGAGGCGCGCCAGCTCGATGTAGTCGTTCTGGCTGCGCGGGCCTGTGCACAGCTCGGTGAAATCGAACCAGGCGATGTCCGGGCCCACCGCGCGCGCATGCAGTGCCCGCCCTTCGATGATCAGCGTCGTGGGGCCGGCCGCGCCCGCACCGGCAAGCGCCGTGAAGCGCTCGGTCATGGCTGCCGCGGTTGCCGGAGCGTGCGCATCGAGATAGGTGGGGGCGCGCTCGAGCTGGCGGAGCCGGTAGTCGATGCCCGAGTCGATGCGCAGCACCTCGACGTGCGCTTCGATGAGCTCGATGGCCGGCAGGAAGCGCTGGCGCTGCAGCCCGTCCTTGTAAAGATCCCGGGGCGCCACGTTGGAGGTGGCGATGAGGGTCACGCCGCGGCGGAACAGGCCCTCCAGCAGCCCCGCCAGGATCATCGCGTCGGCGATGTCGGCGACCAAGAACTCGTCGATGCACAGCACGCGGGCGCGCTCGGCGATGCGCGCGGCGGCGATGTCAAGCGGCGCGGGGCGATCCCTGATGCGCGCGAGCTCGGCGTGAACCAGACGCATGAAGCGGTAGAAATGCACGCGCTCGCGGCGCACCGGCCCGAGCGAGGCGTAGAAGACATCCATGAGGTACGTCTTGCCGCGACCGACGCCGCCCCACAGATACAGGCCGCGCGGCGCCGCCCGCGTGGCGCCCTGGGGCGGGAACGCGAGCCGCGCGCGCAGGTCCTCGAGAAAGCCGCCCGGCCGCCGGCGCAGCACAGCGGCGAGGCCGGTGAGACGCTCGGCGGCTTGCGCCTGGGCCGCGTCGAATTCCAATCGATGTGCGGCCACCTCTTCATCGAGGCGCGCGCTCACGGATTTGGTCCCATCGCTCGGCACAGCGGGCGGGCGCTGCTACAGGCTTTGGTAGTTGGGTCCGGATCCGCCTTCCGGCGTCACCCAGGTGATCTGGTCGGTGTACGGTTCCTTGATGTCGCACGCCTTGCAATGCACGCAGTTCGATGAGTTGATCTGCAGACGCGTGCCGCCGCCGCCGTCGGCGACCATCTCGTAGACGTTCGCGGGGCAAAAGTTCGTGCACGGATTGCCGAATTCCTTGACGCAGCGCGTGGCGCACAGATCCAGGTCCGCCACGCGCAGATGCACGGGCTGATTCTCATCGTGCGTCGTCGAGGCGAAGAACACGAACGCCAGGCGGTCGCGCGGCGGCAGCTCGCGCTCCCCCCAGCGGCGGTCGGGGGAGCGGTACTCGTCCAGCCGCTTCAGGGCCTTGTCGTCGGCGTGATTGGCGAGCGTCCAGGGCGATCTGCCGAACGTGACGTAGGTCTCGAACGCTGCATTCGCCAGACCGATCCACAGCCCGTGCCTGAAGCCGGGACGGATGTTGCGCACCTTGTAGAGCTCGCGTCCGCCGGGCGATTCGCGCCAGCGCTGGTCGAAGCCCGCGCTCGAGCCGCTCTGCACGTAGTGAGCCGCTGCCGTCATGCCGGAGCGAATCGCCTGATGAATACCCTTGATCTTCGGCGTGTTGAGCGTCCCCCCGGCATCGCCCACCAGCATCGCGCCCGGCATCTCGAGCGTCGGCATGGACTGATAGCCGCCCTCGATCACGGTGCGTGCGCCGCCGGCGATGATCTCGCCGCCCTCGAGCAGCGCCTTCACCTCGGGGTGGTTCTTGTACTGCTGGAAGGCCTCGAAAGGCTTGAAGCGCGGATCCTCGTAGTCCAGACCGACGACGAATCCCACGTACACGCGATCGTTGTCGAGGTGGTAGAGGAAGCTGCCGCCGTAGGTGCGGCTGTCCAGCGGCCAGCCGATCGTGTGCTGAATGAGGCCCGGCTGAACCCGGCCGGGCGGCAGTTGCCACAATTCCTTGAATCCGAGCCCGTAGGTTTGCGGCGACTTGCCGGCATCGAGCTTGAAGCGGCGGATGAGCTGCTTGGAGGTGCTGCCCCGGCAGCCCTCGCACAACATGGTGATCTTGGCGTGGATCTCGGGCCCGGGCGCGAAGTTGCTTCCCGGCTGGCCGTTCTTGTCGACGCCCATGTCGCCGATGCGCACGCCCTTGACCGCACCCGACCCATCGAACAGCGCTTCGGCGGCCGCAAAGCCCGCGAACACATCGACCCCGAGCTTCTCCGCCTCCGCCCCCAGAATGGGCACGAGCTGGCCCAGGGAGATGATGAGATTCCCATGATTGGCCATCTGGGGCGGGGTGAGCAGGCGCCAGCGCCTGCGGCGCGTCATGAACAGGAACTCATCCCGCCTCGCCGGCACGCAGGTTGCCGGCGCGTGCTCGCGCCAGTTGGGCAGCAGCTCGTTCAAGGGGCCGGGCTCCATCACGGCGCCGGACAGGGAATGCGCACCCAGGGTGGCCGCTTTCTCGAGCACACAGACGCTGAGCTCGGGCTTCAGCTGCTTGAGGCGGATGGCACAGGCGAGGCCCGCGGGACCTGCGCCGACGATGGCCACCTCGTATTCCATGACGTCACGTTCGATCTCGGTCATTGCATTCGTCCTTCAGCGCCCCTCGAGCCTGCAAAATGGCGGCGTAGTAGACCACAAGCTCCGGCCCGTGGGCGCCAGGCGCGCACCATGGGCATATCCGCGTGGCGGACAGCGCTTGAGGGGATTCTCTCACGAATGTCGCTGTTATCCGTGGGGAACACCATGGTTGAAGGCCACGGACGCTGCTGACCAAGGACGGCCAATGGATTGGGCATGGTCAGGGCAAGGACGCCCACCCCCTGCGCTTGCGATCAGGCGATCTCCACAGCGATGGCCGTCGCCTCGCCGCCGCCAATGCACAGGCTCGCGACCCCCCGCCGCTGCCCGCGGCCCTTCAAGGCATGGATCAAGGTCGTCACGATGCGAGCGCCGGTCGCGCCGATCGGGTGACCGAGCGCGCACGCACCGCCGTTGACGTTCACCTTGCCGTGATCGAGTCCGAGGTCCTTCATCGCCGCCATGGTCACCACGGCGAATGCCTCGTTGATCTCGAACAGCTCGACGTCCGAAGCCTGCCAGTCGAGCCGCTTCAGCAGCTTCTGCATCGCGCCCACGGGGGCCAGCGTGAACCACTCGGGCTCGCGCGCGAAGCTCGTGTATCCGAGGATGCGGGCGAGCGGCTTGAGCCCGCGCTCCCGGGCGAAGGATTCGCGCGCCAGGACGAGGGCCGCCGCGCCATCGGAGATGCTCGCCGAGCTCGCCGGGGTCACCGTGCCATCCTTGCTGAAGGCGGGCTTCAGCGATGGAATCTTGGCGATGTCGATGCTGCCGGGAGTCTCGTCCTTGTCGATGAGGATCTCACCCTTGCGCGTCTTGGCGGCCACCGGCGTCACTTCCGCAGCGAATGCGCCGCCCGCGACCGCCGCCTGGGCGCGCCGCGCCGACTCGCGTGCATAGGCATCCTGGGCCTCGCGGGAGAATTCGTAGCGCGCCGAGGTCGCATCGGCGAAGCAGCCCATGAGCTTGCCGTCCCAGGGACTTTGCAGGCCGTCGGTGAACATATGATCGAGCACTTCCTGGTGCCCCAAGCGGTAGCCCGCGCGTGCCTTCGGCAGCAGATACGGGGCGTTGGTCATCGATTCGAGGCCTCCGGCGACGATCACGCGCGCCGAGCCCGCCAGAATCTGATCGCTCGCGAGCATGAGGGTGCGCATCCCGGAGCCGCACATCTTGTTCACCGTCGTCGCCGGGGTGCTCGCGGGTATCCCCGCCCCGAGGGCGGCCTGCCGGGCGGGCGCCTGCCCCAGACCGGCCGGCAGCACGCAGCCCATCATCACCTCGTCGATCTCGGCGGCGGGCACCTTGGAGTCGGCAAGCGCCGCCTTGATGGCGGCCGACCCGAGCTGCGGGCCGCTGACACCGGCGAATACGCCTTGAAAGGCCCCGACCGGGGTACGGCGGGCCGACAGAATGACGATGGGATCGGAGCTCATGGGTATTCCTGGTTGAGGATGTCAGTTCCTAATTATAGCCGCTGAGACCACAATCAATGGCGAGCCGCTGTGTTGGCCCCGCCGCGCCGCCGCTTCAGGGGGCGAGCGGCTCTCCGACCGCCTGGGCAATGAGCTCGCGGCTTCGCTCCCGGGCGTCCTTGGGCTCGAGCACCTCCAGGATCGCGAAGCGGATGGCGCGCCGAAACACCATGATCCCGCCGGCGGGCAGCACGTCCCGCGTACCCTGGATGGCGGCGGCCACGATGGGCATGTTGGAGCGCTCGGCAGTCGCAAACGCGCCGCCCAGGAACCTGCCCACCTGGCGGCTGGCGGCGAACGTGCCCTCGGGAAAGAACACCAGGGACTGGCCCGTGGCGGCCAGCTTCCACACGCGCCGCGCATCTGCCCCGCCCTTGTGGCGGTCGAACCGCTCGACGAAGGCCGAGCCGAGCCGGCGCAGCAACAAGCTGGCGAGCGGCACGCGCACCATCTCCTTCTTGATGACGAAGGCAAAGTCGGGCGGCAGCGCCGCCGCGGCGACGATGCCGTCGATGTAGCTGGCGTGGTTCGCGACCACGACGCAGGGCTCGGCCGGCAATCGTTCCATCCCCTCGATGCGCAGCGGGATTGCGGCGGCACGGAAGAAGGCGCGCGAGAAGGCGCCCGCCACCCGGCGCCGCGCTCGCAGGCTCGGCAAGAACAGGTTGATCGTGAGCGCGAGCACGGCGAGCAGCGCGAAGATTACGAGACAATAAACGCTGAAAATGCGCTCCGGGACGGTCGGCGAGGCCACTTCTGTGATCTGGTTCTCCTTATGTTAATACTTGCGGGGTACTGTGAGACTGGTCACGCCCACCCGATAGCGCGCCTCGCATACTGAGGTAGCGCGTACAGCACCATTTCGTGCGACTTTCACGCTGGACATTATGGCGACGGCTCTCAAACGGTCGGTTTATACACGCAGCTCGGGCACAGGGGTACCGCCCTCGCGTGAACCGACCGACCCCGCCTTGCAGCGCTTCCTTGACGCGGTGTGGATGGAGCGGGGCCTGTCGGCCAATACGCTGGCCGCCTATCGCGCCGATCTGACCGCGCTCGCGCGCTGGCTGGACGAGCGCGAGAGCGCATTGCTCAAAGCCACGCGCATCGAGCTGCTCGGATTCATCGCTGCGCGCGTGGAGGGCGGCTCGCGGCCGCGCTCGACGGCGCGGCAGCTGTCGAGCTTCCGGCGCTTCTTCCGGTTCATGGTGCGCGAGGGCTTGATAGCCGTCGATCCGACCGCTCAGATCGCGATGCCGAAGATCGGCCGCTCGCTGCCGAAATCGCTCACCGAGGCGGAGGTCGATGCGCTGCTCGAGGCGCCGGTGGTCACCGATCCGCTCGGACATCGCGACCGCACCATGCTCGAGGTGCTGTATGCGACGGGGCTGCGCGTCTCCGAGCTCGTGAGCCTGAAGCACAACCAGGTCAATCTGAATCAAGGCGTGATGCGCGTGGTCGGCAAGGGCAACCGCGAGCGGCTGATCCCGTTGGGCGAAGAGGCGGTCAAGTGGCTGCAGCAGTTCATGCAGGGTCCGCGCGTGGAGATCCTGCTGGAGCGGCAGACCGACTACCTGTTCCCCACGCGCCGCGGCGATCGCATGACGCGCCAGGCGTTCTGGCACATCATCAAGCGCTACTCGAAGAAGGCGGGCGTGGAAAAGGAGCTCTCGCCGCATACTCTGCGTCATGCCTTCGCCACGCATCTGCTCAATCACGGAGCGGATCTGCGGGTGGTGCAGATGCTGCTCGGCCACAGCGATCTGTCGACGACCCAGATCTACACCCACGTGGCGCGCGAGCGCCTCAAAGAGTTGCACGCGCAGCACCATCCGCGCGGCTAGCAGCCGTTTGGCGGGAACGAGCGGTGCGGCGCGCAGTCCAACCCCCCGGAATTTGCGGGAGTATCCGATGCTGAAGAGCCTGGCGGTCTTGGCCGCCCTGCAGGTCGCCGTGTGCGCGGGCGCGCGCGCGACCCCCCAAACGTCGCCGCAGGCGCATGCCGCGGCGGCCGACGCACGCCCGGCGGCCGAGCCGCACTCCGCCGCCGATCCGCGCGCCGCGCTGCTCAAGCTGCTGCCGGCGGGATCGAAGATCGAGGATCTGACCCCTTCGCCCATTCCCGGTATCTACCAGTTCGTGCAGGGCGCGGAGGTGAGCTATCTCACGGCCGACGGCAAGTTCTTCCTGGACGGCAACCTGTACGACATGGCGACCCGGACGAACCTGACCGAGACGCTGCGCGCCCGCGCCCGCGCGAGCCTCATCGCCGCGGTGCCCGAATCGCAGATGCTGGTGTTCTCGCCCAAGAATCCGCTCTACACCATCACCGTGTTCACGGACGTCGACTGCCCGTATTGCCGCAAGCTGCACAGCGACATGCCGGAGCTCAACAAGCTCGGCGTGCGGGTGCGCTACATGTTCTATCCGCGCACCGGACCCAATACCGAGAGCTGGCGCAAGGCCGAGGTCATCTGGTGCTCGGCCGACCGCAACGATGCGCTCACTCGCGCCAAGCTCGGGGCGCAGCTCGATATGAACAAGACCTGCGGTCCGACGCCGGTGGCGCGCGAGTACGCGCTGGGTCAGAGCATCGGCGTGCGCGGCACGCCCGCAATCGTCACCGAGAGCGGGGACTTCATCAACGGATACATGCCGCCGCGCGACCTGCTGCAGGCCATCAAGCAGCTGCAGGTGGCGCAGCGCTGATGGCCCCGCTCAGCGCTCGAGCAGCTTGAGCTTGTCCTTGACGCCTTCCCACTGCTTGGCGTCCGCCGGCGGCTCCTTCATCTCGCTGATCACCGGCCATTTTTTGGCGAGCTCGGCATTCAGCTGCTTGAAGTTCTCCTGGCCGGTGGGAATCTCCTCCTCGGAGTAGATCGCTTCGACCGGACACTCCGGCTCGCACAGGGTGCAGTCGATGCACTCGTCCGGGTCGATCACCAGAAAATTCGGACCCTCGTGAAAGCAGTCGACCGGACACACTTCCACGCAGTCCATGTATTTGCATTTGATGCAGCTTTCAGTGACCACGAACGCCATGACTTACCCTTCTGGATGACCCCTGCCTGGAATGACCTGCCCGCCTGCGTGACTCGAGGCGGGCATTTTGCCACAGCCGCGCCGCGCCGCGCCCGGCCGCTCGCGCCCCCCTGGGCGCCTCATTGTTTCGCGAGCCCCTTGAGCGGCCGCGTCAGCTCGACGAAGTGATAGTCCTCGCGCCCGGCGGCGCGGTCCTCGAAATACCTGCGCAGCGCATACTCGCCGCTCGGAAACGCCAGCTGATCCCAGGGAATTTCCGTCTCATCGTACAGTCCGACCTCCAGGCTCTCCGGCCCGGGGGCGAACCGGGGCGCCTGCAGTTGAGCCCGGAACATCACGTGCACCTGCCCGGCATGCGTGACGTTCACGACCGCAAGGAGCGAGCCCATGTCCACTTTCGCGAGCGCCTCCTCGTAGCACTCGCGCGCCGCGGCGGCCTGCATGGTCTCCCCGTTCTCCATGAAGCCGGCGGGCACCGTCCAGAAGCCCAGACGCGGCTCGATCGCGCGCCGGCACAGCAGGATCTTGCGCTCCCACTGCGGCACGCAGCCGAGCACCAGCAGCGGATTCTTGTAGTGGATCATGCTGCAGCTCGTGCACACGAAGCGCGGCAAATGATCCCCATCGGGAATTTTCGATACTACGGGCGCGCCGCAGTGGCTACAGAAATTCAAATGGTGTCCATAAAATTAACGAGCTGGTGCCCGGAGAGGGAATCGAACCCACACGGTGTCGCCACCACCGGATTTTGAGTCCGGCGCGTCTACCAGTTCCGCCATCCGGGCATGCCAGATCATCCAGTATATGCGATCGGCGCACTTGGTAGTATTGATTCAGGATGCAGCGCATTCACTTCGATCTTCCCGCCGATCTCATCGCGCAACGCCCCGCGACGCCGCGCTCGGCGAGCCGGCTGCTCGCACTCGACGGTGCCAGCGGCAGGCTCGAGGACCTCGCGTTCCGCGACCTGCCGGGACTGCTGGACAAGGCGGATCTGCTGGTCTTCAACGACACACGGGTGATTCCGGCGCGCGTTCATGGCACCAAGGCGAGCGGAGGCAGGGTCGAGATACTGCTGGAGCGCGTGCTCGGTGCGCGCACGGCGCTGGTGCAGGCGCGGGCGAGCAAGAGCCTCAAGCCCGATGCCACGATTCACTTGCCCGGTGCGCACAGCGCGCGCCTCGAGGGGCGCGAAGGAGATCTTTACCGCCTGCAGTTCTCCGCCGACGTGCTCGAGTTCTTCGAGCGCCACGGCGAGGTGCCGCTGCCGCCCTACATCGATCGGGCGCCCGACGCGACCGATCGGGAACGCTACCAGACGGTGTTTGCGCGCGCCCCCGGCGCAGTCGCAGCGCCGACCGCCGGCCTGCACTTCGACGCGGCGACCTTCGCGGAGCTCGAGCGGCGCGGCGTGCGCCATACCTTCGTGACGCTGCACGTCGGCGCGGGCACGTTTCAGCCCGTGCGGGTGCAGGACATCGAGCGGCACGAGATGCATCCGGAGTACGTGGAGGTGGGGGAAGGCGCTTGCGCGGCGATCAATGCGGCGCGCGCGGCGGGCGGCCGCATCGTGGCCGTCGGCACCACGGTGGTGCGGAGTCTGGAGACCGCGGCGGCGGCGCGATCCGCCGCCGGCGCCGGGGGGCTGCTGCCGTACCGGGGCATGACGCGCCTGTTCATCCGGCCGGGCTACGGGTTTCGCGCGATCGACGCCATGGTCACCAACTTTCATTTGCCGGACTCGACGCTGCTCCTGCTGTGCGCGGCATTCGTCGGGAGCGGCGCGCTCGAGAGAGCCTACGAGCACGCCGTCGCGCAGCGCTACCGGTTCTACAGCTACGGCGACGCGATGTTCATGCGGCCCGCCGCCGCTGCGCTGGGGCGGGCGTGAGCGCCCGCATGCGCTTCGAGGTGACCCGCCTGGATGGCGCGGCCCGGCGGGGCCTGCTCTGCTTCGCGCGCGGCGAGGTCGAAACCCCGGCCTTCATGCCGGTGGGAACCTACGGCACGGTCAAGGCGATGACGCCGGAGCAGCTCGAGAGCGTCGGTGCGCGGATCGTGCTCGGCAACACGTTCCATCTGTATCTGCGGCCGGGACTCGAGGTGATCGAGGCGCACGGCGGCCTGCACCGGTTCACGCACTGGGAGCGTCCGATCCTCACCGACTCGGGCGGCTTCCAAGTGTGGAGCCTGAAGGAGATGCGCAAGATCACCGAGGAGGGGGCGAGGTTCCGCTCGCCGGTGGACGGCGCGCCGGTATTCCTCTCGCCCGAGGAATCGATGCGCATCCAGCGCGTGCTGGCTGCCGACATCGCCATGAGCTTCGATGAGTGCACGCCCTATCCGGCGAGCGAGCGTGAGGCGCGCGCCTCGATGGAGCTGTCGATGCGCTGGGCCCTGCGCAGCGCGCGCGCCTACCACGCGAGCGAGCCGCCGGGCACGCTCTTCGGCATCGTGCAGGGCGGTGTGTACGCGCCCCTGCGCGCCGCCTCCCTCGAGGCGCTCGAGCAGATCGGCTTCGAGGGCCTGGCGATCGGCGGCCTCGCCGTCGGCGAGACCGAGGCGCAGCGCCTCGAGGTGCTCGAGGCGCTCTTGCCGCAGATGCCGCTGCACAAGCCCCGCTATCTCATGGGGGTCGGCAGACCGCAGGACATCGTCGAGGCGGTTCGGCGCGGGGTCGACCTGTTCGATTGCGTCATGCCCACACGCCATGCCCGCAATGCCCATCTGTTCACCCGCAGCGGCGTGCTCAACATTCGCAACGCAGCGCATCAGAAGGACACCCGCCCGATCGAGGAGGGCTGCAGCTGCTACACCTGCTCGAACTACAGCCGCAGCTACCTGCGGCACCTGGACAGGTGCGGCGAGATACTGGGGTCGCACCTCAACACCGTGCACAACCTGCACTTCTATCAGCGCCTGATGAGCGAGCTGCGCGGCGCCATCGAGGCTCGCCGGCTCGACGCCTACGTCGCGGAGTTCTACGCTTTGCGGCGCGAGGGGGGCGCCGAGGCATCGGGATGAGCCGCCGGCCGGGCGTGCGGGCAGCAGCCGGCCCCCGGCGGCTGATGTATAATGCCCGGCTTTGCGTTGCGGCATCCGCCGCGCAAGACGGGGGAAACGCCAATGGACTTCTTCATCAACTCGGCCCACGCCCAGTCCGCGGGCGGCGGCAGCCAGGGAATCATGAGCGCTCTCATGCTTCCGCTGGTGCTTCTGGTGGTCTTCTATTTCCTGCTCATCCGGCCGCAGAACAAGCGCGCCAAGGAGCAGCGCGAGATGCTGTCGAAGATCGCCGAAGGGGATGAGGTCGCCACCACCGGAGGAATCCTCGGCAAGGTGGTGTCCGTCGGCGAGCAATTCCTCACCCTCGAGATCGCCAGCGGCGTGACCGTCAAGCTGCAGAAGTTTCAGGTCGCCCAGCTGCTGCCGAAGGGTACGGTCAAGGGCGCATGATCTCCTATCCGCGCTGGAAGATGGTGCTGGTCGCGCTCGCGCTCGCGCTCGGCATCCTGCTCGCGCTGCCGAACCTGTTCGGCGAGCAGAGTGCGCTGCAGCTGGTGCGCGATCGCGCGCCCGTACAGGCAAGCGATCGCACCAGCATCGTCGATCTGCTGCGGTCGAAGGGCGTCATCCCGACGGGCGCGTTCCTCGATCAGGGGCGGCTCACCCTGCGCTTCGCCAGCAGGCAGGATCAATTGAAGGCGCGCGACGTCATCAACGATGCGCGCCCCAACGAATTCACCGTGGCGCTCACGCAGGCCTCGCGCGTGCCCGACTGGATGCGCAGCCTCGGCCTGAGCCCCTTGAAGCTCGGCCTGGATCTGCGCGGCGGCGTTTATCTGGTCTACCAGGTCGACATCCAGGGCGCCATCAAGCAGCTTCTCGATCTGCGGGAGCAGGATTTTCGCGCCGCGCTGCGCACCGCGCGCGTCCCCTACCAGGATGTTCGGGTGGACTATGCGGCGAACAGCGTGCGGGTCATTTTCCGCGATGCCGACAGCGAGGCGAAGGGCAAGGCCGCGATTCTCTCCGACAATCGCGGGCTGCATCTGGTCGAGACCAGCGTCGGCGGCGAGCCGGCGCTGGAGCTGACGCTGACTGCGCAGGAGATCAAGGAACGGCAGGACTATGCCGTCCAGCAGAACATCGTGATCCTGCGCAACCGCCTGAACAGTCCGGAGCTCGCCGTGTCCGAGCCCCAGGTGGCGCGCGAGGGCGTCGACCGCATCGCAATCCAGCTGCCGGGCCTGCAGAATTCCGCCGAAGTGAAGAAGATTCTCGGCGAGACGGCGACCCTCGAGTTTCGCATGGTCGACGAGACCGACAATCCGTACGAAGCGGCCTCCACCGGACACGTGCCGCTCGGCGCAAAGCTCTACTACACGCGCGACAAGCAGCCGGTGCTGCTGAAGCGCGACGTGATCGTGACGGGCGATGAGCTCACCGACGCCTCCTTCCAGCCGAACACCCAGGAGGGCCCGGCGGTTTCGGTGAGCCTGGATGCGCGCGGCGCGTCGAAGATGCTCAAGAACACCGAGGAGAACCTCGGCCATCTCATGGCGGTCGTGTTCATCAACCGCTCCCGCGAGAAGAATGCGCAAGGCGTGGAGGTCGAGCACACCACCGAGGAAGTGATCAACCGCGCCACCATCCGCGGCGTGTTCAGCAACAACTTTCAGATCACCGGCGTCAATCCGATCGAGGGGCGCGAGCTGGCGCTGCTGCTGCGCGCAGGCGGGCTGGCGGCGCCGTTGACGCCGGTCGAGGAGCGCGCGATCGGCCCGAGCCTGGGGCAGGACAACATCAACAAGGGCGTGCACGCCATGGTGTTCGGCATGCTCGCGGCGTTCGTCTTCATGGCGATCTACTACAAGCTGTTCGGCCTGATCGCCGACCTGGTGCTGCTCGCCAACGTGGTGCTGCTCACGGCGCTGCTGTCGGTGGTCGGCGCGGCGCTCACCTTGCCGGGCATCGCTGCCGTGGTGCTGACGGTGGGCATGGCGGTGGATGCGAACATCCTGATCTACGAGCGCATCCGCGAGGAGCTGCGCAACGGAGTGTCGCCGCGCGCCGCGATCACCGCCGGCTTCGAGCGGGCCTACTCGGCGATCTTCGACTCCAACATCACCGCGGCCATCGCGGGCCTCGTCCTGTGGCTGTTCGGCGCGGGCGCGGTACGCGGATTTGCCGTGGTGCTGGTGCTCGGCATCATGACCTCGATGTTCACCGCCCTGATGGGCAGCCGCACGCTGGTGCAGCTGCTCTACGGGGGAAAGCGCAAGGTCGAGCGTCTCTCCATCTGATGCCGCTTCCGGCTTGAGGACCTGAATCCATGGAGTTCTTTCACAAGGTAACGCGCTTCCCCTTCATGCGCACGCGCAAGGTCTGGTACGGCCTGTCGTCGCTCCTGATCGTGGGGTCGATCTTGCTGGTGGTGTTGCGCGGACTGAACCTGGGGATCGACTTCACCGGCGGCGTGAACATCGAGACCACGTTCGCACAGGCGCCGAACGTCGACCGGCTGCGCGCCGCGCTCGCCAGGTCGGGCGTCGCCTCCGCCCAGGTGCAGGCTTTCGGAAGCTCGCGTGACATCCTGGTGCGCCTGCCGCCGGATCCGAACGTGAAGGGCGAGCAGATCGGCGCCAAGATCCTCGATGTGTTCAAGACCGTCGATGCGGACGTGAAGCTGCAGAGCACCGAGGTGGTGGGACCCCAGGTCGGACAGGAGCTGTTCATCCACGGCGCCTGGGCGCTCATCGCCACGCTGGTGCTCATCATGATGTACGTGCTCATGAGGTTCACGTTCAAGCTCGCCGTGGGCGCCATTCTCGCGGTGCTGCACGACCCGATCTGCGTGATCGGATTCTTCGCGCTGTCGCAGGTGAGTTTCGACCTGACGGCGATCTCGGCCATCCTGGCGGTGATCGGCTATTCGCTCAACGACACGGTGATCGTGTTCGACCGGGTGCGCGAGCGCGCCCGCAACGCGCGCAAGCTGCAGGTGTCCCAGGTGATCGACGAGTCGATCAACCAGACGCTGTCGCGAACGTTGATGACCAAGCTGGTGACCTTGATGGTCGTGGTATTCCTGCTGGTATTCGGCGGCGAGACCTTGCACGGGTTCTCCGCGGCGCTGGTCATCGGCATCGTCGCGGGCACCTACTCGTCGATCTATATCTCGGCGGCGCTGGCGCTCGACCTCGGGTTGCGCACCGATGACCTGCTCGAGCGCAAGCTGTCGAGACCCGAAGAGGTCGACGGCTTGCCCTGAAGATGCAGCTGCTCCTCGATCCGCAGACCTGGCTGTCATTCTCGACGCTGGCGCTGCTCGAGATCGTCCTCGGCATCGACAACATCATCCTGCTCAGCGTGCTGATCGAGCGCCTGCCGCCGCGGCAGCGCGGCAGCGCGCGCTTCCTCGGCTCGGGCTTCGCCATGCTGACCCGGATCGCATTGCTGCTGTCCGTGGTCTGGATGACCACGCTGCGCAAGCCGCTGTTCACGCTCGACGGCTTCGACGTCTCGCTGCGCGACGCGGTCCTGTTCGCGGGCGGGGCACTGCTGATCGTGCAGAGCATCGATGAGATCGCCGATCTCGTGCGCGGGCGTGAGGTCGGGCGCGAGGCGGGCGCGGGGCGCGGATTCTGGGTGATCATCGTGCAGATCGGCGTTCTGGACATCGTGTTCTCGCTCGATTCGGTGTTCACGGCCATCGGCCTCGCGCGCCGCGTCGAGGTGATGATCGCCGCCATCGTCGTCTCGGTGCTGGCGATGATCGGCATCTCATCGGCCGTAGGGCGGCTGATCGGTCGATATCCGAGCCTCAAGGCGCTCGCGCTCGCTTTCCTGGTGCTGGTGGGGCTGTCGCTGATCGCCGAAGCCGCGCACATGGAGATCCCGCAAGGCTATTTGTATTTCGCGATCGCCTTCTCGGGAGTTGTGGAATGGATCAACATTCGCTTGCGGCGGCGGGGGTAACGTGTAAGTTTGGCAGGATGGCAGAAGCAGACCCCGTAGATTGCGCCTCGGCAACAGATCTTCATCGCAGCATCAACTCCAGGCAGCTGGGCATGATTGCCATCGGCGGGGCGATAGGCACCGGCCTATTCTTCGCGAGCGGAGGGGCGATCGCGCAAGCGGGGCCGGGCGGTGCGATGCTGGCGTACGCCGTCATGGGATTGGCGGTCTTCTGCATGATGCAGTCGTTGGGCGAGATGGCGACGCAGCTTCCGATCCGCGGTTCATTCGAGGCCTACGCCGAACGCTTCATCGATCCCTCGCTCGCCTTTGCGGTGGGCTGGAATTACTGGTTCAGCTGGGCGGTAACCCTGGCGGCGGAATTGGTGGCCGGCGCCCTCATCGTCCAGTTCTGGTTTCCGCATTCCAATCCGTCGCTTTGCGCGATGGGCTTTTTCGCCCTGGTGATGATCCTCAACCTGCTGTCGGTGAGAGCCTATGCCGAAGCCGAATATTGGTTCGCGGGGATCAAGGTCGTCACGGTCATCATTTTCCTGGGCGTGGGATTTTTGATGATCGCCGGCATGCTCAGCAACGCGCATCCCGGGTTCCAGAACTGGCTGCTGGCAGATCCCAGTGCGCACACGCATGCGCCCTTCGTGGGAGGATGGACCGCCGCGCTCGCGGTTTTTCTGGTCGCCGGGTTTTCGTTTCAGGGCACGGAGGGTGTGGGCATCGCCGCGGCCGAAACCGCGGATCCGCGCAAGAACGTGCCCAGGGCCATCCGATCCGTTTTCTGGCGCATATTGCTGTTCTACATCGGATCCATTTTCGTGATCGGAACGCTGATCGGATACACGAATCCGAACCTGCTCCGCGCAGACGAAACCCACATAGCATTTTCGCCGTTCACCATGGTGTTTCAGCGGTTGCCGTGGGGCTACTATGCCGCCAACCTCATCAATGCAGTCATTCTTTCCTCCGTTCTCTCGTGCGGCAATTCATCTCTGTACGTCGCCTCGCGCATGCTGCACGCGATGTCTCACGGCAGCAAGGCGCCCCGGGTGTTCGGCCGACTCAATGGCCGTGGCGTTCCGGTGGCGGCGCTGTGGGGCACGGGTGTGGTAAGTGGATTCGCATTCCTCTCCAACTACGTCGGCGGCCAGAAGATCTATCAGCTTCTTTACAATGCATCGAGCTTGAGCGGATTTCTGATCTGGCTGGGTATCGCCATATGCCATCTGCGCTTCAGGAAAGCCTGGGTCGCGCAAGGTCGCCTGCTGGCGGACTTGAAATTCAAATCCAAGCTCTATCCGTATGGCCCGTGGTTCGCGCTGCTGCTGTTTCTGATCGTGCTGTTCGGCGCGAACATCGGCGTCTTTCAAGCTCCGGTCTTTTCCTGGTTCGATTTCATCAGCGGGTATCTCATATTGCCGGCGTTTCTGGCCTTGTATCTGGGCCACAAGCTTCGCTACAAGACACGGCTCGTGCCACTCGGCCAATGCGACTTCGATTCTCAGCGATCGCCGTGATGGGGGGCGATCGCCGTGATGGGGCGATCGCCGTGATGGGGCGATCGCCGTGATGGGGCGATCGCCGTGATGGGCATTGGGGTCTCAATTGCGGGCCGGCAACAGCCCTGTTATCGTCGTTCGAGCGCTGCCAGCACTACATAGAGGAAGTCGACAAAATGGTGGGCAAGGAAATAGGGCGCATTTTCCTGCGCAAATCAGTCGATCAAATCCAAGCCGAGCACCAGCAGGGGGAGCTGAAGCGCTCGCTCGGAGCCCTCAATCTGATGCTGCTCGGAATCGGCTGCGTCATCGGCGCCGGCATCTTCGTCCTCACCGGCCGTGCGGCGGCCGAGTTCGCCGGTCCGGCGATCATGGTTTCGTTCGTGATCACGGGGCTGCTTTGCGCCTTCGTCGCGCTATGTTACGCGGAGCTCGCCTCGGCGCTGCCGGTTTCCGGGTCCGCCTATTCTTATACCTACGCATCGATGGGCGAGGCGCCCGCCTGGATCATGGGTCTGCTGCTGCTGCTGGAATACGGCCTTGCGGCGTCCACTGTCGCGGTGAGCTGGTCGGGATACTGCGTCAGTCTGCTGCGCAACATGGGAATCGTCGTTCCAACGGCGCTCACGGCTGCGCCCGGCGTGCCGGTTACGGACGGGGCCGGTCATGTCATAGCCAGCGGCCTGATCAACCTGCCGGCGATCGTGATCGTGGCTCTGGTCACCCTGGTGCTGGTGCGCGGCGTCTCGGAATCGGCCACGGTCAATAACATCATCGTCATCATCAAGGTATCGGTGGTGCTCGCCTTCATTTTCATCGGCGCGCGTTATGTGCACCCGGCGCTTTGGACCCCGCTGGTGCCCGCGCAGATCCCGCCGCCGGCGCCGGGCACGCCGATGGGTCTTTGGCCGCAAATCGGGCGGGCGATAGTCTCCGTGGTCACCGGCGATAATTCCAGCAAATATGGCATCGTCGGGGTGATTCATGGTGCCGCGGTGATTTTCTTCGCTTATTTGGGGTTCGAGGCGGTATCGACGGCCGGCGCGGAATCGCGCAACCCGGGCAGGGACATGCCCATCGGGATCCTGGGCGCCTTGGCGATCTGCACGGTCCTCTACATCGCCACGTGCGCAGTCCTCGTTGGCATCGTTCCCTACAATCTACTGGATGTTCCGGCGCCTCTCGCCGTTGCGGCCGACTACATCGGCCTCGCCTGGTTCTCGGTCGTGGTCAAGGTCGGCGCCATCGCCGGGCTCACCAGCGTGATGCTCGTGCTGCTCTATGGCCAAACCCGCATCTTCTATACGATGTCCAAGGATGGTCTGCTGCCGCGGGCACTCGGGCTGGTCCACAAGAAATACCGAACCCCCTGGATCAACACCATCATCGTGGGTCTCGCTGCCATGGGCGCGGCCGGCTTCATGTCGCTGGACACATTGGGCGACCTTGCCAACGTGGGCTCGCTCGCCGCGTTCGCGCTGGTATGTATCACGGTGATCTATTTGCGCATCTCCGAACCCGGGCTGGTGCG
>Ga0335072_10003300_pt1 | contig 24361 bp, 19 predicted proteins | sample Lox_Sample_21_FD_206725 | JGI IMG/M metagenome (GOLD analysis project Ga0335072, IMG submission 206725) | Soil microbial communities from Loxahatchee National Wildlife Refuge, Florida, United States - Lox_Sample_2.1 | ecosystem: Environmental > Terrestrial > Soil > Wetlands | place: USA... | reverse complement strand
CTGATCGCGCCCGGCGCGGCGAAACTCCGCCAGCAGCGTTTCCACCGCGGTGCGCGAGGCGATCTCGCCCTTCTCCTGCCCGCCGACCCCGTCGGCGAGGACGAACAGCCAGCCGTGGGGCTGCTCCTTGCCGGGAACTTCCGGAAGAACGCAGCCGATGTAGTCCTCGTTGTGGTCGCGTACCCGCCCGCGGTCGGTGGCTTGGGCGTAGTCGAGTTCCATGAGTGGATCTTACCCTACCGGGTTTTCGCTGGGGCGCCGGACGAGTGTGGTGCGGCCGGCGGCTTTGCTCGACCGCAGGAAATAGATCCAGCCGTAAATGCCCCATACGGCAGCCACTCCGAGCGCCAGCAACGGCTCGATTTTGGTGCCATACCCCAGAAACGGTCCCACCAGGTAGAATGCCATGCAGGCAAGGTTGGCTAGCAGTCCGAATAGCGGAACGATGAAATGCCGTACAGGACTGTATTTCGGGTGCCGGTGAAACGCCACCATGCACAGCACGCAGCTCAGCGCATAGAGCACGAAGGTGCCGAAGTTCGAAGCCAGAGTGACCGTGATGAGCGAGTTCGGCAGGGCCGCCATCTTGTCGTGCGAGAAATACCCGAAACTCGACCAGAATCCCTGCGGCAACCCGCGAACCGTGGCGTCCGTGAGCGCACCGCCGTCGCCGAACAGATTCGAAACCGTGAGGCATCCCACCACTGCCGAGATCGCGGCCAGGGTCCAGATGGCGCGGTGCGGCGTGAGGTTCTGGGCGTGCAGCAGGCCCATGGAATCCGGCAATTCTTCGTCTTTACCCATGGCGTATGTGACCCGCGCTCCTGTGTTCATGCAGGATAGCGTGGTGCCGATCAGCGCCAGGAAGACCGTGAACGCTTCGAATTCCATGAAAATGCGTCCCCGCCCCGGCCCGAACAGGGCATTGCCCACCACCACCATCATGTCGCCGATCGGCGCGGCCGATCCCGTCGCGGACTGCATGGTGTAGCCGCTGTTGAGGAAGTAATTCGCCGCGAAATATTCGAACAGGTAGCAGAACACTCCCTGCACCAGGAGCGACGTCACCACCGCGATCGGGATGTGCCGCCTTGGATCTTTGGCCTCGCCGCCCATCGACGTTACCGATTCGAACCCCACCAGGATGAGGATCGCAATCGTGGCCTGCACGAACATCCAACCGAAATTGTGTATGCCGACTACCGAGCTGGCATTCGGGTGGGCCAGGAAGTTGCCGTGATCGTCTTTCTCCGGGTAGGAGATTTGAAACGGCACGGGCTTGCCGCCGGCGTCGAGAAGCGGTTTGGGAACTCCCGCGCCGTCGCGCACGATCACGTCCGCCGACTTCCCGTCCACCATCTGTTTCTGAGTGGCGAACTGGTAGGTGTACGCGTCGCCGGAAACGGAATCGAACTGGTAAGCCACGCTTCCCGGAGGGTGATTCATGCGATAGCCCAGCGCCATCACCGAAAAAACGATCAGGGCGCTGATCTGTATCGCATTGATTGCCATGTTTACCGCGGTCGACCCGTTGATGCCGCGATGCGCGATGTAAGCGATGGCGAAAGAAAACACCACCGCCACGGCCATCATGAACATCGGTCCGGGATTGGACGCGCTCATGAAAGTAGGCCAGATGGTTCCGGTGAGATATCCCACCAGAACCCCCATCACCCCAACCATCACGCCGGGATAGATCCAGTAGTAGAGATGCGAGCCCCATCCGACGATGAACTTCGACAGGCGCGCATAAGGCCAGGCGGTCTCATGGTTGAGGAACGCCTGCTCGGCGAAATAATAGGAACTGCCCGTGCCGGGATAGAGCTTCGCCATCTCCGCATAGCAGACCGCGGTGGCAAGACACAGCAAAAGGGCAAACACGATTCCGATCCACATGGCCGGCGCGGTAGCGCCCGCGGTTCCCTGCGCCACGAACGTGAGCCATAGAAACGCACCGGGAGCAATGAGGGCCATGGCGTTCATGGTCAGCCCGGTGAGGCCCAGGGTCGGTTTCATGACTGGGGGATTGTCCGCCATCAGATTTATTAGGTCAGTCTAGGGCTCCCAGTCGGCGCATTGGAAATAGATAATTTTTATCGGCGCAATGTCGTTGCAGGGATTGGTTATCCTAGGGCGATGAGCCCTGTCGTGATGGAGCTCGCGCTGCTGGCGCCATTGGTGCCGCTGGCGAGCGCCGGGCTGGCTCTGATGAATTCGGGGCTGAGCCGATCGCGCAGCGCCGCGCACGCCATGCTGGCGCCGCTGTGCGTGACGGCGGTCGCGGTATTGGTGTACTGCGTCTGCGGATTCCGGCTGCAGGAGACCGTACCGCTCCCGGTGACCGGCGAGTTGGAATGGCTTCAGATGTTCTGCGTGGCGCTGGCGGCAATCATCCCGTTGGGCGGCGGCGGCGAGCGTTGGCGGCTCGGCGCCGCGTGTGCGTCGACGGCCATCTTAGCGGGCCTCACTTATCCGCTTTTCGCGCACTGGGCCTGGAGCGGCGGATGGCTGGCGCGGATGGGTTTTCGCGATGCGGGCGGCTCATCGACTATTCAGGCCGTGGGAGGTCTGACGGCGCTGGCGATGGCGCGTCTGCTCGGACCACGCCGCGGAAAATACGATTCCGAAGGGGTGCCTGCCGCGTTTCCCGGCCACAGCGCCGTGCTCGTGCTTTTCGGGTGTTTTCTCACGTGGGTCGGATGGATCGGCTTGAACCTCGCAGGCAGCCTCCTATTTGCGCTCGACATGGACAAGAACATCCCGGCCATCCCCATCAACACCACTCTTTCAGCCGCCGCCGGATTGCTCGCCGCCGCCGCGCTCACACGTGCGCGATTCGGCCGGCCCGATGCGTCGCTCTGCGCCAACGGCTGGACCTCCGGCCTGGTGGCATCGAGCGCCGCCTGCGCCTGGATGGCGCCGGCAGCGGCTATATCCGTAGGCGCAGTCGCCGGCCTGCTGGTGACACTTTGCGTTGAGTTGCTGGATGTCCGCCTGCACATCGACGACCCGGCCGGCTCCGTCTCCGTCCATGCGGCGGGCGGAACCTGGGGAGTGGTTGCCGTCGCGATTTTCGGACCCGCCAAATGGTCCGCCCAACTCGCCGGCATCGGCGCGCTTTTGATCGTCATACTACCCATGACCTTTGCACTCAATTGGCTCCTGAATCGCTTCTATCCCCAGCGCATCCGGCCGGACGGCGAACCCGAGGGCCTCGACTTGTTCGAACTGGGCGCCGGCGCGTACCCCGAATTCGTCATCCGCCGAGACGATTTCCGCCCCAGATAATATCCTGATGTCTTCTTTACGATTCCCTAATGCGCGTACCTCTAGAATGGGGCGATGCTTGCGGGTGATACCATTAGCGCTCCGGTAATCTCCATGGCGGCACTCCGTCCCGGCGACCAACTCAGCCACTACCGCATCGAGGAGCTGGTGGCGCGCAGCGGCATGGCGTCCATCTATCGCGCTACCGATCTGCATAACGGCCGTCCTGTGGCCATCAAGGTGCCGCACCCCGACATGGAAGCCGACCCCGTTCTGTTCGACCGCTTCATGCGCGAGATCGAAATCGGCGAGAAGCTCGACCACCCCGGCGTGATGAAGGTACTCGATCACGGCGAGCCCGGCCGGGTCTACATGGTGATGGAGTGGGTGGATGGACGGCTGCTTCGGAAAGTGCTGGCGGAGAATCGCAAGCTGCCCGTGGAGCACGCGCGCAAAATCGTCATCGCCACTTGCGACGCGCTCGACTACATCCATCGCAATGGCGTGGTGCATCGCGATCTCAAGCCCGAAAACATCATGATCGGCAAGGACGACAGCATCAAGCTGATCGATTTCGGGATTGCCGCCAAGACGGGCGCGCGGCGCCTCACTTTCGGCAAGCTTTCGCAGCTCGCCGGAACACCCGACTATATTTCACCCGAGCAGGTGAAGGGCAAACGCGGCGATGGGCGCAGCGATATTTACGCGCTGGGCGTGATCCTATACGAGATGCTGACCGGCGCCACGCCGTTCGAAGGGCCGAACCCGTTCGCCGTAATGAACGACCGGCTGGTGAACAATCCCGTGCCGCCGCGCGAGCTGAATCCCGAAATCACGCCGCAGTTGCAGGAGACGATCTACCGCGCATTGGAACGCGAACCGCAGGATCGCTACTCCACTGCCAATGAATTCGCCTGGGACCTTGAACATCCCGAAGAAGTGGTCCCCGCCGAACGCGCCGAACTGCGGCAATGGAAGCGCCGCGGCCCCTCCTGGCTGAAACGGGTTTTGTTCTACGTGGCCATGGCACTGATCCCGGTGGTGGTGTTCGGGCTGCTGCTTCTCATCGCGAAGCATTAAGCTGAAAGTATGGAGTTCGGGCGTTTCCTGATCACCATCGGGATTGTATTTGTGATCGTCGGCCTGGCGGTGACGTTCGGCGGCAGGCTGCCGGTGCGCCTGGGGCGCCTGCCTGGCGATATCGGCATCCACGGCAAGAACTCCAGCTTTTATTTCCCCATCACGACATGCATTCTGCTGAGCGTGCTGCTCTCGCTGGTGATGTGGATTTTGCGGCGATAGCCCGGCTAGCGCAACCGCCCCATTCTATTCAAGGGCCAATAGCAGAACACGGCTTTCCCGTATATGTATTTGCGCGGGACCGTACCCCAGACACGGCTGTCGCTGGAGGAATTGCGATGGTCGCCCAGCACGTAGAATTCGTCGGGCTCGACCACAATCTCCGGACGGCTGACGTCGTCGCGGTAATCGGGCTCGACGTAATCCTCCTGAAGTGGCTGGCCGTTCACGAAAACCTGGCCGCGGTCGATGCGAATATGGTCGCCGGGTAGGCCAATCACCCGCTTGATGTAGGATTTCGACGGGTCCCCCGGGAACTCGAACACCACTGTGTCTCCGCGTTCGATATTGCCGAGGCCGAACCGGTAGGTGAACTTGTTGATGAAGATCCGTTCCTGATCGCTCAGCCCCGGCATCATGCTGGTGCCTTCGACTTTCACCGGCTGGTATATGAAGACAATCGAAATGACCGCGATCAGAATGGAGAAAGCCAGATCGCGAACCCAGGAGAGGGCATTCCAAACGCCCGAGCGGAGACTCGGCTTGGGCATTTCCTTTTCGAGGGACGGGACTGTCGTGGAGACTTCTCGGCTTTCCGGCTCGGGCATCCCTACCTGTCCATAACCAATTATAGACGGACGGCCAGGCTTTCAAGGTACGGTAATCGTCGGATTTGGGGAGAGCCCCCGACGCGATCGCGTCAAAGACCCTGTCCAGAATCTTAGCCAACCGGCATCGAGCCGCTCTCCCCGGCGGGGCGAGATGGCAATCCTGCCGCCAGCGAATAAGCGGCTTGTTATCAATTTGCTAGGGGGAACAGCCGTGTGCCTCAAACGGCACAGTCGTTACTCCAGCGCGCGGCCCGGAAGGGCTACCGCGCCGCCATCAGGGCGCGCAGACGCCGCGCCCGTTCGGGCGCCCTGAGCTGCCGAAGCGCTTTGGCTTCGATTTGACGAATGCGTTCGCGGGTGACGTCGAATTCCTGCCCGATCTCTTCCAGAGTGTGCTCGCGCTCACAGCCGATCCCGAACCGCATGCGGATGACTTTTTCTTCCTTGGGCGACAGCGTCTTCAGGATTCCGGCCGTCTCATCGCGGACGTTCGACTCTATCACCGCATCCACCGGCGAACCGACCCAGCGATCTTCGATCAAATCTCCAAGTGCGGACTCCCCGTCGCGGCCGACGGGCGTCTCAAGCGATACCGGATCGCGGGAAATGGTTTTCAGCTTCTGGACCTTTTCCACGGGAATGTCCATGCGGCGCCCAATTTCGTCATTTGTAGGAGTACGACCAAGCTCCTTCTCCAGTTCACGCGTAGCGCGCAGGAACTTGTTCATGCTCTCGTTCATGTGAACGGGAATTCGGATGGTGCGGGATTGATCGGCAATGGCGCGGGTGATGGCTTGGCGGATCCACCAGGTGGCGTAGGTGGAAAACTTGTAGCCGCGGCGATATTCAAATTTATCGGCGGCGCGCATCAGCCCGATATTGCCCTCCTGGATGAGGTCGAGCAGGTGAAGTCCACGATTTACGTACTTCTTGGCGACGGAAACCACCAGGCGAAGGTTGGCCTCCACCAAGTCCTTTTTGGCTCGTTCCGCTTCGGCTTCTCCGTGGCGGATCACGGTCATGCTGTGGCGCAATTCAGGAAGCGTAGCGCCGGCGGTTTGCTCGCGCCTCTTGATTTCGCGCTTCAGTTCCTTCAAACGCGCCTGCTGCACCGGGTTGTTGCGCGTCTCGATCTTTTTGATCTCGCTGTCGAGGTGGCTGATTTCATCGACGGCACGCTCGATCTCGCGCGAAAACTCCTTCCACTTGTTGGTGCGGAAGGGGCAGCGGCGAATCGACTGCGAAACTTCGACCCGGGCGCGATTAAGCTTGGCGCAAAGGCGCTTCCGCGGCTTTTTGTTGGCGATTGGTGTGGCTTCCACCTTATCTTCCAACTGCTGCATTTTCTTTTGCAGGACACCAACTTCCCCAAACAATCTGGAAGCTTCGGAACGAACTTTCAGATCGGCCGGAGTACCTTCTTCGACATCGCCCAGATCGGCCAGACTTTCCAGTTCGATGGCGCCCTTCTTCAACTGCTCGGACAGGTCGACGACCACTTGTTGAACCAAGGCAGAGCGGCTGATCGCCTTTTGCATCCGCAACTTGCCGCGCTCCATGCGGCGAGCGAGATCGACTTCCCCTTCACGCGTCAAAAGCGGAACCGCGCCCATTTCGCGCAAATACACACGCACCGGGTCATCGGTGTAAATCGATTCTTCCACCGGGGCGGGGTGCAGAAAATCGGCTTCGTGGGCAGCTTCCGGGTCGAAGAACTTGGATTCTTCTTCGAAATTGAGACCTAGATTCTCCGGATTATCGACTAAAAACTGATCTTCAAACTGATCCACTAAGACTCACCTCTCCCACACGGACACGCTTCCGTCACCGGGAAGGTTCTGGATGGGATTTTGTCCGAAAGCTCAACTCGTTTGCCTGATGCAAAGTGTTGACAAGATTGGCCGCATTCGGGGATTCGACTTCCGATAGATGATATCATCATTCCCCTGTTGATTTAAAGCTCTATTTTAGAGATGTCTCAAAACGGTTTCGGTTACATGGAAGCGCTAAAAAATGGCTCCAGAGGCCCGGATCGGCACAACTTACGAAACTACGGCAGCTTCTGACGCATGAGGCTCTTGAGCTCGTTGAAAAAGGCTTCTTCGTCCTGAAAATCACGATAGACTGACGCGAACCGCACGTAGGCGATCTTGTCGAGCTCCTGAAGGTGATTCATGAGATATTCTCCGATATCCGTAGTAGAAATCTCGCGGTCCGGAGAATCGCTGACTTTCGATTCCACTTTGTTGACTAGGTCGGCCAGTTTCACCATGCTCACCGGGCGCTTTTCGCAAGCCTTGAGCAGGCCATTCAGGACCTTTTGGCGATCGAATTTCTCCCGCCGCCCATCTTTCTTGATAACCATGTAGGGCACTTCATCGATGCGCTCGTAGGTAGTGAAGCGGCGTTCACAAGCCAGGCATTCGCGCCGGCGGCGAATGGCATCGCCCTCTTTACTCTCGCGCGAATCCACCACTTTATCCTGCATATGATTGCAAAATGGGCATCTCATTGTCGTGCACCATCGCATCCGATCTGACGGAGGGACTGCCAGTTCAAGCCTTCCCGAAGCGCCAATCCCAATCCGACCGGAACAATTGCTACAAATGTAATAACCCAAAGCACCACGGCGAATGTGGAGGCGAGTTCCAGCCTCGCCCCATACAATTCCGTAAGCACAAGGACGGCCACGACCTGAGTTCCGCCTCCCACGCCGGGAATCTGCACGATGCCGCCGAAGGAAATAAAGGCCATCAGAATCATAACATCTACAATTGTAAAATTGATGAGTCCGACATAGGCCTGGGTCAGGCACCAGTAGCATGCCGCAATCAGGATCCACTCCAGGAACGAATAGATCAGAATGCAAACCAGCGCGCCATCGCTACGGATGGATTCCACGCCCAAGAAGAGGGCGTTCAGCAACTTCTCGAATTTGTGGGCCCATGGGTCGGGCAGGCGTCCTGCCGCGGAAACGAGCCGCAAACGCGCCGGTTCGGCGAATTGTCGGAGGGCCAGGAGCGACAACAGCACCGCCACGCAGGAAGCGGCGACTATCTTTCCCCCGGATGCCAGGACCCACGCCAGTTTGGCGCCCACGTGCAGCCCTTCGGCGCCGACCCGCGTGAGCGCGAAACCAAGCAAAAGCGAGGCCATCAGAAGGTCGAAAACCCGTTCCAGGAACCAGGAAGCGACCTGCGACGTGAGCGGCACCTTCTCTTTCACCGCAATGAGGTATGGCCGGACGAAGTCGCCTGCGCGCCCGAAAATGGTAATGGCCGTGAAGCCGATCACGGTCGCGACCATCAGGTTGCGCATGGATGGGCGGGCTTTTTGCGGTTTGAGGAAGACCTCCCAGCGCAACGCGCGGCCATAATAGGTGCCGAAAATGGGGAACAAAGCGACGATCAGCCAATGCCATCGCAGACGGGTCACGGCTGCGAACGCCACCCCCCAATCGAACGCCGCGACGGGAAGGCGGGAATGGAACAGCCAAGCGGCAAACGCCAGCGCCAGCACCGCGACCGCCGCCCATTTCCGCCCCGGTCTTCGAATATTTTTCTCCTTTCCCGGAAATGCCCGGGAAATAAGTAGCATACAGGAAAAATTGAACCTATCATGAAAAAGCCTCGTTTCTCTAGATGAAAGAAACGAGAGCTCATGGCAACCGCGACGCTCACCCTCGGACGATTCGAAAACCGGGTGACGGAAATTACCCCTCGAACGGGTGTATTCGCGGGCCGCAATCTGGTAGAAAGTACCTTGGACCCGGATTCAAGCCTCGTTACACGATGCCTGCGAGGAGACGAGACCGCGTGGGAAGAGCTGGTCAGGCTCAACACCCGCAAGGTCTACGGGCTCTGTTACCGCTTCACGGGAAGCGGCTCGGAGGCGCAGGATTTGACGCAGGAAGTGTTTCTGCGGGTCTTCCGCACGATCCGAACGTTCCGGTCGTCGGAAGGTTCCTTTGGAACCTGGTTGGCGCGGGTAACGCGTAACCTTTTGATCGATCATTATCGCCGCACTCGTCAGGAGCGCGTTACGGATTCGATCGAGGACCAGCTTCCGGTGCTGGAAGAGACCGGCGCGGCAGTGTCGGTGAGGCCCGATCAGGCCGTGGCCGGCAGGGAAGCAAGCGAGATTCTGCAGGCAACGTTGCAAAAGCTATCGCCCGACTTACGCGAGGCGGTGATTTTGCGCGACTTGCAAGAGATGGAATACCGGGAAATCGCCGAGGTTTTAGGCATCCCGGAAGGGACCGTGAAATCGAGAATCAACCGCGGCCGCGCCGAACTGGGGCGGCTGTTGCGAAAGCAGAAGCTGGCGGTATGAACTGCGCAGAGATTGAAATTCTCATCTGCGACTACGTGGACGGCACGCTCACCGCGGCCCAGAAAACCCAGGTGAACCTCCACCTCTCCGTCTGCCCGGCCTGCACCGAGCTGGCGCGGGACGCCGCCGCCGCAGTCCGGTTCATCGCGCGCGCGGAGGATGTGACTCCGCCGCCGGAGCTGGTGACCAAGATTCTGTTCGATGCTCCATGGCGCAAGAACAGGTCCGGGATCGAGAGCTTGCGCGGGCGATTGTCCGCCTGGCTGCGCCCGGTGCTGCAACCGAAATTCGTGATGGGAGCGGCGATGACGATTCTGTCGTTCTCGCTGCTATCGAGAGTGACGCCGCTTCGCCAGATCAAGCCGAGCGACCTCCAACCCAAAGCGGTATGGGCCGGGCTGGAGAACCGGGTCCTGGATACCTGGGACCGGGCCATGAAGTTTTACGACAATTTGAAGTTCGTGTATCAGATTCAAACCACACTGCGGGAATGGCAACAACAGGACGCCGAGCAGCGGCCCGTCAAGCGGCAGGATAGCCGCGGTACGGACGATCATAAACTGCCGGCAAAGTCCTCTCCTTCGGGAGAGCCATCCAACGCAGGTGGCGGAAACCACTAGGGGACAAGACAATGAACTGCCAGAATCATCCTGAAACACCAGCTACGGCTTATTGCCGTACATGCGGAAAGCCAGTTTGCGACGTTTGCCGCCGCGACGCACTCGGCACGGTCTACTGCGCGGAGCACGTTCCCGCGCCGGCCCCCGAAGCGCCGCCTCCAGGTGCTACCAGCGGGCCCGTGGGTCCCCCGCCGGCATATGCGGTGCCACCGGCGGGCGCCGCAACAGCGTACGCGGTTCACGGGAGCTACGCTTATTCCGACGTTTCCCCCGGCCTGGCATTTTTCCTGGGTTGCATACCGGGCGTGGGCGCCATTTACAACGGCCAATATGCCAAGGGGATCGTGCATGCGGTGATTTGGGGCATGCTGATGAGCATTGCCAGTTCGAATTCCCGCGCCACGCACGACCTGGAGCCCCTGTTCGGCGTGATCGTGGCGGCGTGGTGGTTTTACATGGCGTTCGAGGCCTATCACACGGCGCGCAAACGCCGCGCGGGCGAGCCGGTGGACGAATACTCGAGCATCATCAACCTGACCGGCGGGCGGAGCCATGTTCCGGTGGCCGGCATCGCCCTGATCGTTCTGGGCTCGCTGCTGCTGCTGGACAGGCTCGACCTGCTGGATTTCGAATACGTGGCGCGATTCTGGCCCGTGCTGCTGATTGCCGCGGGCGCGTACCTGCTGGCCGGCCGTTTCCTGGGGTCGGCCGGAAAGGAGCGCGGCCATGGACGGCAATAACAGCTACCAGATCATCCGCGCCATCCGCGGGCCCATCACGCTGATCACGCTCGGCGTCCTGTTCGCCTTGCAGAACTTTACCAACCTGGGATTCGACAAGACGTGGCCGGTGCTGCTGATCGTATTTGGATTGTTGAGCCTGATGCAGCGCGGCGCGGCGCCGCCGCGACCGGCGCAAATGCCGCCAATGCCACCGCCTCCACAACGTGGCTATACTTCGAGCGGCTATGCCGGAAGCCCATACGCCCAGCCGCCCGCCAGCAGCACACCTCCGCCGCCCGGCTCCTCTCCAGGAGGCACGGTATGAGACACCGATCGTTGACCGGACCGCTGATCCTGCTGATCATCGGCGGTCTGTTCCTGTGGAGAAACCTTCATCCCGATGTTCCGGTCTTCGAAGTGCTCGCGCAGTATTGGCCGTTCCTGCTGATCGGGTGGGGCGTGCTGCGATTACTTGAGGTAGCGCTGTGGCGCGAAGGCCGCACGGCAGGTTTTAGCGGCGGCGAAGTGCTGCTGGTGATCCTGATTTGCGTGGCGGGATCGATTATCTGGGCCGCGCGCGAAAATGGCATCCACTTCGATTCGCGAGGTCTCAACTGGTGGGGCTCGTCGTACGACTACCCGGTGGAGCAGACGGAGCCGGCGAGCGGCGCCAAACGCATCATCTTCGACAATCCGCGAGGCAGCATTAAGGTGACCGGCTCGGATACCACCGATGTCTCCCTGACTGGACACAAATCGGTGCGCGCTTATGCCCGCAACGAAGCCGACAAGACCAACGGCGCCACGCCGGTCGAAATCCAAACGCAAGGCGACCATATCCTCATCCGCACCAACCAGGATCGCGCGCCGGATAATCAACAGATCAGCGATGACCTGGAAGTGACCGTGCCCCGCGGCGTAGCGGTCGAAGCACACGGACGGAACGGGGATTTTGAAATTTCTCAGATCACGGGCGACGTCGAGCTTTCCACCGAACATGGCGACGTTCGCATTTCGAGCGTGGACGGCAATGCCAAGCTGGACATCCAGCACAGCGACCTGATTCGCGCGGTGGATTTGAAAGGCCGTCTCGATCTCACGGGCCGGGGCTCCGACGTGGAATTGGAAAACATCGGCGGGCCAGTCACCATCAACGGCGCTTTTAACGGAACGCTCGATTTCAAGAACCTCGCCAAGCCGCTGAAGTTCGAGGGCGCGCGCAATACCGAACTCGCCGTGGCCGCGGTTCCGGGCCACATCACCATGGACTTGGGCGAATTCAACGGCACTAACCTGGTGGGGCCGATCCGCCTCGTGGGCAATTCGCGGGACATCCGCATCGAGCAATTCACGCAATCTCTCGAACTCGAAAACGAGCGCGGCGACATCGAACTGCATCCCGGCAAGCTGCCCATGCCTTCGATCGAAGCGCGGACGGGCTCGGGGCGCTTTGAACTGGTCCTGCCCGACAAGGCGACGTTCCAACTGGACGCCACGGCCGAGCACGGCGAAGCACAAAACGATTTCGGTTCGGCGATTCACCAGGAGTCGGATGGCCGGTCGGCGACGCTGAAGGGTAACGTGGGCGATGGGCCAACCCTGCATATCGTCTCGACGCGCGGTTCGATCGCGGTTCGGAAAGAGGGATCGGATCAGAGCGACAGCGCCGGAGACAAGGCGGAGAATCGATTTCAGCCTGACCGCTTCCTGGCGGTCGCGGCTCTCTTCCGTTGAAGTTGAAGCGTACCGGCCCGGCGCTTGCCGTCCTCTTTCTGGTCAATGTCCTGAATTACTACGACCGGCAGGCGCTGGGTGCGGTAGCGGAGCCTTTGCGCCGCGAGTTCGCGCTTTCCGACGCGCAGATCGGTGCGTTGAGCACGTTTTTCATTCTGGTATATGCCGTGGCGGGACTGCCTTTGGGCCGCCTCGCCGACACCTGGAGCCGCCGCAAACTGATGGCGCTGGGGGTGAGTGTGTGGGCGGCGCTGACAGCGCTCGGCGGCGCGGCGGTGAGCTACGCGATGCTCGCCGCGACGCGCCTGGGAGTGGGCATTGGGGAGGCGGTCTGCGCTCCGGCGGCGAATAGCTGGATTGCGTCGATTGTGCCCGCGGGGCGGCGCGCGCGCGCCATGGCGGGCTTCATGATGGCCGTGCCGGTGGGCGTGATGCTCAGCTCCGCGGTCACCGGACCGGCGGCGCAGGCGTGGGGCTGGCGCGCGGCGCTGGCTTTGGCGGCCGTTCCGGCTATTCTGCTGGTGCCAGCGCTGCTCTGGCTGAACGAGCCGCCGCGCGAGGCCGCGAAAGACGCGACGCATGCCGCTTCACCGCTCAGTCTGCTGCGCATCCCGGCACTGGGGTGGATCGCGGCATCGGGCGCGATTCTCAACTTTGCCCTTTATAGCTTCTCCACATTTCTGCCCGCGTTCCTAAAGCGATATCACGGATTATCAGTGGCGCAGGCGGGATTGTGGACGGGGATCGGCTCAGGTGTGGCGGGAGTGGCGGGAGCGGTACTCGCGGGAGTTTGGGGGGATCGCATCATCGTGCGCTGGGCGAACGGGCGTTTGTTATTGGCGGCCGGCGCGGCACTGGTAGCGGCACCGCTGGCATGGATGGCGATCGCGGTTCCAGCGGGGCAGCCGGCTCCCGCCCTGGCGCTGATCATGCCCGCGTACGGACTGCTACAGACCTATTATGGGCTGGTCTACGCCGCCATCAACGACATCGTCGTACCGGAATTACGCGGGACAGCGATGGCGGGATATCTGCTAGTGACTTACGTGGGCGGCGCGGCGTTCGGCCCACTGCTGACGGGAATGCTGAGCGACCGGCTGGCACAACGCGCGGCGGGCGCATCGGGAGTTGGCGAGGTGGCGCGCGCCATCGGGCTCCATCAAGCGATGTATCTGATTCCAGCAATGGCGCTGGCGTTGGCGGCGGTGCTGGGGGCGGGCGCAAGAGCGTCGCGGGGCGTGCGAACCTGATTGTATGACGCCTGCGAGCGAAACACCATCGCTGGTATGGCTCCGGCAAGACTTACGGCTGGCGGACAATCCCGCGCTGATGGCGGCGGTCGAGCGCGGCCGGCCGGTGATTCCGGTCTACATCTGGGCGCCGGAAGAAGAAGGCGCGTGGCCGCCGGGTGCGGCTTCGCGCTGGTGGCTAAGCCGCTCGCTGGCGGCGCTGAGCGGCGGACTGGAGAAGCGGGGCTCTCGGCTTATCGTACAGCGCGGGCCGGCAGCGGAGACGTTGGCGCGGCTGCTGGCCGAGACGGGCGCGGGAGCAGTGTTCTGGAATCGCCGCTACGAACCGGCCGCGGTGGCGAGAGACAAGCGGGTGAAGTCGGACTTGGGCGAGCGAGGGATCGCCACCCAGAGTTTTAACGGGAATCTGCTCTTCGAGCCTTGGACGATCGCCAATCAAGCCGGCCACCCGTTTCGCGTGTTCACCGCGTATTGGCGCGCCGCAATGAAGCACGCGATCGCGCCCCTGGCGGGCGAAGCGCCGGCGCGCTTCCGCTCGCCGGAAAGCTGGCCGCGGTCGCTGACGATCGAGGAGTTGCGATTGGAGCCCGAGATCGACTGGGCGGGCGGATTGCGCGAAGCGTGGCGCCCCGGCGAGGCGGGGGCGATGGTACAGTTGCGACAATTCGTGGAAGAGGCTTCGGGCTACCAAAACAACCGCGACCGGCCGGACCTCGCCGGCACGTCGCGACTGTCGCCGCACCTGCATTTCGGCGAAATCAGTCCCGGACGGATCTGGGGCATGGTGAGGAGCGAGGCATATCTCCGGCAACTGGTGTGGCGCGAGTTTGCGTACCACCTGTTGTTTCATTTTCCGGAGTCGGCTGAACAGCCGTTGCGGCCGGAATTTAGGAAGTTCCCGTGGAGATCGGACGACAACCGGTTCCGCGCCTGGAACCGCGGGAGAACCGGCTATCCCCTGGTGGACGCCGGAATGCGCGAGTTATGGCGGACCGGCTGGATGCACAACCGCGTGCGAATGGTGGCGGCATCGTTCCTGGTGAAGCATTTGCTTATCGGCTGGCGCGAAGGCGCGGCGTGGTTTTGGGACACCCTGGTGGATGCGGACTTAGCGAACAACACACTCGGGTGGCAGTGGGTAGCGGGGTGCGGAGCGGACGCGGCGCCGTACTTTCGAATCTTCAATCCGGCGATTCAGGCCGCGAAATTCGACCCTCAGGGTGCCTATGTGCGTCGATGGGCTCCCGATTCGGAGGCGCTCAAACCGATTGTGGAGCACGAGGAAGCTCGCCGGCGGGCGCTGGCGGCGTTGGAGAGGATGAAGCGTGCGGCAGGTTAATTGCCACCGGCTTTTTCGGTGACGGTCAGGATCTGGTCGGCGGGGACGTTGCGCAGGGTCTGATGGATGCCGCTGGGCCAGGTGATGGCAATCTCGTTGACGACGTTCGCGGCGCCCAAACCGAAGTGCACGCGTGGATCGCTCGAGCAGGCGTAACCCGTGCTGGTGGTGGCGTGATTGTATTGCACGCCGTTGGCCGTGGTGATGCGCACTTGCGCTCCCAATCCCATGCGATTGCTCTTCACGCCCACGAGTTTCAGCAGGATCCAGTGATTGGCGTTGCGGGAAATGTTGTGGAAGTATTGCGCGTTGTCCTGGAGAACGCTGACGACGGCGTCGACGCGGCCATCGTTATCAAGGTCGCCGAAGGCCACTCCGCGATGCGCCAGCGGCTTGCCGAAATCGGCGCCAGCGCCACCGCTGACGTCCTGGAATTTGCGGTTTCCCAGGTTGCGAAATACCGTGTTGGGCTCTTCCGGTTTGCGCATGGTCATGACGAAGATGTTGTCCACGACGTGCCCGCGCACCGCCATCAGGTCCTTCCAACCGTCGTTATCGAGATCGAAAATTCCGTTGGCCCAACCGGACATGGACCGCGTGGCGCCGGCGATGCCGGCAGCGCCGGTGATCTCGTCGAACTCGCCGTTGCGATTGTGGAATAGCGGAAAAGTATCGCCCTCGAAGCCAGTCGCCCAAATGTCGTCGAAACCGTCGTTATCGATGTCCCGGAAATCGGCGCCCATCCCGGACATATAAGCGCCGGAATCGGGATAGGCGACGCCCTTGCGGAGCGCGACCTCTTCGAATTTCTTGCCGCCGAGGTTGTGGAACAGCATGTTGGGTGCATTATCGTTGGCCACGAAGACGTCGGTGAAACCGTCATGATCGTAGTCGGCGAAGGCCACACCCATACCTTTGCCGCGAATGTTGCCGATACCGGTGGAGGCGGACACGTCGGTAAAGGTGCCATCGCCGTTGTTGTGGTACAGCGTATTGGGCAGCGGCGCGTAGTTCTTGGGATGGCAGTAGGCACGGATGCTGGGATTGGGACCGCAGAACGGATCTTTGTTGACCTCCCAGACGCAGTAGTTCGAGACGAACAGGTCGAGGCGGCCGTCGTTGTCGTAGTCGAACCAGCCGGCGGAGACGGCCCACATTTTCTTTCCATCGAGCGACGCGCCGCCCACACCTGCCTTGTCGGTAACGTCGCTGAACGTGCCGTTGTGGTTGTTGTGGAAGAGCTGATTTTTGGTCACGTTGGCGACGAAAATGTCCGGCCAGCCGTCGTTGTCGTAGTCTCCGATGGCGACTCCGATGCCGTAGCCGGCGCCCTTCACGCCGGCTTGCTCGGTGACATCGGTGAAAGTGCCGTCATGATTGTTGTGGAAGAGGCGATTCCAATATTTGGGCGATTCTTTCTGGAGCGATGGGATGGCGGCGCCGTTCACGAAGTAGATGTCGAGGTAGCCGTCGTTGTCGTAATCCAGAAGACCGACGCCGGCGAGCATGGTTTCGGGCAGATTCTTGTTGGGCGTGGGGCAATTATCGGCGACGAAGTGCAGGCCGGCACGGTTCGCGATGTCCTCGAAGACGATAGCGCCCGGTGGCGGCACGGCCGCGAGAATCAGAAGCGCCCCTAAAAATGCGAGGGTGAACCAGCGGATCAAAATTCAGAATACTACGGGAAGCTTCCGTACCAGAAGCGGGAGCCGGAAGCCGGAGGCAAAACCGCGTCACAACGGGGGTTCGCTATTGTTCCGCCACGGCGTAGTTCAAGCTGCGCGCGAACGACTCGAAACCTTGGATTACGGTGACCTTGAGTTCGCACTTTCCGGGCTTGGTAGCGGCGTTTACCAATACGGGAATGGCGCCGGAAGCATCGGGTGCGGGCAGATCGATTTGCTTCTCCTCGAGTTCCTCTCCGTTCACGAGGAATTGTACGCGCAGGCGGGGCGCCTCCTCAATCATCTTGTTGGGATAAATGACGAGGTACAGCATCGGCTTGGCGGAAGCCGTGAGGGGACCCGTGAGCATGGGCACGATTTCGTGGTCCTTTAAGACCAGAGGGTCGTCAAATTCCGGTTCCGCGGTCAACGGATCGAACCGCGCCACAAGCATCAGGCTGCTCATGCCGACGCCGCCGGCTTCCGGGCTGTCGAATTCAAGCCTGCTGGTGCTGGCACGCCGCGCCGGCGCCTCGCGATCGAGCAGGACGCTCTCCACGGTGTAGTGGCCGGCGGGCAGGCGGAACGCGTGCCGGTAATCGATCGACTCGGCCTGGATGCGCGCCAACTGGTCATCGGGAATTTCGTAGAGGAAATCTTTTCCGAAGGTATCGACGATTTGCCCGCTGGAGTCCTTCACCACAGCGAAGAGCGACGCGTGCAGGCGGTGCTTCCTTGCCCCGGGTTGCGCTGTCGCGGTGAGGGCGGTGCCGGGCAACTGGAATACGACGGCCGATTGCGTCAGGGGCCCGGGACGATAGTCGAATGCGGCGCTGCGGAATTTGAACGCCTTCGGCTGCGGGTCCGAATTCAGCGTCATCAGGCCGGCGACTTCGAAAGGACGCAGCGGCCCGGCATCGCCCCGGTCGGGGATGGCAAAATACCCGTCGCGGCATTCGGCCTTCCAATCGGGGTGGGACAACTTGACTTCGATCTTATGGAAATGGCCGTCGTACTTGTCGATGGTTGGGTGGTAATCGGCTTCGTAGTGCATTTCCAAGTCGCCGGCGATTTGCTGGAACGGCTTGCGCAGATCGTTGCTGTTGGCGGTAAGAAATCCGCCGGTATCTTCCGAAAGCGCGCGCAGACCAGCCTGCGGATCAGAAGTTCGAACGGCGTTGTTCTGATAATCGCCCTGGCGCGCGAGACCCATCTCATATCCGGCGCTGCCGGTGGCCGGGCCGACGTTCTGCTGCACGGTGTTGATGCCCGCGATGAGTTGACCCTGTTGCTGACTGAGCGCGGCCGCGCCGTTGAGAGCCATGGTGGATGCCTGAAGGCTCGAAGTCTGGCTCAGGCCGTTGGAATCGAAGGCATAGACGCTTACGTCCGCGGCGACGGCCTTGTTGACCATGGCTTGGAACTGGTCCGGATCGCCGGTGGTGGTCAATCCCGGGCTGAAGAGCAGAACGGTCTTGTGGCCGGGGAAAATGCCCAGTTGTTTGACCATCGCTTTGATCTGGTCCATCTGCTTCGCGCCTTCGACGCCAATAAACTGCTGGCGCTCGATAACCAGGTCGCCGCGCTGGGCATTGGAAGCCGGCGAATTATCGACGTCCGCGCCGTAGTTCGCAGTCAAACTCAGCGACCCGGTGGTGGATTTGTCACTCATGCCGCCGGTTCGGCCCGCGGCCCAACCGACGTACAACTGGAGGTTGGGAGTGGCGTTCTGGACGGCGTCGGCGACATTCGCGATATCCACGGCCGAGCCGAAAAAGGCTTTATCCGCGGCTTTCAGCAATTCGTCGCGGTTGCTGGAGAACGGGTAGAGGGGCGTGAGTTGAGACCCCAGATTGAACACACCCACCCAGGTGCCAGGGCGCAACTGGTTCTTGATATAGCCCTGCGCCGCGTCGACGGCCCATTTACGGGTATTGGCGTCGAGCCCCTGGAAAACGATGCATACCAGGTTCAGGCTTCGTAACGGGAGGGTTGGTTGACGCGCGGTACCGGCAGTGGCGGAGCCGTCCGGAGCGCCCACCGGGAGCGGTTCGCCGGTCACCAACCGGAAATTGCGGATGTCCTGCCGGACACCATCTTCGAAAATCTGCACGTCCGCCGCGGTAAGATTTCTCACCAGCTTACCCTTCTTGTCGCGGACTACGACGTCCAGGGCCACATCGTTGACGGTGGCATGAATTGACGGGGCAGGCGGAGTATTGGTTTGGGTGGGAGGCGAATCTTGCGCGCGAATCGGGCCGGCCAGGAAAGACGCGGCGGCCACAATCGCCGCGCAGCTGAGTTTCGACATGAGAACTCCCTTCCCTTCACTGTACCCCCGGCCGCGGAACGCCGGGAACCGGGACTATATACTTTGCGTCGAAAGTGAGGGCCCGCTATTCTGAGCTGTAAATACGTAGATGCCCAAGAGGTCCAAGTGAGGAGATACTTCGCGGTCGGCGTGGCTCTGCTAGCCGGCGGTATCGCGGCGTCGCAAGACACAGTTCCGACCGTAATCCGAAGCACGGCGCGCGAGGTGCTTTTGGACATGGTCGTGCGCGACTCGCACGGCCATCTGATCACTAACCTGAAGCCCGAGGATGTCGCGGTGTACGAAGATGGGGTGCGCCAGGAAGTCCGTTCGTTTCGCCTGGTAGCGGGCAAAGAAGTCCGGACGGAAGACCAGAAACAGGCGGCCGAAGTTCGAGCGGCCGGAGGCCGGCAGGCCGCTCCGCCGTTCAATCCGGTCCGCACGGTGAACCTGGTCTGCTTGATTTTAAACGATCTGAACCCGGAGACACGCGGCTTCGCGTTCGACTCGGCCCTCAAGTTCGTGAACCAGGAACTGCGCCCCAATACCTACATTGGGGTGTTCAGCCTGGATGCCAGCGGCTTGCGGCCGGTGTTCCCGTTTTCCAACGACCGGTCGAGCCTGCTGAGGGCCGTGAATTTGGCCGCGATCAATCAGCTTCCCTCGCTCAATTTGAGCGCCGCCGCAATGTTCAACGGGCTGAGCATGTCGGCGATTGGAAACGTAACTCCGATGTCCGGCTCGACGGGATTCGCGGATGGCGCCAACCCGAACGATCCCCTGGGCCTCCGCGGGGACATGGGCTTTTCGACCAACGCCGGGTTGCGGGAGGTCGATGCATTGACTGGCTTGGTGCGGCAACTCAGCACCATGCCGTTTCAGAAGACCGTGCTGCTTTTGAGCACCGGGATGACGCGGCCGGCCGACTTCAAGGAATATTGGGATTCGCTGATCCACCAGGCGGTGGCGGCGGGCGTGACTTTTTACGCCATGGACGTCTACGGGCTGGGAGTCTGCCAGGACGATACCGACCCGGACTGCGTGGCGCACTCCACGATGGCGTCCGCCGAATCGATGTTAGGACTGGCGAGCGCGCTGAGCGCGGCGCAGGGTCCGGCAAGCGCCGGAAAAGGGGCTTCCGGCGGGGGCGTGGCGACGAACAGCCGCGGTGGCGCCGCCGCGGCCGCTGCCGGAGCGGCATCGGCGCAGGGTCCGTCTCCGACCACGCCGACCGCGATCATGGCCGAGTTGTCGCATGAGGACGACTTCATCCGGTTTGCCGTGGCGAGCGCCAATCGTCAGGAGGCCATTCGCGAACTTGCCGAGCGCACCGGCGGTTTTCTGATCGCCAACACCAACAACACCGACAAGCTGCTGGCACACGTAATGGAAGAAGTGGACACGCATTATGAGATTGCATACGCGCCAGCCTCCGACCGCGAGGACGGACGCTTCCGGAAGATCGAAGTGAAGCTGGCGCGAGCGGGACTGCACGTGGAGACCCGCAGCGGATATTACGCTCTGCCGGATGCCGGCGCGGCGGCGGAAGAAATGGCGGGGTTGCGCGCGCTGGATACGAACCCTCGCCCGCGCGCATTCGATTTCCGGCTGCGCTCTTATCGCTTCCGCGAAACGGGCGGAAATGCGCAGTACGCCATTGCATTCGAAATACCGCTCTCGAACCTCACGGCGGGCGCCGGGGACAGCGCCGACAAGCGCCGGATACACGCATCGCTGCTGGCGCTGGTGAAAGGCTCGGACGGGCAGGTTGTGGAGCGGTTCAGCAAAGACGTTTCGTCGGAAGTGGCCGGCGGCCACCTGGCCGCCGTGCAGGCTTTGCCCATGACGTACGAGCATGCGGTGAATCTGCCGGCGGGGCGCTATATGGTGGAGGCGGCGGTGGTCGATCAGGAAGGCGGCCGCGCGAGTATCGGAACGATCGAGATCGACAATCGGACGCACATTGGAACCGGGCTCAGCGACATCGCGCTGGTGCGACAAGTGACGGACCTCGACCGCGCACCGGCTGCCGCCGATCCGTTCGAGTTCGCGGGCAAGCGCGTGCTGCCATCGGTGACGGCGGATGTCGCGGCAGGAGTCCAGCCATCTTTCTATTTCGTGGTCTATCCGCGAGCGGAAATCGCGGCCAAACCGCGGGTACGCGTGCAATTGCTGAAAGACGGGCGGAACTACGCCAGGAGTACGCCGGAGTTGCCCGCAGCCGACGCGTCCGGCGCGATTCCGCTGGTGCTGCCCATCCGCGGCGATCCCGGCAACTGGGAACTGAAGGTGACGGTATCGCAGGCGGGCGAATCGGCCGAGCGCGCGCTGGCGTACAAAGTGGACGGCGTCACGGTGCCGAAGTCCACGGATCCGGAAGCGCCTTCCGAAGGCCCGCTGGCGGACTTCCGAAGCAAGGTCCGGCAGGACATGGCAAATATTCCGAACTACACCTGTCTCGAGACTATCGATCGCTCGCGGAAGGCGGGCACACACGATTTCATTCCGGTGGACGAGATCCGCATCGAGGTCTCGAGCGTCGCCGGGAGAGAAATGTTCGCTAAGCCAGGCGCGCAAAGCTTCGAGAACCGGGATGTCACGGCCCTGGTGAAATCGGGCATGATCGGGTGGGGAATGTTCGCCGGCCTGACGCGGACCCTTTTTGTGGACAACAACGGCACGTTCAAATACAAGGGGAAGGAAACGCAGGGCGGGCGCCCGACTCTGCGGTACGCCTTCCGGCTGGCGCAGAAGGAGAGCGGGTTCAAAATCGAGGTTGAAAATCGCCAGGAGGCGGTGGCATTCAACGGCTCCTTCTGGTTCGACCCCGACACGTTCGACCTGGTGCGGCTGGAAGGCAACAGCGATGACATGCCCGCGAGTCTGAATATGGACCAGACGCTGATGCGGACCACTTATGCGCGCACCCATATCGGGAAATCGGATGCCCTGCTGCCGAAGACTGCCGAATTGCGGGTGACGTATAGCGGTGGCGCGCAGGAACTCGACAAGATCGATTTTTCGGCATGCCGGGAATTCGGCAGCGATTCAACGATTCGTTTCGATGGACCAGTGATCAAATGAGCAGAATGCAGTCTCTGACGGCAGCCGTTGTGCTTGCCGCGGGGCTCCTTCCAGCGTTCGCGCAGAACACAACTCCGACCCCAACTTTTCGCGTTTCGGTGGACCGCATTCAGATCGGCGCCGTGGTCACCGACAGCAAAGGGAATCACATAACCAACCTGGGAATTGGGGATTTCACCGTGATGGACGGCGGCAAACGGCAACAGCTTACGAATTGCGAGTACCTGCGATCGGCTAATCCTGTGCGTGCGGTCCAGGCGAATGCGGCATCCGTGCAGCCGGCGGTGGGCCGTGGTCTCACATCGGCGCCGAACGCGGGCGCCGGCGGCCAACCGCTTACGCGCGAGTCGACCGGGCGCTCGATCGTGTATTTGATCGACGATCTCTCGTACCTGCCCACCACCATCCCGGCGGTGCGGCAGGCGGTCGAAAACGCGATCCAGCACAACCTCCAGCCTACCGATATGGCGGCGCTCGTCCGCACCAGTTCCGGCAACAGTTCGCTCGAGCAGTTCACTTCCGATCGCCGTGTCCTGCTGGCGGCGGTAAAGAAGATCTCGTGGCGTTCGGAGGGGCGGGGAATTCCCGGGATTTTGCATCTCGCCGGACCCTTCGCCAACGATTGGAAGGTTGAGCTTACGAAGATTGACCGGACGGTCGAAGTGGTTCAGTACGTTATCTCCGCGCTCCGCGAACTTCCCGGCCGAAAGGCGATCTTTCTGATCTCGCAAAGTCTCCCGATTGGTGGAACGTACGCCAGTCCACAGACCGGTGTCGCGCAAATGCTGGGCGTGCTGGTGGATCGTGCTCTTCGCGCCGGAGTCGTGATTTATAGCGTAGACCCGACTCCCCTCGCTCCCGTGACGGTAGACGCGTCGTACGACGAGACGGGCGACATCCTCAGCATGACGGGGGGCTCCCCGAGTGGCGCGGCGTCGGCAGCGAACGCTCGCCAGCTGGAGCAGAAGGTGCAAGGGTACCCGATGGCCCAACTGGTCAGACTGGAGTTCTTGCGCGCGGGTCTGCGCTTGTTGTCGGAAGGCACGGGCGGCCAGATGGCGGCCGATACCGATCTCACCAACGCCCTGGCCCGCTTCGCCCGCGATTTGCAGGGCTATTACCTGTTGACTTACCGGCCTACTTCCGCCCATCGATATTTCGGCGCGAAGCGCGACGGGACGCCGTTTCGGAGCGTCAGGGTGCAAGTCGCGAAGGCAGGAATGCACGTGCGCTCGTACGCGGGGTATATGGCTCTGGAGGATGCGGCGGAGCCGGATCCCTCGGCGCAGGTGCGGACGATGGGGCTCGGGCCGGACGTGGGGAAGGCGCTGTTTTCGCCGTTCCCCGCGAGCGGCGTCCACGTCGGCCTGATTTCCACTTTCACCGCGACCGAGACTGCCTCGCCCGCGCTCAGCCTGATGGTACACATCGATGCGCGCGATGTGAGCTTCTCGGAGCAGAACGGACGGCACGATGCCCACCTCGACCTGGTAGCGCGCGCCGGCAGCGAGTGGAACGAGGCGGGCGAAGTGGTGAGCAAGGAAGTCGTCCTGCACCTGAAAGACGACACCTTCGCGGAGGCGATGGCAGCCGGCCTGCAATACCCGGTCGCGATCGAGCCGCCGCACCCCGGCCTCTACGATATCCGCGTGGCGGTTCGCGATCGCGCGAGCGGAAGAATTGGAAGCGCGCGGAACTTCGTGGAGGTCCCGAACTTGCTGGATGGCAAGCCTGCGCTTACGGGTCCAGTGCTGTCCGATGGCGGCCGCCAAACCGACCAGTTCGGGACCGCCACCAGCATTCATTTCGAATGCCGGCTCTTCAGTTCGCCGTCAGTGAATGCCGAGGTTCGCATCGTGAGGGATGGCCGGCAAGTGCTGGCTCTAGCTGTGCCGATCGTTTCCGGCGCAATCCAAGGCGCGATACCGGCGGCATCGCTCCCGGTGGGGCGTTATTCGTTGCAAGTCGTGGCGAACGGCGCGAAACCGGCAGCGACGGCAGCGTCGCAGTGGGCCGATTTCGAGATTGCGCCCTAGTCTTGGCGGATTGCGGAACAAGGATTCGCGGCAGATATCGGCGGTTATAAAGCGTGGGTCTACTTTGACGGCTCGGTAACGGTCAGGATCTG
>Ga0335072_10003299_pt1 | contig 24367 bp, 22 predicted proteins | sample Lox_Sample_21_FD_206725 | JGI IMG/M metagenome (GOLD analysis project Ga0335072, IMG submission 206725) | Soil microbial communities from Loxahatchee National Wildlife Refuge, Florida, United States - Lox_Sample_2.1 | ecosystem: Environmental > Terrestrial > Soil > Wetlands | place: USA... | reverse complement strand
AGTCGATCACCTCCTGCGGAAAGGCGTGAAACAGGATCGAGCCCATGCCTTTGCCGCGCGAGACCACCGTATGGAGCGCCTGGCACCAGCCCACCCGGTCTTCCTGCTTCGCGTCACCCCAACTGCGGATAATCGATTGCAGAGACGCCGCCTGATCGCGGGCCTGTTCCTGAGCGCGGCGGAAGCGAGCCTTTGCTTTCGCAAATGCCCGTTGCTCCGCGGCGATGCGCTGCCGGTCTCCCAGACGCCTGGCTTCCGCCACGCGCTCGGCCGCCTGCTCATGCGCCTTTTGCTCCACGGTGAGTTTGGCCTGGATCATCCCGTGTCCGGCTGCATACACGGAATTGATCAGGCGTGATTCCAAAAACATCGGACCTGTCACTTCGTTCCCGGTGATCAGTCCGCGGAATTGCTCGATCGGGAAGGGCCTTTCCATCAGTTCCTCGATGTGCTTGCGAAGAATGTTGTAGAGCCTTCCGATACGATCCGTGGGCAGAACGTCGAGCGAGAGTGGCAGTTCCTTGTCGTTGATGGCCTTGGCTTCCTTGAGGGCAAGCCAGGGCGCCGGAGAAACCTGCTGGCGAATCGCCTGCAGCTTCTTCCGGTCGGCGTTGGTGTTGTGCTTGAGCGAGTCGATCTCCAGCTGCAGCTCTGAGACCAGCTCGTAGAGCAGGTCCTCACGACCGCTTGCGACGCAGGAACTCATCAGGTCGGTGATGACCCCGATTTGGTTCCCCCGCGATTTGAGGGCCACGAACTCAAGCGAGAACCACGGAGATTTAGCTCTTCCTGCCTTGGTCTTCGTGACTCGTGTTTGGCGTCGCAGTAGTAGTACTTGCCGTTTTTGGCCGAACCGGACGCGCCGACCATCCTGTAGGCAATCCCGTTGTGCGAGATCGCAGTCATCCGGTCGGCAACCCGCGCCTCCTCCACATCGTCCAGAGGCTCGGTGGGAAGCGCAATCTGCATCCTCTGTTCGTCGTTGGTGCGGTGTTGCTGCTCCTGGCCGGCGCCACCATGGCTTTCTTCAACTTCCGGATTCCGGGCCTTTAGCGGAGGAGCGCCATGCAGCGAGAGGTTCGCTATCGCCGCCATACCGATGAACAGGATGCGCTGCTTCTTGCGTGGGTGCTGATCCTCGGCGTGCTTGGCATCGGATATTTCATCGTCTGGGACCGGCTCCATGTACGCCCGGCGCAGCTCATCGAGCTGACGATTTACCCGCTCCTGGTTCTGGTGTTCCTGTGGGAGGTCCTGCGCTACCGCGCAACCGTCCGCACGCCAAAGGCTGTATAGACCAGCGGTTCTGTCTTGCTCTGCTCGATATGGCTCAGCTTGAGACTGGAACTTGCCTGCGCCTGCTCAAGTTTTCCGACCGTGTCGTTCTTCTCAAGGTCGGCGAGGGCCTGCCGGCGGAGATTCTCCGTCATCCGATTGAGGGCATCGGCCCAGTTCTGCGAGAGCGTGTACGAGTCATAGCTCAAATAGCGGTTGAGGAAGTCCGTGATGAAGGCCTCTCTCTCGTAGTCGTCGGCCACCACCGCGCTTGGCTTGTCGGCGAAGAGCGCCGGAAGAATTCGGCTTTTTGCCCTCTGTATGGGGGATACCACCGACGCCTGGCCATTCGCGCCGATGCGGATCACGGTGGGAGGTTCCATGCGAACGAAGAGAAACCCTGCCACGGCGATAAGGGCGACAAGTCCCATGATGCCGGCGAGAACTATGCTGCGGTTGGAGTAGGCTCGCAGCGCTCCATCTATCTCGTAGAACTTCGGCGTCTCGTTGTTCAGTTTCGTTCTCGTTTTCACGGATAGCCTCCTTCCTTACGCGAACCGCGTCATATTGGGGTCGTCGGGAGTATTGGGCGGCGGCATACTTCCTGCGCCTCCCTGGCTCACACTGAGCGCTCCGTAGGCGCCGCCGCTCGAAAATGTCGAGGGCATTGCTCCGCCCATGAGCCCCATTCCCGCTCCGACGATGCCGCCGGCGACCGCGCCCGCTGGCCCGGCTGCAGCGCCCAGTTCGGCGCCGTGCGAAATTCCATGACTGATCCTTGAAATCGTCATCGAAAGGCCCAAACCCACGGCGGAAAACTGTCCACGCAGGATGAACGCGGCAACCATCGGAATCAGCAGGATGCAGATCGCATACATGATGCTGATGAGGCCTATGGTCTCGATACCGCCGTCGAGGGGCCCTGTTGCGCCCAGCGTTGGGCCTAACCCGAAGCTGCCCAGATCGCCGTTCAGGATGGCGTTGACATCATTCGCATGGATGGCCGTGATCAGGCAGCCGAAAACCGCGTAGATGATGGACCAGGCATTCCAGATCCCGAGGTTCAACGCATAGTACTTGGTCAGCGAGTTGATCAGCGAGCTGGGAGCGAGGGCAATGACGAATGGCCCCATCGCAAAGAGACAGGTGCCCCAAAAGGTATAGATCAGGGCGAAGATCTGAACGGCAATGGGATAGATGATGTAGGCGAGAACAATTTCAAGGAGTGTGATCAGGGCAGATGGAGTCCAGGGAATCGCCTTGAACATCGCGTTGTATCCGTTGTGCGTGAAAAGGGCCTCTAGCTGTAGCTGCCAATTCTTTGCAAGATCAACGGCACCGTATGCACTGTCGATGGCGCTGGCAAGCTGGTTAAATCCGCTGTACGCATCGGAGAAGAACGCGGTCCAGTTGCCGATCAGGAAGGCAGCGACCGCGTACTTCAGAAGCGTCCCGGCGAGCGAGCGTAGATCCCCACCCTTCGTATATGCCTCGTAAATTCCAAGGACCAAACAAATCGTCATCAGCACATAGGAGACGCCCTGTTCGGTGCCGAGCAGCGCCCCGCTGATTCCGTTCACCGCGGAAGTGAGCATGGTCTGAAATTCGAAGATCCCTGTCGGCATCGGCTCTCCCTCCCATCAGTGCGGCGTGAGAATCTGCAGCATTCTCTGGTTCAGGTTCTGCATCTGCGTTGTCGAGTCCTTGAGCGCCCCGCCGCGATTCGAAAGGTTCGCGCTGTTCACCCGCAGCAACTCCGCCATCCCCATCTGGGTGTAAGCGTTCGCCTGCACGACCCAGGCGCTCGCCTCTGCATCGAGCATGGGTGCCGTTCCCGGCGCCGAGGCGGCAATCTGCTGATTGAGCTTCTGCGCCACCTCCATCTCCCGCTGTGAAAATGCATCGAGCTCAATCGCTTTTTTGAGCGCATCCTGTGCCTGCGCGTCGCCCATATCGATCTGGTACGCGATGTTCTGTGGGACTGTCGTTTGTGCCGGCAGCGGAGAGAAAACGTTCTGGTAGGCGGAGCCAATGGTCCCGATGTTGTTGGGATTGGCAGAAAGCATCTGCTGTTCGAGTTGTTTCGGATATGGAAGCTGGGCGCTCGCGATATTCACGGATGCGAGCTGGCGGAAGCTCAGGAAGGAGCTCGAAAAGCTCGTTGCCATCTGCCGCGCGCTGTTGATGGTTGCGACCGGATAGAGTACGTCCCGTTGAAACTGCTGCTCCTGCTGTTCGATCTGGTTGATCATTTTCAGCGGCGACGCCACGGCACTCGTAAGCGTGCTGTTGACCTCTTTCAGCCCTGCAAGAATGGCTGCGATGTCGATGCCAAACTGCGAATGGGCTGGCTCGGCCGCAATCGTTGAGAGGATGACAAGCCCCGCCGCTGCAAATGCGATCCTCTGGGCCAGCGGATGACGACACACGGGTTTCACTGTCCACCTCCAATTCGGTTCAACAGCTGCTGATTGAGGTTCTGCATGTTGGCCGTCGATTGCTTCAGAACTGCATCCCGGTGTGCAAGCTCGATAGCCGCCTCGCGCAATTGATAAGCAAGCAACTTCTGCTGCATGGCGATACTGGCAAGCTCGGCCGTTCGAGCTTCGGCCGCGACCATATCCGCTGTTCCGGGCGCCGTCGTTTCGGCCTGGTCTTCGATCTTCTGGGCTGTCGCAAGCATCGTTTGGGTGGCCTGGTCGGCGGCGATGGACTGCTCGGTAGCATCCTTCGCCGTCGCATCTTCGATATCCATCATCTGAAGATTGATCTGCGGCGCAGCCCCCATCGCCGGCTGGGCACCGTACTCCGTGGAGTAGCTCTGACCAATGTCGGGAATTTGCCCGCTCTGTGCGCTCAGGAACTCCGATTCGAAGCTCCTCGATGCCGGGAGAACGGCGCTGTTAACCCGGATGTCGAAGACGCTGTTCATCCACCCGCGGTAGCTGGCCTTGATAGTGGCGATGTAATTCCGCGTCTCCGTGATCAGCGCCACCGGCCAGAGAACCTGTTGCTCTGTCTGAAGAGCTTCGCTGCGGACCCGATTGATGTCGGTCAATGCCCCGCCGATAGGTCCCGTGATTGTTCCCAGGATCGCGGAGAAGAGTCCTCCGAACTGCGCATAGGCGCCAGTCGGGACGAGAAGGACCAGCAGCACGATAGCGCTGGAGGAAAAGGCAATTCGTTCCGATTGCCGCAGTCGCATCATACGAGTGTCTCCTGCATCGCGCATTCGGGCTTCGCCTCGACCGCGGCCATCGAAGCGGTTGCCGACTTTAAGTTTGCTTTCGCAGTGACCGTGCCGACCCTGCTTACCTCGCCTGATCGCTCCTCGGGCAGTTCTGGCGCCTCCGACAGACCGCTCGGGAACTTTCTCGCCAGCTCTTCAAAGGCCTCGAACCATCTCATCTCGCTGTGTGTCGATAACCACCACTGCCGGTACCAGCGCTCCCGCGGATACGTCGTCAGCAACCAGTACTCGATAGGTGTGGGGACGATGTAGAGGCTGTGTGTGGTCTCCGCCTTCTCTCCAATGACGATCAGGAACTCGCTTCTCCTGCCCTTTTCCGTCATGCCCAACGACTTAACCCGGTTCAGCGTGGTCTCGTTCAAGTGAACGAAGTGGCGCAGTACGTCGAAGTTCCCCTTTTGGCGGCCTATCAACTTGATCGCGGTCGTGGCGAGAATGGCGCCGCCGAACTCGTTAGGCTTGTCGGGCGTGCCGGTAAAGTCTTCGACCGCCTGCGAGATGCCCCACACGCAGGCGTTGCGCTTCCTGGCCGTGCGAAACAATTGCACGACTACCGGCGCGAGACTCGGGGACTGGAGAAGCGCCCAGCACTCATCGAGGACGGTGATGCACCGTTTGCTCGTCTTGCCCTGGGCACGTCGCGTCGTAGTGTAGGCGATCAGCAGGCTCATCGCGACTTCGAGCTTGGGATCGTCCTTGAGCTGCTCCACATTGAAGTAGAGCCACGGCGTCGACATGTCGATGGTTGTGTGCGTGTCGAACAGACGGGCATACATCCCGTTGTTGACCCAGGCGCGCAGCTTCGCCGCCGCGATTCGCGCCATTTCGTTTACGTGGGGATTCTTGTCTTCGTCGTAATAGTTCTGAAGCTCGTCGTAGAGGTCGCTGTAAAGGGGAATCGGGTTATCCATCCGCATCTGCGCCCGCGCATAGGTCTTGCGAATGGCGTTCATGATCAGGTTGTCGAGCAGATCCGTGTCACCCTCTCCGCTGTCGCCGATCATGAATCGGGTCAGATTCTTGAGGAACGACAGGTGGTCGTTCGAGGGTTCCGTCTGCCCCGGCTCAAGATCGAAGGGATTGATGGTCTGCCGGCTGTCGAGAGACATCGTGATCATCTCGCCGCCCATGAAGGCAACGGCATGGTAGTAGCTGTCGCCCCGCTCAATGATCGACACCCGCACGTCCTGCCGCGCGCAGGTCAGCAGCATCTTTCCGACAAGCACGCTCTTGCCCGTTCCCGAGGTCGCCGCGATGATCGCGTTGGCGTTTTCGAGCACGGGATCGAATGGCGAGAAGGGCAGCAGCTGCCGGTAGGGGGTCTCGAAAAGCATCAGCGGCGAACGAGTCGTCCCGGACCAGGGAAGCTCCAGCGGGAGAAGGTCGGCGCCGTGCGGCGTGAGCAGATCGAGGTCGCGGCGGTCATCCTCAGCCAGCCCCGGCAATGTCGAGAGACAAATGCGGCGGGTCGCAAGCGTCTCCGTGAGCCCGCGCGCGCCGTTCATGTGCGCGACGACATGGAGCACCTGCTGACGCCGGTTCGCCAGCTCCCGTTCCGCTTTCTCGTATTGCTCGGATGACCAGGCCGGCGCCGATGTGCGGATTCCGATGATCAGCCCCACACGCGCTGTCTTGACCGAATTCGCGATCAGCTCCTGCTGGATCTGAATCAGTTCGTGGGTTGCCACCTGGGCAGTGACGTCGACGCGAAGATTGCCCTTCGAATCCTTCTGCGCCGCCTGCATCTTGCGCAGCTTCTTCTTGTACTTGTCGAGAACAGCCCTTTGGTCGGGAATCGATACGTTCGTCGAGATGACGACGGGAAACCCGATCGTCATGAGCTGCCGCAGGATCCCTGGGTAGGTCCCATCCGGAGGTGTGTTCAGGCTGATGAAGCTCCACAGCAGGCCGTCGATGTTGATGTAGCTCTCGGTCTGACCCAGAATGCTGACCGTTGTGGAACGTTCACGCGGAGAGATGTAACGCGTTTCCACTAGATGCGCCCGGAGCGGCTTCCGGTCCGGGTTCATCGGACGCATCGCCCGCTTGATTTCGAGAAAGAGGTCGCCATCCGAGATGCGTTCCGGTCCGAGGCCGCCGGCCTTCATCGCGGACTCGATGCCGGCGATGAGGGACTCGAACTCGGCGACGGTGTCCTGGTGCTCCTTTCGCGACTTCTCCACCGATTTGGTAACGGACAGAGTGAAGCCGCCATGCGCCCGCCGCCGATCCTCCTTGCTCATCGGCGCTCCACCCGCGAGCAATGTGCGCTTGTGTTTCGCCGGATCCCAGATCAGGTACACCGCCGCAATCCGCGTGAGGTAGGCGCCCTGCTTTTCCTTCTCCGACCAGACTCCAAGACGCTGCTCGTCGAGCGCCTGAACCTCCGCATTTTCGCAGCGCGATTCGGTGCGGTACTGATCGAGCAGACCGTTGAGGCTCTCGACGACTTCGTAACGGAACTGGAGCCGCATGCTCTGTTCCGGCATGGCCCTCAACAGGGACTCAAGGACGCTCTTCGCCTCATTGCGTTCATCGTCATCGCCGAAATAGGTCATGGCGCCGGCGACACGGAATCCGGCGACATAGCATCCATCCGTGCGAACCATCACGTTGTCGAGAAAATCGCGGATCTTGAGCAGTTCGCATACCGCCGGGTCTTCAAGGGAGCGTTCGTGCTGTGCACGCGTTCTAGGCATCAGTCCGCCTCCGTATTGTCGGAATCGATGAGGAAATCCGAAGTGAGCTTCCGATCCCGGGCGCAACCGCAGTACGCCCGCGGCATCCCGTAATACGTCACCAGATCGAGCAGGTAGCCACGCGGCTTGCCGTACTTGAACACCACCAGCCCCGGTACGCCGAGAACCAGCACCATCAGCATCAGGAACCAGTTCATGGGCAGAAAGAACATGTAGCGATTGGGGAAGACAAACTGCCCGATCAGCATGGCGATGGCGCAGGCCATGGCGAGAAAGAGCATGTCTTCCAGCTCAAGGCCCAGCATCGTGACCTTGGCGTGCAGATTCCTCGACACCGGGCTCATTCGTAAACTCATCTACGCCACCCCCGCCGTTCCGGCCGCGATAAAGTGTTCCATCAGGCGCACCAGGCCCGACACGCAAAGACAGGCTCCTCCGGCGACAAAATGCCGGATCCAGTCGTCGCCGATGTACAGCCGCTCGAAAAATCCGCCCAGCCCGAGCACGGCGCGCGCAATTTCGATTCCTCCATAGACCGGGAGAATCACGTTGCCCACCCAGTCGGCAAGACAGAGAATCGCCGCCCAATATTGCGTCGTACCCGAGCCCTGGCTCGCAAAGACCTCTGCCAGCCGCAGCAGACCGGAAACCGACAACGCGCTCATCGTCCCGGCGATGTAGGGCTCGATGTGATAGCCCCGCGAGTACTTGAAAATGCCGAGCGCCAGAATCAGCACGGCCAGAATGGGCATCACTGCGTTGCCAACCCAGTTGGTCAGCCCCAGCATGCCGGCTTCGAAGGAGCCGCCATTCATGCCTCACCTCGTGTTCCGGCTGCTGTTGCTGTCGAGACGGATGTGCCAGGATTTTCCCGTATCACTAACCGTGCAACCTGTCCGCTCCACTTCCACAAACGCCGCGCGATCCTGGCCGCTACTAAAATCTCAACCACCAGACAGAACGCAGCCACAGCAATCCCGAACACGAGGCGCGCGGCTTCGAAGTGGAGTGCGGCGGAGAGAAGGAGAACCAGTAGCAGCCCTTCGGCGACGAATAAGACGGATTGCAGCAACAGGCGGTAGTTCATTGCAGGTACTCCTCCCTCGTGCAAAGGCCGAAGCAGAAATCCGGGAATTGCGGCCACCTGATCCCCAGTTTCGGAATCGAAACCAGCGCTGGAGCCAACGTGTCTGAAGTCTGTGCGGCACTTGATCCCGTTCCGACAAGGGGCAGCGAAATCGGGGCCATCGCTGCGTAGCTGAAGAACGCCGCAAGAGACAGCAGGATCGCCGCCAGAATTTCCAGCACATGGCGTTTCACAGGCTCACCCCCGCAAAATGCGTGACCAGCGCCCAGATCCCGCTGACGCTCAGGAAAGCAAGGCCACTCGCCGCGAGAGCGCCCCACGGCCGATGCCGCACGTGATTGAGAATCGCGGCAGAAAGGGCAAGGCCCCCGACGATCGGGCTGATCCGGTTCGCGGCATACCCGAACATGCTCATCAGCATGTCGGTCATTCCATAGGCGTCGCCGGTCTGCATCCAGCTGCCGGTCGCGAGGTTGTAAAACCCCTGAACGCCAAGGAGAAACAAGGCCGCGATGATCGAAGCTAAAGGGTTATAGCCCTGGCTCATATCGAGTACCGCCTTAAAGACGAGCGAAGCTGCGACCACTGGGACGATGTGTCCTACCAGCACGTCACTGACGAAGTCGTTGGTCACGCGTTCAATGCCCGCGGTGTACGGCGCTCCAGTTGCGCCGGCCATGATCAGCTGCTGTGCTCCCGGAACCGACTCCTGAACCAGCCAATGGCTCACGCCGGGCAGGCTCAGCAGGAAACATCCCCACAATAGCCACTTTAGAAAGCCGCCACTGGCCTCAAAGTTCATTCCCCCTTCCGAACGCAGCCTCATGCCCGCCATCACGAACGCGCCCAGCGATGCCGGGATGGCGAGATCAATGAGAAGCCCGAGAATCGCTCTGAAGACCAGTGGCGCCTGCATAAACCACCTACCCGATTGCCTGGCCTTGCGCGATGAAGTACTCGATGAGCCGCAGGATGCCGGAAACACAGATCAGACCGCCCGCGGTCATGGCGGAAGGGAGCCAGCTGCGGCCACTCCGCCACTGCAGGATGGTGGCGACGACGGCGATGCCGGCGCCTACCGGGCAGATCACGTTGCACAGCCAGTTGACGGCGTTAAGGAATGCGCCTTCCGGCTGCGCTGCGGTCTGGCCCTGCACGGCCTGGCCCGTTGCCGGCGTGGTTCCGAGGTTTTGAGCCATGCTGGCGCAGGGCGCCAGAACGGCCGCTCCGATACAGGAAGCGAGCAGGAACGCCAGCACCTGCTTACGTCCGGCGCGCACTGTTCGCATGAACGACTGAATCATGGACTTGCCTCCTTGACGGGAATCCGTCGATGGAGAAAGTCACACGGTTCGTAGATTCGTGCAAACGGGGATACACACTCGCCTACATTGCCAGTAGCAGCGTAGTCGCAATTCGCGGATCGAGGAAAGAGGCCAACCTCGCTTTACAGAGGCTACCTATATATAGATGACGCGACGCGCACCGAGCACTGACGGCACGCAGTCATCCGGCGCATGGAACAAAAGCCTGGTACGCAGTTGTTCTTCTTTGACATTCGTGTCGCTTGGAGAGCTGAGCGTACGATGAGCTGGACTTCGAGGTATCCGGGCCGGTGCAGAGATGAATCAAGTCTCTTGCCACAAAAGCATGATCCGCAATGTTTCTTCTTTGACAAAACACCGCTCATCTGCGAGCGGTCATCGGATCTAGCGATGAGATGTGACAAGCACCTTGGTCACTCGCTTTTTTCTTCCATCCCCATCCCCTCATCATCCCGAAATCGCCGCGTTCGCCCAGTATTGCAACAAAAGCCTGATCCGCAGTTTTTCTTCTTTGCCAAAACCCTGCTCATCTCCGAGCGCAGGTCGGGCGTCGGCGCGTAACCTGTTCATTGCCTTTTCTTCCTGGAGTCAATCTGGATGACTACTCTCGTGCGAATCATTCGCTGCGCAGCGCCTGCATTGGGTCGATCCCGGCCGCCCTCCGCGCGGGGATCACCGAAGCGAGCAGCGCCGCCAATCCGAGAAGCACAGTCGCACCTGCTAATAACAACGGATTCCACGGCGCCACTCCGAAAAGTTGGTTGGCCATCAGATACCCAGCTCCGATCGCCGTCGGAATCCCGAGCGCCAATCCGATGGCGACCTGCGCAAATGCCTCGCGTAGCATCATTGCTACCACTGAGGTGCGGTTCGCGCCCAATGCCATCCTCACGCCGATCTCACTGGTCCGCTGTTCCGCTCCGTAGGCTGTCACACCGTAGATGCCTAGAGCCGCAAGTACCAGTCCCAAAGCACCGAAAAGCCAGGTCAAACTGGCGATCATATTCTGCTGCGCAAAATCGTTGCGGATTACCTCCGCGTACGACTCCATGCCGTACATCATCAAATCCGGATCGACCCCATCCAGCGCCGTCTTCACCTGTGTTTCCAGATCCGGAGGATTCCCTGGAGCCCAGATCACTATGGTGTACAGGTAGTGGGACCAGACTTCTAGGCTCTCGCTATTTGCATTCTGAAACTGCGTTCCCTGCGCCTCGGGCAGAAAATACATCGGCTGCCTCAGCCCACCTTGGAACATCACATCCTTTACCACGCCGATAATCTCATACATTCCCGCGTTGCGCTCAGGCAGCGGGCCAAAGTGTTGCCCAACTGGATTCTGCCTGCCGAAGAACTTCTTCGCAAACGCCTCGTTCACGACTGCCACCGGCGGCGTCGCGGACGTATCTTGTCCGGTGATTGCGCGTCCCATCAGGATACTGTTCTCGTATGTCCTGAAGAACCCTGGCGTCACGCGCGTCCATCCGGATAGGAGATTCGCGCCCTGTGCAGGTTGTGGCTGCCCCTCAATCTGGATTTCATGTGTCATCCATCCGCCCGGCGGTGCCTCCTGCACCGCGCCTACGCTGCGTACACCGGGGATTGCACGCAGGCGGCTTTCGATCTGCTGGAACAGTAACGGCAGTTGATCCATCGAAAGATTCGAGAGTTTCGGATCGATCGATACCAGATACCGACCGCTGGGATCGAATCCGAGGTCCCGGCGCTCGTGGTTGCGAAGACTCTGTCCGAGCATTGCCGCGACGCTGAGCAGCACCACTGAGAGCGCTGCCTGCATAATGACCAATATCTTCTGAGCGCGGTGGTGATTGCCCCCAATGGCGCGATTCGCTCCACGCATCGCTTCAATCGGCTCGGCATGCGAGGTGATCCACGCCGGAAAAACACCGAACGCAACTCCGGTGAGAATCGAAATTCCCAGTGCAAACGACAGCGTCGGAAGTGATGGCGAAGCCTGCACGGGAATCCAGATACTCTGTGCCGACCGGGCATACGCGAGGTGCAGGATGAGCAGCGCCCCGGCCCAAGCCACGCCCACTCCTGACGCTCCCCCCATCACTGCGAGTGACACACTTTCTAGGAGCGCCTTTCGCACCAGCCGCCCGCGCGGAGAACCCAGCGCCACATGCACCGCCGTCTGCCGCCGGTTTCGCAATCCCCGCGCTAAAAGCAGATTTGCCAGATTCGCGCACGTAAGAAGCAGTAGGCAAAACGCCGCAACCAGTAGAAGTTGCAACCCGGTTTGATAGTCCGCCCGCATCAAGGAAATGCCCGCACCGCCCGGCGTCAGGTGCAAAGTTTGCTTCTGGAAAAGAGCCTTCTCCTGTGCGTTCATATCCGGGATATGGCTGGTCAGCCATTGTTGCAGCTCTCCCTGCAACTGCGCCTGCAGCGCCTTTGGATTCGTTCCTGTGCGTACCCGTCCGATCAAAGCGAGCCATGCCGAGGCGGGATTCTTCAGCTTGGACGTGGCTCCTGCAAGCAGTGGCTCAGTCGTGAGCGGGAGCCAGAAATCAGGCATCCCCCACGTGCTTATTTTCGCTCCATAGAACAGCGGCGGAGCAATCCCAATTACCGTGAACGTCTGGCCGTTAATTTCGTACGCTGCGCCAACGATCGATGGATCTGACCCGTAGCTCTCCTGCCAGGTATGAAAACTCATCACCGCGACCGGCGGAGCTCCTTCTCGATCGTCCGCCTCCGTGAACAAACGCCCGCGCCATGCAGAGACACCGAAAGTCTGGAAGAAATTCCCCGAGACATACTCTCCATTACGTGGCTGCACCGGCGCTGGCAATCCCGAACGCCGTACCGCAAGCTCCGCATTCGACTCACCGAGTTCGAAGGCAGCGAGATGCTCGAATGCCGGAGTGTTCGCCCGGAATTGCTTGTACGCCTCCCACGAAAAGAGACTCCAGTCGTTCTGCGCATTTGCGTTGTCCTGGGTGTACCCATTTGAATGGCAGCAATCGTCGCTATCGCCGATGCGCCAGAGTTCCTGCGGCTTCGTCACCGGCAGTGAGCTCAGCATCACTTGCTCGACCAGAGTAAAGATCGCTGTGGTTGCGCCGATTCCAAGCGCTAATATGACCACGGCGATGCTCGTAAATCCAGGAGACTTTCGTAATTTACGGAGGGCGTAACGAACATCCTGCAGTAGCGACTCAAGCCACATGGTTCCGCGCCGCTCGCGGCACTCTTCCTTAATTTGCTCGATCCCGCCAAACTCCATTCGAGTGAGCCGGCGGGCTTCACTCTCCGGAATGCCGGAACGAACCTTGTCCGCAACCTGAGATTCGAAATGGAAACGCAATTCCTTATCCAGATCCGTCTCCAATTGCTCGCGAGAGAAGAGTCTCCGAAACCAGCCCATCAGATTCCCTCCAGAGTTCCCTCGAGAATGAGACTCACGATGTCGGTCAGGCGCGCCCAGTTTTCGGTTTCAACCTTGAGATGAGTTCGTCCCCTGGAAGTGAGCTCATAAAACTTGGCTTCCCGCCCAGTCTCAGAGGGCTGCCAGCGAGAGCTGAGCAACTTTCTATATTCGAGGCGATGGAGTGCTGGATAGAGGGATCCCTGCTGGACCTGGAGTGCTTCGCGAGAGATCTGCTGGATTCTTTGCGCGATCGCATAACCGTGAATCGGCCCGAGAGCAACAACCCTCATGATGAGAAGGTCGAGCGTGCCTTGCGGAAGATCAAACTTGTCGTCCGTTTTCTTCATACCTGCTGCTTCTACATATACATCTTTAAGATGTAGAAGGTCAAGGTATACAAATCGCGAAGCGGCCAGTTCCCACAGGACCGCAAGAGGGAATTTAGAAATCGAGAACGCACCCCACTTCTGAGCGATCGGAACAGAGTTTTGTCACAAAAGCCTGGTCCGCAGTTTTTCTTCTTTGACAATCGCAGCTCGCTGGACGGCATGCCTCATCCTGCGACGAAATGCCACAAAAGCCTGGTCTGCAGTGTTTCTACTTTGACAAAGCGCATCCATCCTGCCTTGCCTCGACCACCGTCTCTGCGCTGATCCGGAGCATCACTCTGACAGGAGCAGTCCTCGATTTCGCCGGCGCTGATTTGCTGTTTCATTGCTGCTCAGTATTGGCCGATTGGGTGACGTCGTTCCCTTCGTGCGGAACCTGAATTGTCTTCTCTGAGCCGGAACTGCTCGCTCCGGCAGACTTCTCAAACACAATATATATCTCCGAACCGGCGGGAACGCTGACAACGATGTGCTCCAGAGTGAGCATTTGCATGATCTGCTCGTCGCCGGCGTTCCCGATATTGTTCGCGACCTGCATTCGCAGGAGATCGTTTTCGCTGAAGGAACTGTTCACGCTGGGCGCACCCACAATCATCGCCGCGGTTTCGCCAATCCCGGACAGGGAGCGAACCATCAAGTTCTTACCGCGCTGCCGCCCCGTCACTTTGCCCCTTACGGCCTGAAGGTTCATGTCTGCGGCAACAGCATCTATCGGGACAGAAGAGCCGTCCGGGTATTCCAGAGAGGAGAATTCGATATTCACGAGTCCCGATGGATCAGCCTGCGTGATCTTGCCAACAGCACGGGTTCCCGCCGGAATGATGATCTCTCCATCGCGCTCGTAGTTGTACTCGATCACGGCGACTACAGGGGCATGCACAGCCGTGGTAGCCATGGATTCGAGACGCGCCGCCACATGGTAGCCGGGAACCAAACCGAGATTGCCGGGAGCCGGCAACGCGTTCATGCTCCCCGAGCGGAGTGCAGACTGTTCATGCGCTGTGAAGACGAGAGACGGGGCATCCAGCGCATCCATGGTCTTCTTCTCCGCGTGCTGATTCCCGGAGTCCTCGCTTCCGTAAGGCGGAGGCGTCCACCGAGATTCAGCGTTCGGAGCGGTGTTCGGTTCACTGAATTTCCCCACCTCTCCGAGAGTTTTGGGATTGTGGGATGGGTTTGCTCCGACCCCTTCCTGAGACAGGGCCTGCGGATTCTCGGGCGATTTTGTCCGCTCGATGTCAGCAGCGTCCACCGTACCAGGCTCCTGAGCCCCATTTGGAGTCGGCTTTACCTCGTTGTTAGGCAGCAGGTTTCCGCCCGGAGCCGCGGTTTGCGACTGTCCGAGATTGGGCTTGCTGGCTTGGGCCGGCAGTCTCCTCTTGAGCGTTCCCTTGGTCGAAAGGAACGCAACCATCCCAATTCCAAGGACAGCGATCGCCCCGATGACAATCAGCATAGTTGCCAAATTGCCGCCGCCTGAACCACGGCTCGTCTTAAGCACGAATGGTCGTTTGGTTACCGATCCAAGCGACGCCTCCTTGTCCTCAGCGGAAGCAGTTCCGGGGTCTACCCTCTGGACCGCTTCATCCATCTGCACCGTCTCTGCTTGACCCATGGTCCACCTCATTTCTTGAACTGATTTCTTCTTTCACTGTCCGGGAGCGACGAAAGGCAACTGGAGCAGCAGCGGGTGATCCACAGCGCTGGCCGTGCCCAACTCCAAAACCAGATGGTCCGCGCTCTGCTTAAAGCTTGGCCGCGAAAACTCCACCGCGCCGTCCGCCCGTTCTCCGGGAGCGAGGCGTCGAGCAGACAAGCGATACCCGGCCACCGGTACCTCGTCAGCCAGAACCTGTTCTTTTCTCTTCTTCTTGTTTCCATCGAGGTTCGGACCTCGGAGCTCAACCTGTGGCGGAAGCACCTCGATCCAGTGATCGGACGCGTTCTCAATCGAATAGGCGGCCAGCATCACCGGTCCCCGCTCCTGGACCGTTCCCAGTGCACCAAGGATCGGCTTTCCGAGGTCAGTTCGATCGGAATCCCTTGCATTCTTGCTGTTGCTGCTTGACCAGTCCGGGCTTGCAACCTGGGACTGCTGCTTGAGCGCCAAATCGATCGCCGAGGGTTTGGCAGTCGGATCGGGATCGGGTGCGGAACTCCCGGCGACTTCATCGGTCGACCCGATCAGGAAACTCTGTCTTGGTTCATAGTTCACAACGAAGTCAACCGGGGTCCTGCTGTTTGCGCCGTCCGACAGCAGGCGCAAACTGATTTCCTGTCCCGATTGCAGGGCGATGATCAGATTGCTCGTTGCAGCGTCCGCTGTAGTTGGCTTGATGAAAACCAGCCTTGGATCGTCAGCTGAGTGCTCAACCTTGAAAAGGGTTGGCGCTCCCACCGCGACTGAAGTCACGGCATCGGGCAGGCGAATCGTTGTGATAAAGAACGGATGGAGATGTACGTCGGTCACGGTGCCCGCGGAGATTGGCAGATCGACGATTGCGGGATCCACCTGTGGTGTTCCACCCCCATCTGGACTTGTCTGCTGCGCACAGGTAGTACTCGCCGCCAGCGCGACAATGATGACACTGCCAATAATGAATAGCTGAGGTTTCATGTCAGTTTCCTCCTTTCGGTCCATGAGCGTTCCCGTCCGCTTGGCTCTCAAGATCGCTCTGGTATCGGCGACGAACAGATTCCACGTAGGCCACGACATCACGATTGCTGTAAGAGAGTCCTCGCTGAAGAACGCGCCGGGACCCACAGTAGTAGGCCGCCACGGCGAGCCGCATGTCGCCGTGGAATTCGCTGAGCAGATCGGCCAGATACCGAATTCCGCCGCTCAGATTGTCCAGGATGTCGTACCGATTGCGGACACCGTACATGGCGGCGGTGGCCGGCATGAGCTGCATCAGACCCTCGGCATCTTTCACTGACTGCGCAAGAGGATTCCAGTCCGATTCCTGCTCAATGATGGCGTCAACGAGCGCGCGCGGAACGCCGTAATGATTCGCATAGGCGTTTGCGTAGTACATCGTTACCTGATCTTGTGCATGCGCGGCCGGGTCGATTGCGACACCGAAGCAGACAGCGGCGAGCAGAAAGCAAAACGACGATCTGATCATTGGCTGAACTCGCTTCCCGCAAGAACCAGGTGGTTCTCGCCCGGACCGTCGTGCTTGATCTGCTCGGCGTACTTCGCGGCCATGCGGACAATGGACTCGAATGCCTCCTTCATGAGGAGGCGCTTTCGGTCGCCCTCTGTCTTGGCTATCAGGGGCAGCATGATTTCCGTATGCTCAGGCAGTATCCGGTCGACGCCCAGCAACTCCATCGCCATCGCGACGTCGTTCATCTCCGAGATCGAGGGTGGCTTCTCGAGCGTGTAAGCACGCAGGCTCCGGGCCAATCCGGCGATAAACCGATGAGTTGCCGCCTCTGCGCCGGGCGTACGCCTTGCCACGATCGCAGCTTCCCGTTCCGCGCTCGGGTGTTCAAGGACCAGATAGAAACATCGCCGGCGAAGCGGATCTCCGAGTCTGCGCTCCTGATTCGATGTGAGGAAGACATGGGGGATGGAGGTTGCGTGTACGGTGCCCATTCTCGGAATCGACAATGTCCACACGGAAAGGAGCTCAAGCAGCATCGCCTCGAAGGCACAGTCGACTTTGTCAATTTCGTCGATGAGAAGGACGCAGGGTTCTTCCTGCTCGATTGCTTCGAGCAGTGGGCCGGCGATGAAATACGCCCGGCTCGTGATTTCGTGCTTGATCTGTGCCCAGTCGGGAGTCTGAGTGCTTCTGCTCATCAGCAGCACATAGAGTTCCTGCAGGATCCTGTCGTACTGCCCGATGGCTTTTTCTTCGTTAATGCCCTGATAGCACTGGAGGCGGAGGAGCGGCACGTCAAAGGCGCGTGCGACAGATTGAGCGAGTTCAGTTTTGCCCGCGCCGGCAGGTCCCTCCATCAGGACCGGGCGATGGATACTCCCCGCCAGGAAGACCGCGGTCGCGACCTTCAGATCCGTGAAGTAGCCTACGAACTCCAGCGCGGCGAGGACCTCTGATGGTGACGTAAACATCCGTTCCGATCTCCCGAGGAAGTCGCTTTCGTAGGGAGAGCGTAAGAGAGGTTCGGATTTCGGTCAAACCGCTTTGGCGGGCAAGACAAGCTCAGTGCACTGGATAGACGTGATTGTCCGGTCCCATCCATCCCTTTTCTGTCCACTGGAATGGGTAGTTGCCGGTGAAAGTCTCAATCGTGCCCGGCGCCCGGTTCCCCAATTGCACGAGATCTTTCACGGAGGCTTGATAGTAAAGGACATAGGTTTCTGTACCGTTGACCTTTTCCATCTGCCCGTTCGTTTTCTTAAGAGTCACCAGGTCCTGCAAATGTGGGCCCCGAGAGATGTTCTTCCAGACCGCAATTGCATCTTGTTCCGTTGGTGGCGGCGGGGTGCGCTTGCAACCCGTCAGCTGTCCGGTTGCAAAGCCGAATGCTGCGAGGAGCACGAGGGAGGAAATAAGTCTCTTCATTGCGGGGGAGTTCCTTTGCGAGATTTCATCCTTTCGAGCAGCGGTTTCATTTGTTCGAGCGTGCTTTCGAAAGCGTCCCGCGCCTCGGCCATCCCTCGTTCCGGTCCGTAGCGGATGACCAGGTGCACGATCAGAGTGCGAGCCAAAGCAAGATCCGTCAACAGAGGCAGGAAGGGTTCAGGAGCCGATTTTTCAAGCTCCTGAACGAAGGCAAGAATCTTCTCCGTATATTCGTCGCTGCGCGCCTTTCCCAGCTCGGTGATCCATTCGGATTCCATGTCGAAATCATTGTTCATCGCCCGAGCTCCCGCTGCACAGTGGCTGATCCTTTTGTATCACCGTTTCTTAGAAGCTGAACCACTGGAGTTCGCCAAGCTTCGCTACAGCCACGGGAAGTGAACTACAACGCTATTCACGGTCCATTTGACCGAGATTTGGACCTGCTGTACCTCTGTTCGAGCACGCGCGTGTTGAGGTACCCAGGCTGATGGACATTTCCCGTGTTGCCTGCAAACCGCTGTTTTAGTCGGAACAGCGAACGGGTCGGAAGCTGCACGGCCCCTCAGCCTGGGATACGAAACGCACCAGAGATGGAGGGGCAACTCTATGCCCGTGATGGAGAAGAGAGTGAAGGACGGGCCCGATAAGTCCGGCTCAATAGTGTCAAATGGAGGTATTGGAAGGCGGCTCCTGAACGTCGAGGAGGCTGCCCAATACCTGGGCCTGAGCGTGGATACCCTCCACAAGTGGGTCCAGTTGCGGGCGATTCCTCACGTCAAGGCCGGTCGTGCGTTGCGGTTCGATCTGGCGGCTCTCAACCGCTATATCGACGAACACACAATCGGAACCATTGACTAAAGGAGACGTCAGATGTCAATCGAAAGGCTAGACAAAGGGCTGTTCAGAGTCCGTTGGAGAGAGGGCGGCCGGGCCAGGAGCAAGCGTGTCCGCGGTTCAGCTGAACTTGCAAAACAAATCGAACGCAAGAAGCTCTCACTTCGAGATGAGAACCGGCATCTCGATGTGAAAAAGGAAATCAACTACCGGATGAACGATCTGATCGACCATTACTGGAAGCACTACGGGTCAAAGAAGAAGTCTGCGGATCGAGAGAAGAGCATCGTAGAGGGCATTCGCGCTGAATTGGGGCGACTGTTCGTGCGAGAGGTGGATGGAGTGGCTGTACAGAGCTGGTACGAGAATCTGACCGATGTTCGCGGCCTCGCTCCGAACACAGCCGTACGTCACTTCCACGTTATGCACCACATGATGGAGAAGGCATCTACGATTTGGTCGAAGCTTACGGGCATCGACCGCAATCCCGCCGATCAGGTGGAAGTCGAGCAGGTTGATGATTCGCGCGAGCGCTACCTATCGGAGGATGAGCTTCTCAGATTGAAGATCGCTCTTGACGAGAGGATGTACTGTAAGGGCACGAAGATAATCAACAAGACGAACCGCCGTCTCCGGTTGTTGGTACTGATTGCGGTCGGAACCGGAATGAGGCGCGGGGAAATTTTCCGGCTTCAGTGGAGCGACATCCGCTACAACGAGGGATTGATCGCGGTCAATGCCAAGCTGAAGAAGGGACGTCAGCGTTACGTACCCATGACTCCGGAACTCGCCGAGGAAATTCGACGCTACCCGGCCGTCCTGGGTGAGGATCGGGTTTTGCCACCCGAAGCAGGGGCGACAAGCGGGCGTCAACGTGCCGATAAGAGTTTTGCTAATTTGCTCATCCGAGCAAAGATTCGGCACTTTCGCTTTCACGATCTGCGGCACACCTTCGCTTCCTGGTACATGATGTGCGGCGGAGATCTCTACGAGCTTTCTAAGCTGCTCGGACATTCCAACATCAGCATGACGGAGCGCTATGCGAAGCTCGCTCAGAAGCACATCATGAAGACCGGAAGCGTATCGCGTGAAATCTGGAGCAAGCTGGAGCCGGCGAAAGAAGCGAAGGAGGTTCAGGGAATGAAAGACGGACACATTTCCAGTTCAGGATGTGTCCGTATTGTGTCCGCGACCTAATTTGAGGGATTAGGGCAACCACTAAGTGCTTTAGAATGTGGTGGCCAGGGACGGGATTGAACCGCCGACGCCGGCCTTTTCAGGGCCGCGCTCTACCACTGAGCTACCTGGCCTCAGTGCAGATTCTTCCGTTGCAATTTCCTGCGCGGATTCCGGCTGAGCCGGCATGGGTGGGCATTTCCACGGGCAGTGCGCTGCAACAACTTGAGTTAGTATAGCAATTTCACAGGACCGGAGCCAGATGCCGGGTGTCCCCCGGGTTGCCCAATCGGTACTCAGCAATTTTGCGTCGAGCGGCGCCCTCCGTGCGTCAGATAGGGGTATTATCGGATCGGCTTTCTTGAACAAGAGGATAGCGGGGGTTTGCCAAGCCCCCGAATGCGATCGGCGTAGCCTGCCGCCGGGAAGCGCACATTGCACCACCCGGCCAGGAACTCTATGAAAATCAACAGTGTTGGGGGCCATACCTTCCCGAATGAGGATCGATCCAGTGAGCAGTAGAGTCTTCCGGTACGTGGTGGGGGCGGGTTGTCTGGCCGCCCTGGGGCTGGCGGCCGCGGGCTGCGGCAAAAAGCCGCAGGCCGCCGCGGGGCCGGCGATGCAGGCATTGCCGGTTCGGACCGCGCCCGTCGCGCTCGAGCCAGTGGCCCAGAGCGATGAATACCTGGCCACCATCAAGTCGCGGCGGTCCACGACCATCTCGCCCCAGGTCAGCGGAAACCTCACCGCCATCCTGGTGCACTCCGGCGACGAGGTGAAGGCCGGCCAGCCACTGATGCAGATCGACCCGCGCCAGCAGCAGGCCTACGTGGCGTCGCTGCTGGCCACCGAGCGCCAGAAAAAGGCGCTCTACGACTATAACCAGATCGAGGTCGAGCGGCAGCAGAAGCTCTTCGACGCCGGCGTTACCAGCCGCGACACCTACCAGCAGGAACAGCAGGCCTACGAGAACTCCAAGGCCGACTACGAGTCCGCGGTGGAAGCGCGCAAGACCCAGCAGCAGCTCCTCGACTACTACACGGTGCGCGCTCCCTATGCCGGAATCGTCGGCGACATTCCCGTCCATGTGGGGGACTACGTTTCGCCCTCCGGTTCATCGCCTACCATGCTGACCACGGTGGACGAGGACGCGGACCTCGAGGCCTACATCTATATACCCGCCGCTCGCGCCGCCCAGGTACGGTCGGGCCTCGGCGTGAACCTGCTCGACAACTCCGGGAAACTGCTCGAGAAGACGCGAATCGATTTTGTCTCGCCGCAGGTCGACAACACCCTCCAGGCGATTCTGGTCAAGGCGCCCGTCAATCCCCTGCACGGTCTGCTGCGTAACGCGCAGTTGATCCAGGCTCAGGTGGTCTGGAGCACCCAGCCACAGGCCCTGGTTCCGGTGCTCGCGGTGACGCGGCTGGGTGGGCAAACCTTCGTGTTCGTGGCGGAGAGCCAGAACGGAAAGTACTTTGCCCGCCAGCGTTCGATCACCGTTGGCGAGACGGTCGGCAACGACTATGCGGTTCTGAACGGCCTCAATGTCGGCGATAAGGTGATCGTTTCGGGAACGCAGTTCCTCCGGGAAGGCATGCCGGTGATGCCGCTGCCGCCTGGACCGCCGCCCGGCAGCGCAGGCAATTAGCGGCTTCCAAACGGGTGGCGGCTTTTTCCCACCGGACAACAGGATTGCGAGGGGTTTGTGGTCGATTTCTTCATTCACCGGCCGGTGTTTGCAACGGTTTGCGCGCTGATGATCATCCTGGCGGGAGCGGTGTGCATCCCCACCCTGCCCATCTCCCTTTATCCTCAGTTGGCTCCGCCGCAGGTGGTCGTCAGCAGCGACTATGTGGGCGCCAACGCCCGCGAGGTCGAAGCCGCGGTCACCATTCCCCTCGAAGAGTCCATCAACGGCGTCGAGGGTATGCAGTACATCTCCTCGACCAGCTCGAACGACGGCAGCAGCACCATCACCGTCACCTTCCGCACCGGCTATAACCTCGACATTGCCGCCGTGGACGTGCAAAACCGCGTCGCCTCGGCCGAGGGCCTTCTGCCGCAGTCGGTGATCAACACCGGCATCTCCATCACCAAGGCCAACTCCAACTTCGTCTTCGGCGCGGCCTTCAGGGGTCCCTACTCCAACCTTTTCATCAGCAACTATGTCGATGTCTACGTCAAGGACGCCCTGGCGCGCGTCCCCGGGGTGGGCAACGTAATCGTCTTCGGCGAGCGCAAGTACGCGATGCGCCTCTGGCTGGACCCCGACAAGCTGGCGGCCCACAATTTGACGGCTTCTGATGTGGTGAGCGCTCTCCAGGAGCAGAACGTCGAGATTCCCGCCGGCCAGGTGGGACAGCCTCCCGCCGATCCCAATCAGCGCTATCAGATCACGGTGAACGTGGTCGGCCGCCTCAGCGACCCGGTCCAGTTCAATAACATCGTCCTCAAAAACGACCCGTCGGGAATCGTACAACTGAAAGACGTCGGCTACGCCCAGCTCGGCGCCGAAGACTACTCGATGGACCTGCGCTTCGACGGCCAGGCCGCCATCGGCATCGGCGTGCAGCAGTTGAGTAACGCCAACGCGCTCGCCGTAGACCAGGCCGCCAAAGCCGAGCTCGACCGGCTCTCCAAATCGTTCCCGCCGGGGCTCACCTACGAGATTCCCTTCGATACGACCACGGTGGTCGGCGACTCCATCAATGAGGTCGTGACCACACTCGGCGAAGCCATCCTCATCGTCATCGCCGTCATCTTCTTCTTCCTTCTCGACTGGCGGGCCACCATCATTCCCGCCGTCACCATCCCCGTCTCGCTCATCGGCACCTTCGCCTTCATCAAGATCTTCGGCTTCTCCATCAACTCGCTCACCATGTTCGGAATCACACTGGCCACCGGTCTGGTGGTCGACGACGCCATCGTGGTCATCGAGAATGTGCAGCGGCACATCGCCGCCGAACACTGCGACCCGCACAAAGCCACCTCCGAGGCCATGGTCGAAGTCACCAGCGCCGTCGTCGCCACCTCGCTGGTGCTGATCGCCGTCTTTGTGCCCGTATCGTTCTTCCCCGGAACCACGGGCATTCTCTACCGGCAGTTCGCGCTCACCATCGCCTTTTCCATCGCCATCTCTGCCTTCAACGCGCTCACGCTTTCGCCGGCGCTCTCGGCCCTCTTTCTCCGCGGCGAAGAAGAACGCCCGCGCCAGCTCGACTTCCTCCACATCCGCCCGGTCTCGCGGGCCTTTGCCGCTTTCGTTCACGGCGCTGACGCCACCATCGACTGGATGGCTTCCACCTACGCGAAGTTCATCCACGTCGTGCTGCGGCTGCGCTATCTGTTGCTTGCCATCTTCTTCGTCGGCCTCGCCGCAACCGTGTACACCTACACGCGTGTGCCCACCGGCTTCCTGCCCAATGAAGACCAGAACTACCTGATGTGCATCGTGCAGACGCCGCCCGGCGCCTCCCTCAGTTACACCAGCGCCGTGGGCGAGCGCGCAACCCAGATCATCGATCAGGACAAGGACGTCTACGGCACCTTCGCGATCATGGGCTTCAGCCTCAGCGGCGGCAGCTCCTCCAACTTTGGCCTTATCTTCGTCCCCCTCCGGTCTGCGGACCAGCGCAAGAAAGAGGGGCCGGGCCACACCGCTGCCGACATTCAGCAAAAACTCTCCGGCCCGCTCTTCGGTGTGCCGGGAGGGCTGGTGGTGCTGGTGCAGCCCCCGCCCATTCAGGGCCTCGGCGCTTACGGCGGCTTTGCCTTCGAGCTCGAAGACATGGGCGACACTTCGCTCACCGATCTCGACCGCGTTGCTCATGAGATTATGGGCGCCAGCATGACCTCGAAAGAGATCGGCAACCTCTACACCAGCTATACGTCGAACGATCCCCAGTTGCTCGTCTCCATCGACCGCGACAAAGCCAAGACCATGGGCGTCTCTCTCGATCAGATCAGCTCCACGCTCAGCGTCTTCATGGGGTCGGAGTACGTCAACGACTTCGACTTCAACAACCGTTCCTACCGCGTCTACGTCCAGGCCGACACCAAAGACCGCATGAACCCCAGCGACCTGCGCAAGTTCTACGTTCGCACCAGTTCCGGGCAGATGGTCTCGCTCGATAACTTTGTCACCGTCCAGCAGTCGTCGGGCCCGCAGGTCATCAACCACTACAACCTCTTCCGCTCGGCCGAGATTGACGGCCAGCCCCTGCCCGGCATCAGCTCCGGCCAGGCGCTCACGGCGATGCAGAACCTGGCATCGAAGGTCATGGTCCGGGGCATGACCTACGAGTGGACCGGTATCTCGCTCGAAGAGATCGAGGCCAGCGGCAAGGCGATCGTCATCTTCGGCCTGGGAATCCTGGTCGTTTACCTCACCCTCTCGG
>Ga0335072_10003298_pt1 | contig 24369 bp, 18 predicted proteins | sample Lox_Sample_21_FD_206725 | JGI IMG/M metagenome (GOLD analysis project Ga0335072, IMG submission 206725) | Soil microbial communities from Loxahatchee National Wildlife Refuge, Florida, United States - Lox_Sample_2.1 | ecosystem: Environmental > Terrestrial > Soil > Wetlands | place: USA... | reverse complement strand
CGGACGGATTTCGGATTTTCCAACTACGGCGGTCCGTGCCCTCCGAAGGGCGACAAGCCGCACCACTACATCATTACGGTGTACGCGCTGAAGGTGCCGAGCATGGAGATCGACCCTCAAGCGTCCGGCGCGACTGTCGGCTTCCACCTGCATTTTGTCACGCTGGCCAAGGCGACACTGGTGGGTCGCTGGGGACGGTCCAATTAGCAGCCTGCCCCTCGAAGCGGACATAGAGCTGGATAATCGCGTTCGGTTTTGATGGTAGGTCCGGGAGGTCGTGGATGGCGGGGCCGAGCCCCGCCATGACGGCCCGGTATCAGCCGCGATGCGCCTGGTACCAGGAATTCCGCAGCACCCGCCCCGGCAGCGCGCCGGTGTGCTTGCCGTCTTCCAGCAGCACCTGCCCGTTCACCACTGTCATGTGCACGCCGATCGCCGGCTCCTTGATGCGCCAGCCGCCGGCAGGGAAGTCGTGCACGACGCTCTCCGGCCCCGGCTTCACCGTGTCCGGATCGAACACCACGATGTCCGCCGCCAGCCCCTCGCGCAGCAGGCCGCGGTCGGTGATGCCGAACAGGGATGCGGATTCGAAGGTGAGGCGGCGTACCGCTTGCTCCAGCGTCATCGCATGCTTCTCGCGGACCCATTCGCCGAGCAAGCGCGTGGTGTAGCCATAGCCGCCGTGGAACTGCACGTGCGCGCCGCCGTCGCCCAGGCCAATGAACGCGTTGGGATACGTCAGGATCGTCTTGAGCGCCTCGTCATCGACATTGTTCTCGGCCTGAAGGAAGCGCGTCTCCAGCTTCTCCTCCACCACCAGGTCGAGGAACGCGTCGATCACGCGCTTGCCCTGCATCTTGGCGATCTCGCCGATGCTTTTGAACTGCAGCGGCTTGTTCTTCTCCAGGGCCGGCTCGTTGACCCACATGTAGTCCCACCAGGTCTTCGAGAACCCGACCGCGCCGGACACCGGCACTGAGCGCTCCACCGCTTCCGCGTGCAGCTTGTCACGCACCTGCGGGTCGGCGTAGGCGCGCATCTTCTCATCGTCCGACGCGATCAGGATCGGATGCCAGGTCGGCAGGCCGCGAAACACCTGGCAGTTCTTCATGGTGAAGTCCTGCGTCACGCGATTTGGCGAGCACATCGGATAGGCGCGGATACCGGCCTTCGCCGTCTCCTCCACGCGCGCGATGTGCTGCTTCCACTTGTCGGGATTGCGCACGGTCTGGCTGAGGCTGTTGTAGATCACCGGCCGGCCGCTCGCTTCCGCCAGACGCGCCATCAGCCCGTCGCTGAGTTCGGGATCGACACCGCCGCCCATCTGCACCGTACCGGTGCCCATCTCGCGCAGCACATCGGCTAGCGCGAAGATTTCGCGTTCATCGGCCCACAGTGCCGGTATCGGCACGCCCTGCGGATCGAAATGCCCCTTCTGCCGCGAGCCGGAGAATCCGATCGCACCGGACTGCATGCCGTCGCGCACGATGCCCTGCATGGTCTTGATTTCGTCATCGGTGGCGGCACGCTTCTGGCAATCCTCGCCCATGGCGTAGAAGCGCACGGCGGTGTGGCCGATCAATGTGCCGGCATTCACGCCCAGACCCTGGTCCAGCCGGTCCATGTACTGGCCGAAGGTCTCCCAGTTCACATCGACGGTGCGCAACACCTCCATAGGGATGGCTTCGACATAGGAAAGAAACTCCGCCATCCGCTCTTCCTTGCCGCGCTTCACCGGTGCGAGCGACAGCGAGCAATTGCCGAAGATGACGGTGGTGGCGCCGTGCTGAGGCGAGAAGGTGCACAGCGGATCCCAGGTCACCTGCGCATCGTAATGGCAATGGTTGTCGATGAAACCTGGCGAGACCGCCAGGCCGTCGGCATCGACGGTGCGGTCGGCGGCGCCGGTGATTTTGCCGATTTCGACGATCTTGCCGTCCTTCACGGCAACGTCGCCACGGAACGCCGGCATCCCCGAGCCATCGACGATGCGTCCGTTCCGGATCAACAGGTCATAGGTCATCTGGTTGGTCCCTCCGTGTTTTGGCCCGCCCGCGGCGGTCCTTCTGGTTTTGGCCGGAGGGTAGCACTTTGGCGGCGTTTGGGAATGGCGACGAAAAGGCCAGTGTCCCGCGCCAGGATGCAATTATCTCAGCGTCCGGTTTGCTCGCGCGCTGCATCCGGCATTGCGGTCCTCGCCTGCAACAGATCGATGCGGTAGCGCGCCTGCCTGTCACTGCCGGTAACCTCGAGCCGCGTGGCCGCCGCGATGAAGCGCCGCGCCGCGTCATCGCCGGAGACCGGGTCGTCACCTTTGCCGAGCCAGTTCACCAGCACCACCAGCCCGTCCGGCGCGAGGCAGGATGCGGCACGGCGCGCGACCCCGGCGATCGCGGCAGGACTGAGGAAATACAGCACTTCGGACAGCACAATCAGATCGAACTGTCCCTCCGGCCAGCCGCTGGTGATATCCATGCATTTGAATTGCACCTGCGGCAGGTCGGCGCAGTGCTCTCGTGCAGCAGCCAGCGGGGTCTCGACGATATCCACCGCCAGCAATGAACGGCAGCGCTGTGCCAGAAGCCGCGTAAACACGCCGATAGAGCAACCAACTTCGAAGGTGCTCTCAAACCTGCGATCACCCAGCGCCGCGATGGTTCGCTGATACTTCTCTTGCTCATAAAGGCTGGTGCGAAAGCCCCACGGGTCCGGGTTGGCATCGTATAGCCGCTGGAAATGCGCGGCACCGTGCGATCGGAACCGGCCGATACCAAATCGAACGCCGCGACCGATCTTCCGGCGCAGACCTGCGAAGCCGCGATCCGCCAGCCCAATGCCAATTGCCATCATTCCACCCTGAATACCGAACGACGGTTCATCAAATGGACAATCTACATCGATGCAAGTGGCCGCCGGCAATTCACAACGTCGCGCCGCGGCAGCGGTCATCAACTTTCGGACATTGCACTATCAGAGTGGTCGATCAGTAGATCTCCGCATAGCGTTGGCACAGCTCCGTCATCGCGAACTCCTCGGTGAACGCCACCTCGGAACGCTTGTGGCGCAGATACGCCTCGAAGAACACCGGACCGAACCAGCTCCGCACGGCATCGCTCGCTTCCATGGCACGCAGCGCCTCGGACAATGAGCGCGGCAGTGATGGCGGATCGGTCCCTGCCGCCGGCAGCGGCCGCTTGTGCCGCACGCCATCTGCTCCCGCCAGCAGTACCGCGCCGAGTGCCAGGTACGGGCTCGCCGCGGCATCGCAGACACGGAATTCAAAATTGAATTGCCGTGCAGTCTCTTCTGCGTCGGTGGTCGCGAATATAGGGCAGACACGCAACGCCGCGCCGCGGTCCTGCTTCACAATGTCCACGGCAGTCGGTGCCCATCGGTTCGGCGTCAGGCGCAGATAGGACACCGGCGATGGCGCGGTGATCGCGGCAAGCGCCGGCAGATGATGCAACACGCCGGCGCAGAAGTGCTGCGCCGGAATGCTCAGGCCGAACCGACCGGATGGGTCGTAGGTGACTGGCCGCCCGGTCGCTTCGCGCAAGCTCATATGGATGTGCACGCCGTTGCCCACGCCCTCCGCCGCCGGCATCGGCGAGAAGCACGCGCGATGGCCGTGCCGGTGTGCCGCGGCGCGAGCCATTTCACGTGTGATCACGGCGTGGTCGGCGGCAGTCAGTGCCGCGGCAGGGGCCACCGTCACTTCGAACTGACGCGCGCCGTATTCAGCGAGGAAACTGTCCGGCACCACGCCGGCCGCCCGCATGGCCGCGACGAAACTTTCGCCGAACGTACCCTGCCGGCGGAACGCGCCGAGACTGTACGCATCCCCCGGCCGATCCTCGTTTCCCGTATAGACGAATTCTTGCTCGAATGCGGCGATCAGGTGCAGACCGCCGGCCTCGGCGAGCGCGGCGATGCCGCGACGGAGGAATTCACGCGCACAGCACTCCCAGGGCGAGCCATCGGTGTTGCGGATATCGCCCAGAAAGAAATGCTCTGGCGGAGAGCCGTCGGCGAAATCCACCCGGACCTCGGCCTTCGCATCCGGCACGATCATCAGATCGCCGCCGGTGCCGAATGGCGTGTCCCAGATCGGACCGAAGGCCGTCTGCATCAGGTTGGAATGCGTCCAGCCCACCCCCTTGCGGCGCCGCACGTCGATCTCGCGGGCGGGAAAGCCCTTGCCGCGGACGTGGCCGGCAATATCGCAGGTGCCGACAAAGACGAGTTCCTCGCGCAGCATGGTGTCTCCCGGCTCCGATCGCGGATGGATATGCTAGCGGCGCTCGGCGACGCGGAACAGACGGCCGGCACCACGTGGTTTGAGTGAAGCGTGATCAATACGGCAGAGGTTGGGTTTGCGTTTTCCTCGCCGCTCAGCGAATGTTGAAGACCGGACAGGCACTCTCATGCGAGGCACCGGACCCGGGCGGCGTTAGCCTGCTTGTGGACGAGGGGGACACGACAACGACACCCCCGGGAGGCCAGGGAGGAACGATGGCGGAAAGCACATGCTGCACCGCACCGTGCCGGCCCGACGCCGCGCTTCTCCAGGCTGCCGCGCATTGCCGGCCCGGCCCGCTGGTGGTGCGTGCAATCCACCTGCCCACGGCATCCATTGCAGGCACAGGAGCCGGTGCCCCTCGCCGCGATGCGCTGGTCGCCGATGCGGCTCTTCCAGAACAATCACCCAGGCGCCCGTCGCGTGGCCGCGGATCGCACACGCACCCAACTCCCGGCACGCAGCGCAATGACGAAGCTGTCGCAACGCATCCCGCCAAGGAGGGGAAACATGGTCACGCTCAAGGTGAACGGACAAGACCACAGCTATGACGGCGACACCGACATACCCTTGCTCTGGGTAATCCGCGACGAACTGGGGCTGACGGGCACCAAGTTCGGCTGCGGCCGCGGCCTGTGCGGCGCATGCACCGTGCATCTGGGCGGCCAGGCGGTGCGATCCTGCCAGGTCCACGTTTCCGAAGTCTCGAACCAGGAGATCCTCACCATCGAGGGGCTCGACCCCGCCGGCAATCATCCGGTGCAACGCGCGTGGCGCGAAACCAGCGCACCGCAATGCGGCTACTGCCACGCGGGGCAGATCATGCAGGCCGCGGCATTGCTCGCCAACACACCGAAGCCGACGGAGCAAGACATCATCTCGGCCATGTCGGGGAATATCTGCCGATGTGGCTGTTATCAACGCATCCACGAAGCCGTGCGCCTAGCCTCGATCGGAGTGTGACGCCATGACACACATATTCGACACGACGTCGATCGACCCGGCCGGCATCATCAATGTGAGCCGGCGGTTCGTCCTCCAAGGCCTGATCGGTTCCGGTGCACTGGTGCTGGGAGTAAGCGTTCCGGCGCGTCCGGCACAGTCAGGCTGGTCCACCGGCGCCGGCAAGATGCCGGGCGGCACGGTGAACGATCCCCACGTCTTCGTTGCGATCGATCCCTCGGGCCTGGTGACCATCATCACCAACCGCTCCGAGATGGGGACCGGCGTGCGCACCAGCCTGCCCATGGTGGTGGCCGACGAAATGGAAGCCGACTGGTCGCAGGTGCGCGTTGCACAGGCGCCGGGCGACGAAAATAAGTACGGCAACCAGGACACCGACGGCTCGCGCAGCACGCGGCATTTCGTGGAGCCGATGCGGCAATGCGGTGCCGCGATGCGCATGATGCTGGAACAAGCCGCCGCGACGCGGTGGGGCGTGCCAGTCGCCGAAGTGCGCGCCGAGAATCACCGCGTGGTGCATCTCGCGTCGGGCAACATGGCCGGCTACGGCGAGCTGGCGCATGCCGCAAGCGCGCTGCCGACGCCGCCCACCGATCAGCTCAAGCTGAAGGATCCGCGCGACTTTCGCTATATCGGTACCGGATCGATCCGCATCGTCGATCTGCATGACATCACCGTCGGGCATGCGACGTATGGCATCGATGCCAAGATACCAGGCATGAAGTTCGCGGTGGTGGCGCGTCCGCCGGTGGTCGGCGGCAAGCTGGTCTCGTTCGATGCCAGCGAGGCATTGAAGGTCCCCGGTGTCGAGAAGGTCGTGGAAGTGCAGGGCTGGTCGTGGCCGCACAAATTCATGCCGGTGGGTGGCGTCGCCGTGGTGGCACGCAACACCGCCTGCGCCATCAAGGGCCGCGACAAACTGAAAATCGTCTGGGATCACGGCGCGAACGCGGATTACGACTCCGCGGCGTTCCGCAAGCAGATGCAGGAAACTGCGGCCGCCACGGGCAAGGTGGTGCGCAATGACGGCGATGCCGAAGCGGCGCTGAAATCCGCCGCCAAGGTGATCACCGCGGAGTACTATCTCCCGCATCTCGCGCACGCCAGCATGGAACCACCGAACGCTGTGGTCAGTGTCCACCAGGGCGCGTCCGGCACCGAGTGCCTGGCGTTTGCGGCGACCCAAAGTCCCGGCGGCTGCCGCGACGACCTTGCCAAAATGCTGGGCATTCCGGTCGACAGCGTCACCGTGAATGTGCCGTTGCTCGGTGGCGGGTTCGGGCGCAAGTCGAAATGGGACTATGTGCTGGAAGCCGCGCTGGTGTCGAAAGCCACCGGCGTGCCGATCAAGCTGGTCTGGACCCGCGAGGACGACATCCAGCACGATTTCTATCACACCGTGTCGGTGGAACGCATCGATGCCGGGCTCGATTCCGGCGGCAAGGTGGTCGCCTGGCGGCATCGCAGCGTGGCGCCGACCATCGCTTCCACTTTCACTGCGGGGGCCGATCACGCGGCGCCGTTCGAACTCGGAATGGGGCTGATCGACAACCCGTTCAACATTCCCAACCTGCGGTGCGAGAACGGCGAATGCAAGGCGCACACCCGCATTGGCTGGTTCCGCTCGGTATCCAACATTCCGCGCGCCTTCGCGGTGCAATCGATGGTGGCGGAGATCGCGGCGGCGCAGGGCCGTGACCCGAAAGAGATGCTGTTGGAGCTGATCGGCCCCGACCGCATCGTCGATCCGCGCAAGTCGCCCGGGGTGGAGAATTTCTGGAACTATGGCGATCCGTTCGAAACCTACCCGATTGACACCGCGCGATTGCGGCGTGTCGCGGAGCTCGCGGCGCAACACGCCGAATGGGGCAAGCCCCTGCCGAAGGGTGAGGGCCTCGGCATTGCCGCGCATCGCAGCTTCCTGAGCTATATCGCCACGGTGGTGCACGTGGCGGTGGGCAGCGACGGCAATCTGGCGATCCGCCAGGTGGATACCGCGATCGATTGCGGCGTGCACATCAATCCGGAGCGGATTCGCTCACAGATCGAAGGTGCCGCGGTGATGGGGCTGGCGCTGACCAGGCACGGGCAGATCTCGTTCAAGAACGGCGTGCCAGAGCAATCGAACTTCGACACTTTCGTGGTGGCGCGCATGGATGAGGCGCCGCTGAACGTGCGGACGCATATCGTGCCCGCCGACTGGTCCGTGCCTGCCAGTGGTGTCGGTGAGCCGGGGCTGCCGCCGTTCGCGCCGGCGCTGTGCAACGCGATCGACGCAGCCACCGGCAAGCGGATTCGGAACCTGCCGATCGGCGACCAGATCTAGCGGGGGCTGTCCGGACAGTGGGCAGTGCGGTTGCCGGCAACGGCCGCCGCACTGCCTTGCACCAGCGCGGCGCGGGAGAGGTCGCCTGTTACGCGGCTTGCTTTGCCAGCATGCCCTGCGCGACGAGTTCCTCGGCGATCTGCACTGCGTTCAGCGCCGCGCCCTTGCGCAGATTGTCCGACACGCACCAGAACGACAGCCCGTTCGCCACAGTCGGATCCTTGCGGATGCGGCTGACATAGACCGCGTCCTCGCCGGCGGACTCGATTTGCGTCACGTAGCCGCCATCCTCGCGCACATCCACCACTTCTACTCCGGGCGCCTCGCGCAACGCGGCGCGCGCCTCGCCCGCGGTCACCGGCTTCTCGAACTCGACGTTCACCGCCTCGCCATGGCCGATGAACACCGGCACGCGCACACAGGTCGCATGGACGGCGATCGCAGGATCGAGGATCTTCTGCGTCTCCACCGCCATCTTCCATTCTTCCTTGGTGGCGCCGTCATCCATGAAGCGGTCGATATGCGGGATGCAGTTGAACGCGATCTCCTTGGTGAATTGCTCTGGCTTCTCTTGCTCGTGCACATAAATCTTGCGGGTGTGGTCGTACAGCTCGTCCATCGCCTCCTTGCCGGCGCCCGACACCGATTGATAGGTCGCCACCAGGACGCGCTTGATCTTCCACTCGTCATGCAGCGGCTTGAGCGCCACTACCATCTGGATGGTAGAGCAATTCGGATTGGCGATGATCCTGCGCTTGGTGAACAAACGCAGCGCCTGGGGATTAACCTCCGGCACTACCAGCGGGACGTCGGGATCCATGCGGAACTGGCTGGTGTTGTCGATCACGACACAGCCAGCCTCCGCCGCGCGCGGCGCATGCACCGCGGAAATCGATGCTCCCGGCGAGAACAGGCCGATGTCCCAGCCGTTGAAATCGAACGTCTCCAGGTTCTTCACCTTGAGCACGGTCTTGTCGCCGAACGACACTTCCTGTCCGGCGGATCGGCCGGACGCAACGGCGGCCACTTCCGTCACCGGAAACTTCCGCTCGGCAAGCGTCTTCAGCATTTCGCGTCCGACCGCTCCAGTGGCGCCGACGACCGCGACCCGGTAGCCCATGATGATTGCCTCCTGATGGCCAAACCTGCGACTTAGTGATCACAACCGGCGCGAGCAAGCGCTACCTCGCTAGGGCCGGCATGCGAGACGGCTGCGGACCTGTGTCCCGTTGGCCCGCGTGCTAGCGTCGCCGGCATATTAGCCCAGGGGAGGAGCGGAACCATGGCCTTTGATGAGCAGGATGCGATTGTCTCGTTCTGGCAGGCGCGACAGGCGGGTGAGTTCTTCCCGCGGCAATGGTTTGATCGCCTGACCATCGACCAGGCCTATCGTATCCAACTCGGCCTGATCGCGCGCCGTGCCGCCGCCGGCGAACCCCAGATCGGCTGGAAGGTGGGCCTGACCGCCAAGCCGATCCAGGAGCAATTCGGCTTCCACGAACCGGTATTCGGCTGCGTGCTGGAGCGGGTGGCGTCGGGCGAGGTTTTTCCCGCCGGCTCGCTGATCCAGCCGGGGTTTGAAAGTGAACTGTGCATGGTCATGGCGCGCGACCTTGCTCCTGGTGCCGATCTTGCCGCTGCTCGTGCCGCGGTGGGAGCGGTGCATCCGGCGCTCGAGATCATTGAAACGCGGGGGCCATTTACCGCCCAGATCGCGCTCGCGCTGGCGGACAACGCGCAGCAGAAGACCTGCGTGCTCGGCCCGGCGGTGCCGCTGCCCGCCTCCCCCGAGGCAGTGGCCTGCACGGTGCGCATCAACGATTCGATCGTTGCCGCCGGCACGGGTGACGCGGTGCTTGGCAACCCGCTCAATTCGCTGGTCTGGCTGGCGACGAAGCTGGCGGAGTATGGCCGCACGCTGCGCGCGGGGGAGATGGTGATGACCGGCTCTTTCACCCGGCAATTCCCGATCGCGCCCGGCGACCGCATCGCGGTTACGTTTTCGGGCGTCGGCACGGTGGAAGCGGGGATGGCGGCATAGCGCGCCGCGACATCGCTCGCCGGCCCGCCTCACGCGGCCGCGGCGCCGGCCGCTGGTGGCCCGAACGTCGCGGGATAGGCGCGAGCGAACGCGTCGAGACCGCGCAGCACTTGTTCTGATGCCGCGCGCATCGCCGCCGCCTCGCGCCGCGCTGCCGGCAGATCGTCCACGGCTAGCGCAGCCAGGGCACGCGAGCCCGCATCATGAACGGCGTGGTGCGGCGCATGGAGGGATTTGAATTCCGGCAATGCCCGCGTCGGCGCGTCGTTGACCCGATCATACCACCGCCCGAAGCGGCACTGATGAGCGCCAGACAGGCTGGCCGGAGGAATCTCCTGGCCGGACGCTACCGCCTGGGCCACCTGATCGACGAAGGCGACGTGATCTTTCCGGGCCAGATCCATCACCGCCGGGATCGATTCCAGGCTGATACGGTCGGCCTCCATGCCGGTCAGGCAGTTTGTATCGAAACTGACGCCAAACCCCTCCTTGCCGAGATAGGCTATCGTCCCGCGCAGTCGCGTGCCGAAGCGGTCAAGAACCAGCTCGACTTGCTCTGCCGCGGCAAATTGTTCCGGACTGACGACAGAGCACCCGCGCTCGGAAATATCGTGCAGTTCGGCCGTTATTGACCGTCCATTGCGGGATATCCGCGCCGCGACGAGACAGGGGCGACGGCGAGAGCGGCGGCGGTCGGTATCGCTGCTGGCGCTCCGGATCACCCGCAGGACAACGTTACGCAAGGCATTGACCGCGTCGGTAAGTGCCGTCGTCTCACCGATGAACTGTCCGGCGCGGATGCCGGTGTTGACGGCGGCGGCGGAGGCTTCCGCGCTGCGCTCGCTCATCCCGCCGGCCGCCGTCGCCGTCTCGCCGATGGCGCGCGTGATTTCCGTCGTTGCCGCCCCCTGCTCTTCCACCGCGGCGGCGATGGAATTGGCAATCGTATCGATCTCGCCGATGGTTTGCTCGATCCGCGCCATGGCCTCCACCGACGCGCCGGTGGCGCTGCGTACCTCCGCGATGTGTTGCCCGATCTCCTGGGTCGATCGCGCTGTCTGACTTGCCAGCGCCTTCACCTCGGAGGCGACCACGGCGAAACCTTTGCCGGCATCGCCCGCGCGTGCCGCCTCGATCGTGGCGTTCAACGCCAACAGGTTCGTCTTGGCGGCGATTTCGCCGATCATGTCGGCGACGGAGCCGATATGCTCCACCTGCCGGTTCAAAGTCTCGATCGTCGCGCGCGCCTCGCCGCCGGTGGCGACGGCGCGGCCGACCACTTGGGTCGACTGCGCCACCTGGACGCCGATCTCGCGGATGGACGAACTCAATTGCTCTGCCGCGCTGGCAACGGTCTGCGCCGTCGCGAGCGCCTGCCCCGCGGCAGTGGCGGCGTCGTTGGCCGAGACGCCGGTCCGCGCGGCGGACGCGCTCATATGCTCTGCCGTCGCCGCCATGGCATCGGCGCGATGCTGGATATGCTCTACCGCGGCCAACGTTTCGGCCTCAACCGTCTCGGCCATTTCGACCAGAGCGGCATGTTTTTCCTGCGCCGCCTGCGCTGCCCGCGCGGTTTGTTCTGCCTCGAGCCGCGCCCGCTCGATGGCATTGTGCCGAAACACCTCCACGGCCTTTGCCATGGCGCCGATTTCGTCGGTCGCGCTGCGTGACGGGATAGCGACGTCGGTCTCGCCCGCCGCGAGCCGCCCCATTGCCGCGGTCATACCCGCCACCGGGCGGATCACGCTACGCCCCACCAGCCAGGCGATCAGCGCACCGACCAACAGCGCCGTCCCGGCGATCGTCTTCTGCAACGCGACGGTTCCCGCGATAACGTGACCGGTCGCGTTCCTGGCGCGGGCAAACTCGTGCGCCTGCGATGCCGCCGCATCCAAGGCGGCAGTCATTTGATTCCGCACCAGCGGTTGCATCTGGTCGCGGAACAATACGACGCCCTGTTGGACTTTTTCCGATGTCGCGGTGAAACCGGCAACGAATTGCGCCAGCGACGCCTTCAGTGCCAACGCGGCGCGGCGGATATCGTCCGGCACCTGCCGCTGCAACAGCCGATCCACAGCGGAGGTTGCCGCGGATGCCTGGGTCTGGAACGCCGCTGAATCCCTGGCGTCGTGGGTGGCAAGGAAGCGCCAGTTCTCGATCTCCACCGCCAGCACGGCGGTCTGCACATTCCTGGCCATCGCCGCGGTTTCGCCATTGCCGGCCTGCGCCGCGGCAACCAGGTGGCTCGCATCGGCGGCCGTGCCGTCACCCTGGCTGGCCAGCCTGGCGCGGCCCGTATCCGCCTGCTGCGCCAGAGCCTTCATGTTCCCCGACAGCGCGTGGCAACTGGCGCAGCCCTCCAGCATGGTCTGGTAGCTGTGGCGCTGTTGCTCGGACTCGCTCACCTTGGCCGATTCCTGCAGCATGGCGATCATCTGCTGCGACTCTTGGGCATCGCCCGCATCCAGTTTCGCCTGCGCCGAAAATTGCAGGGCAAGCGACGCTTCGCGCATCGTCTCCATGAGACGGGCGATGCGCAGGTCGCGAATGTTCCCGTCGGACAGGGAGCCCATCCGCGTGACCTGGCGGTCGATCGTCGTCAGTTCGCGGATGCCCTGACCAGCAAGGGCGAGGCCGAGCACGACCAGGATGCCCATGCCGCCATAAATGCGGGAGCGGATGCTAAGCCGGAGTGCGGGCATTCGCCGGGTCTCCAGGAACAAGACCGATCGGATCGCGGGCAGGCTCGACAGGGCTCGAAATCGTGTAGCAAGGTCGCGTTAAGATTCCCTGAACAGAGACGCGGTCCGCCTCACCGCAGGCTTGTATGCGGGCGGCCGTTGCCGCGCCCCGCCGGCGATTGAAGCGCATCAGCCGAGGGTGCATCGTCGCCTGACGGCGGTTCCGCGGCTTGGTTCGGGTACCCCGAAGGAGGCATCTGCGATGGCGACGGAACTCTGGGAATATGACGCGACCGATCTGGCGCGGATGATCAGGCTGGGCCGTGCCTCCGCCCGCGAGGCGACGGCGTCCTGCCTGGCACGGCTGCAGACTGTGAACCCGACGCTGAATGCTGTCGTCGCGAGGTTCGACGGCGAAGCACTCGCCGCGGCCGATGCCGCCGATGCCGCGCGGGCGCGTGGCGATGTGCCTGGTCCGCTGCACGGCGTGCCGGTGACGGTAAAGGTCAACACGGACCAAAAGGGCCATGCCACCACCAATGGCGTGGTGGCGTTCCGCGACGTGATCGCTGCCGAGGACGCCCCGGTGGTCGCCAACCTCCGCCATGCGGGCGCGATCATCATCGGGCGGACCAACACGCCGGCATTCTCGATGCGCATCTATAGCGAAAATGCGCTGCACGGGCGGACGCTCAATCCACGCGATCCGACGATCACGCCCGGAGGCTCGAGCGGCGGCGCGGGATCAGCGGTGGCCAGCGGCATCGGCCCGATCGGGCATGGCAACGACATCGGCGGTTCGGTGCGCATTCCCGCCTATTGCTGCGGCATTGTCGGCTTGCGTGTGGGACTCGGGCGGGTGCCGTCATTCAACCCAAGCGCCGCGGCGGCGGCGCCGATCGGCGCCCAGCTCATGGCCACGCAAGGGCCGTTGACGCGCACGGTCCGGGATGCGCGGCTGGCGCTTTCGGTGATGGCCCGGGGCGACGCGCGCGACACACGCTGGGCCGACGCACCGCTGATCGGGCCACCGGTGGCGCGACCGGTGCGCGTGGCGCTGGTGGCGGATCCGCCCGGCGGGTTCACGCACCCCACGCAGGCGGCGGCGGTTCGCACCGCGGGGCGGCATCTGGAAGCGGCAGGCTATGCGGTGGAGGACGTGGTGCCGCCGGATTTCGAGGCGGTGGTAGCGGCGTGGCACTGCATCGGCTCGACCGACGTGTTCCGCATGTTGGCGCCGAACATGGAGAAATTCGGCGATCCCGACGCGCAAACCTCGATGCGGATCTGGCTGGGGCTGTCGCCGCCGGCGAGCCTGGGCGCGGTGCTCGATGCCCTGGCGCAGCGCGACCTGCTGCTGCGGCGCTGGCAAGGTTTCTTCATGCAATATCCGATCGTCGTGATGCCGACGCTATGCGACGAGCCGCCACCGTTCGGGATGGATTTGACCGACGATGGGCAGAGGCGGCTGTTGGATTCGCTGCGAGTGAGCCTGATCGCGCCGGCGCTCGGGCTGCCCGGACTGGCGGTGCCGGTTGGCACCAACGGACGGCTGCGGCCGGGCGTGCAGATCGTGGCTGGACGCTTCCGGGAGGATCTGTGCCTCGACGCCGGCGAGGTGATCGAGGCGGCGGAAGGCATCGTGGCGCCGATCGACCCCCGATAGGCGCGCCCCTGATCCACCAGCGTGGCGGTGCGGCGAGGCGCACCGGCGCTCTCGATTGGCTTGCCTCGCCAGCCGGCCGGCCGCTGCCGCTGCGCGGGGAGAAGCGCGCAGCGGGGCAGGTTTACAACTACGGCAACGTATCTCCCTGATACCGCCGCCACGCGCTCATCTGGATCGCGGAGGTCAGGCAGTGCAGCACCACAGGCTTCGTCTTCACCGCGAAGGCACGCGCGACCCCTTCGGCGACTTCGCTTTCCTCGCGGATGGTAATGCCCTCCGCACCGAACGACCGCGCCCAGGCGGCAAAATCCGGGTTGGTCAGCCGCGTGCCGTCCATGAACGCGCGGTCCGGATAACGCACGTAGCTGTGCATGCCGATCGTGCCATACATCCCGTTGTCGGAGATCACCATGATCGGATTGCCGCCATACTGACAGGCGGTGGCGATCTCATTGCCCATCATCAGCGCGCCGCCGTCGCCCATGAACGCCACCACCTGCGTGCCCGGCCGGCGCAACGTCGCGGCCACCGCCATTGGCATGCCGGAGCCCATCGCGCCCACGATCGACGACAGGAACACCTGACCCGGCTTGAACCCGATATAGCGATGAATGAACGAGCCAAAATTGCCGGCGTCCGAGGTCACAGTCGCATCGGGTGCCAGATGCTTGTCCACTTCACAGACGATGGCTGCGAAGTTCACGCCGTCGCTGGTTGGCTCCCAGGTCTTTTCCAGCAGCCTGCTGTGAATGCCATGCAGCGCGGACACCCAGCCCTTGCGTTTCGCCGCCCCGGCCGGAGCGCCACGCGCGAGCAATGCCTTCAACACCTCATGCGGGCTGGCGGCGATACCGAGGTCGGGGCGAAACACGCGCCCGACTTCATTGGCGTCCGGCCACACATGCACCAGCGGCAATTGCGGCTGCGGCGCGGCGGGGAAACTGTACGACTGGCTGACGGTGTCCGTCAGCCGCTCGCCCAGCGCTACCATCAGATCGGCGCGCTTCATTTCCGTGATCAGCTCGCGCGGCACGCGGATGCCCATGTAGCCGCCGTAATTCGGATGGCGCGCATCGAATAACGTGGGGCGGCGATGCGTGGGACTGATCGGCAGCACCCATTGTTCGGCAAAGCGTTGCAGATCGCCGTGGACGGCATCGTCGTACAGCGCATCGGCGAGCAATGCGCCGCCCACCAGCACCAGTGGCCGCTCTGCCTGCGCCAGCATGCTCGCCAGCCGGTCGAGATCGGCGGCGCACGGCCCGCTCAGCACGCGCGGGCGCGGCTGGTCGAGTTCGGCGTCGGTCGTCTCGTCAAAAATGTCCTCCGGCAAAATAACCGCCACAGGCCCCTGAGTACTGCTCTCGGCGACATGGAACGCGCGCGCGATCGCTTCCGAGGCTTGCTCCGGCTCGTTCACCTCGATCACCAGCTTGGTGACATCGGCGAGCAAGCGCGAATAGTTTTGTTCCTGCAGTGCAAGGCGGCCGAAATCCTTGCGCTCGACCTGGCCTACCAGCATCACCATCGGCGTCGCGTCATGATATGCCGAGTGCAGCGACACCAACGCGTTCGACAGGCCTGGCCCGCGCGAGACGATGCAACAGCCGGCACGATTGCGCAGACGCCCGTCGGCCACCGCCATATAGCCGGCGCCGCCTTCGTGGCGGCACACCACCATGCGGATGGTATTCCGTTGCAGCACGGCACTGGTGAAGCCGACATAGCTTTCGCCGGGGACACAAAAGATCTGGTCCACATCATGCGCTTCCAGACTCTCCGCCAGCAGGCGGGCGACGGTCATGCTCATCTTGTCGCTTCTCTCCTATTCGAATTGGCGTCCCCACGTCTCAATGCGTGGCACAGCGAATCAGCGGAAACGGCAACGCGGTACAGCCGGGGAATGAGATCTCGTCATCGCCCTGGCGCTGCACCGGCAGCACATTCGGGTCGGGACAGCCGAAACCGACAAGGCCGGGATTATCCGATGGATAGAATCTGATTGTCACACCGGTAGGCGTCGCGCTGACCGCATCGATCGTGCGTTGTTCGTAAGCCGGGCTGGTCATCAAGGCGCGCAGCACCGAATCGCGGGTGAACATCACCATCGGCGCGGCGAGACATTCACGTGCGCTGAGCGTCACGGGCGGTGGGAAAACGCCGCCAACCCAGGCACCGAACAGAAAGGCGTCCACAGGCGGCGCCGGCTGCTGTGCCGCGAGCGGAGAGGCAGAGGCAATCAGCAGGGCGAAAGCGGCGGCGACTCGGCGCATGCGGAAACCTTCGGTGGGTGGCGGGCGCCGACGATACGGCCAGTTTGCAAGAGTGACCAGACTGCTTGCTCCTGCTAGAAGGCCGCATGCTTCGTAACCTGTATTCCCGCACCCTGACGCTGGCCGCATCGCCACGCGCCCCGTGGTGGCTTGCGGCGGTGGCTTTCGCCGAGGCGAGCTGCTTTCCCGTCCCGCCCGACGTCTTGCTATTGCTCATGGGGCTGGCACGGCCGGTCCGCGCCTTTGAGTACGCGGCGATATGCACCGCGGCGAGCGTCATTGGCGGCGCGCTGGGCTATGCCATCGGCTATTTCATCTTCACCGAGGTGATGCAGACCGGCATCGCACATGTGTTGTTCGGCAACGATCCGCTGGGAGCATTCCAGCGGTGGTATGCACAGTGGGGACTGTACGTGATCCTGATCAAAGGGCTCACGCCGATCCCCTACAAGCTGGTCACAATCGCGTCCGGAGCGGCGAAGTTCAACTTCTGGGTCTTCATGGGCGCCAGCCTCATCACCCGTGGGGCGCGGTTCTTTCTGGTGGCGACGGTGCTGCGCTTCTTCGGCGCCGCGGCGCGCGACTTCATCGAGCGCTGGCTGATGCTGGTCACCAGCGCCCTGGCGGTGGGGATCGTCGGCGGCTTCGTGCTGGTGAAGCTGATGTAGCGTCGCCGGCGCGCACAAACCGGTGAGCCGCGCCTCTGTTACATGACCTCGCGCTGAACTTCCCCTCATTTGCCTCCTGGCAAACACGAGGAGGCGCCGGTGCGTCGTCGCGACGTGATTCGTGGGGCTGCATCCCTGCCGCTGCTGGCGGCGTTTATCCCGGCCGGCGCTGGCGCCGAGCCCCCTGCTGCCGCGCCTCCCCAGGCCACGCCGTTCGATGACAACACGGTGCCCGCGCTGGCGCGACAGCTTGCAGCGCAGCCGTACAAGCCACCGGACGCCACGCTGCCGAAAGAGCTGCAGGACCTGAAATATTCCGACTTCCAGACGATCCGCTTCAAGCCGGAGCAAGCGCTGTGGCGCGATCAAGGGCTCAACTTCACGGCGGAGTTCTTCCACCGTGGCTATCTTTACAAGGAGCGGGTGGACATCTTCCAGGTCGCCGGCGGCCAGGCAACGCCGATCGCCTATAACCCGGAGCTGTTCACCTGGACCAAGGTCAAGCCTCCCACCGGCGATATCGGATACGCCGGTTTTCGCCTGCACTATCCGCTGAACCGGCTGGACTATTTCGACGAGGTGTGCACCTTCCTCGGCGCCAGCTATTTCCGCGCGGTGGCGCGGGGACAGGGCTACGGCCTCTCCGCCCGCGGCCTCGCCATCAAGACCGCCGATCCTACCGGCGAGGAATTTCCCCTCTTCAAGACCTTCTGGCTCGAGCGCCCCGCGCCCAATACCGATGCCATCACCCTCCACGCCTTGCTCGACAGCCAGAGCTGCGCCGCGGCGTTCCGCTTCGTCATCCAGCCGGGCCAGGCGACCGTGTTCGACATAGACGCGACGATCTTTCCGCGCGTCGATATCGCCGAGGCCGGACTCGCGCCGCTGACCAGCATGTTCTTCTTTGGCCCGAACGACCGCGGGGATTTCAACGACTGGCGGGCCGCGGTGCATGATTCGGACGGCCTCGCGCTGCACACCGGGCACGACGAGCGCATCTGGCGCCCGCTGATCAATCCGAAGAAGCTGCAGATCAGCGCGTTCTCCGATGTCTCCCCGCGCGGCTTCGGCCTGATGCAGCGCGCCCGCATGTTCCGCGACTATGAAGACCTGGAAGCGGACTACCAGAAGCGGCCGTCGTTATGGGTGGAACCAAAAACCGTTTGGGGCCAGGGCGTCGTGGAACTGGTGGAGATTCCATCGAAGCAGGAAGTGAACGACAACATCGTCGCGTTCTGGCGCCCGCACGAGCCATTGAAGGCGAAGTCAACTTTCCAAATCGGCTATCGCCTGCACTGGTGCTGGACGGATCCTGGTCCGGGCCCGGTGGCGCAAGCGGTGCAGACGCGCAACGGCCTCTCATTCGACGGCAACAGCCAGCAGTTGATCGTCGATTTCGCCGGCGCGGCACTGGACGCCTGGACCTCCCAGACGCCGCCGGTCCTGGATGCCGGCACCGACAAGGGCAAGATCCTCCACGCAGTGGTCGAAAAAAACCCGCAAGTGCATGGCTGGCGCGTCAGCATCCAGCTCGATACCCAGAAGCAGGACGTGGTGGAGCAACACGCGAGGCTGATGGATGGCGACAAGCCGCTGACCGAGACATGGATCGCGCGGTGGACTTCGCCGTGAACGACACCGGCGGCTTCAGCGCTCTGCCGCCGGAGGTACCGCTGCCGATGCCTACCCAGTCGCTGCGGACCGCACCATCGCGCAGCGGCCGGGCGGCGACGGAACCGCGGCTGATCGGGCTGCGCCGCCTGCTGGTGATCGGTGGCGCCACGGTGTTGGCGTTCGAAGGCGATTACCAGATGTACCGCGTGCTGGCGGTCAACGGCCCGACGCCGGTGGCAATCATCATGATCGCCTTGTTCCTGGCGTTGTTCGGCTGGATCGCGCTGTCCTTCACAAGCGCGCTGGCCGGGTTCTTTTCCATGCTGTGTGGCGGCGGCCGTCGGCTGCTGGCGCAGGAACTGGCAGTGCCGTCGACGCGCACGGCACTGCTGATGCCCACCTACAACGAATCGCCGCAGCGCGTGATGGCTGGTTTGGCTGCGGTATGGGAGTCGCTGCAAACCGCCGGCGCCGCAGGGCAAACCTTCGATATCTTCATTCTCAGCGACACCACGAACGCCGCCGCGTGGATCGCCGAGGAAGCAGCCTATCTCGCCCTGTTGCAGCGCACCGGCGGCCACGGTCGCATCTTCTATCGCCACCGGCCCCACAACACCGCGCGAAAGGCGGGCAATATCGCCGACTGGGTGACGCGGTTCGGCGGCGCGTGGCCGCAATTTCTGATTCTCGATGCCGATAGCGTCATGGTTGCCGAGACGCTGATCCGCCTGGTCAACGCGATGGAACGCCATGCCAATGTCGGCCTGATCCAGACCCTGCCGATCATCGCGGGCGGCACGACATTGTTCGCGCGGCTGCAGCAATTCGCCGGCCGCGTCTATGGTCCGCTCATCGCCCATGGCATCGCCTGGTGGCATGGCGCGGAAGGCAACTACTGGGGGCACAATGCCCTGATCCGCACGCGGGCCTTTGCCGAGGCCGCCGGCCTGCCGGAACTGCCGGGACGCAAGCCGTTCGGCGGCCTGATCCTCAGCCACGATTTCGTCGAGGCCGCGTTGCTGCGCCGCGCCGGCTGGGCGGTGCACATGGTTCCCGCGCTGGCCGGGAGTTACGAGGAATGCCCGCCGACCCTGACGGATCTCGCCATTCGCGACCGCCGCTGGTGCCAGGGCAATCTGCAGCACGCCGCCGTGTTGCCGGCGCGCGGCCTGCACTGGATCAGCCGCCTGCATCTGCTGACCGGCATCGGCTCCTACATCACCGCGCCGCTCTGGCTATTGTTCTTGCTCTGCGGCATTGCCATCGCGGTGCAGGCGCGCTTCGTGCCGCCGAACTATTTCCCGGCCGGCCGTTCGCTGTTTCCCCGCTGGCCGGTGATCGATCCGGTGCGCGCCATGTGGATGTTCACCGGCACCATGGCCATCCTGCTGTTGCCCAAATTGCTCGGCGCGCTGGCGATGCGACGCGACGACCGCCGTGGCTGCGGCGGCATGCTGCGGCTGACGGTGAGCGTGTTGTTGGAGACGCTGCTGACCGGCCTGATAGCACCGGTGGTCATGCTGACCCAAACGCTGCATGTGACGACGATATTGTTCGGCCGCGATTCCGGCTGGAACGCGCAGCAGCGCGAGGATGGCAGTGTGCCGTTTCGCGTCACCGCAGCGCAGTATCGCTGGCACACGGTCATTGGTGCGGTCCTCGGTGGGGTGGCGTGGGCTATCTCCTGGCCGCTGGCGCTGTGGATGAGTCCGGTCGTGCTGGGCCTGGCGCTGGCGATACCATTGGCCGCATTCACTGCCCGGCGCGGTGCCGGAACACTCATGCGGCGGCTCGGGCTGTTGCGCATTCCAGAAGAAGTGCGGGCGCCTGAGGTGCTGGCGCGGGCGCGCGCGGCGGCGCCGGAATTCGCCTTGCCCGACACCGGTCCGCTGCGGCTGCTGCGCGATCCGTCGTTGCTGCGCGCGCATCGTGCCATGCTTCCCCCAGAGCAATCGGTGCGCCCGGGAGCGATCGATATTCCACTGGCAATCGCCCGCGCGCGGTTGGAGGCGGCGCGATCGCCGCAGGAGTCGTTTGCCGCGATGGCACCAGCGGAATTGCTCGCCTGCCTGGGCGACCGGCGGTGCCTCGATCGGCTGACGCTGATGGCACAGCACTGCGCCGAGGCGGCGGCCGACTGATCCCGCGAAGTTTCCGGCCCTGCGTTCCGGTTGCGGGCGTCAGCAGGCGTGCCTCAACCCACAGCCGCCAGCCTCGCCGGCAGGCGCGGATAAACCCGCCGCGCGTTGCCCTCGTAGATCTTCTGCCTGTCTCCCGCCGATAGCGGCAATTGCTCCACGTACCGCTTGGTATCATCGAACGCATATCCGGTTTCCGGATCGACGCCGCGGACCGCGCCGATCATTTCCGATGCGAACAATATATTGTCGGCCGGAATTACCTTGGCCAGAAGCTCCTGGCCGGGCAGGTGGTACACGCAGGTGTCGAAGAACACGTTGTGCAGCAGCAGTTCGGGCAGCGGCGGCAGCTTCATGTCCTGCGCCAGGCCGCGGAAGCGGCCCCAGTGATATGGCACCGCGCCGCCGCCATGTGGGATGATGAATTTCAACCCAGGAAAATCTTTGAACAAATTGGAGGTCATGCACTGGTTGAAGGCGGCCGTGTCGCCGTTCAGGTAGTGGGATCCGGTGGTATGGAACGCGGGATTGCATGCCATGCTGACATGGATCATCGCCGGCACATCGAGCTCGACCATCTTTTCATACAGCGGATACCAGTAGCGATCCCCCAGCGGCGGGTCCTGCCAATAGCCTCCGGACGGGTCGGGATTCAAATTGCAGCCGACGAAGCCATACTGGTTCACGCAGCGTTCCAGCTCGGCGATGCAGTTGCGCGGCGACACGCCGGCACTTTGAGGCAGCATGCACACGCCGGCGAAATTGCGCGGGAACAGGGTGCAAACGCGGTGAATGAGTTCGTTGCAGGCGGTGGCCCAGGCCTCGCTGGTGGAGGCATCGCCGAGATGGTGCCCCATCCCTGCCGCACGGGGCGAAAAAATCGTCAGATCGGTGCCGCGTTCCTGTTGCAGCTTCAACTGGCCGCCCTCGATGCTGGCGCGGATCTCATCATCGCTGATCGCCGGCCGTGGCGGTGCCGACCGCCCTTCCTTGTGCGCCGCAATTTGCTCCTGTCGCCATGCCTCGTGCTGGCGCGGCGAGGTGGTGTAATGGCCGTGGCAATCGATGATCATAACGCGTTTCCTCCGTTATTCCGGGATCAGCCCGCCGTCCACATTGTAGTTCTGCCCGGTGATGTTGCGCGCACCGGGCGAGGCGAGGAAGACCGCCATCGCGGCGATGTCTTCCGGATCGTTGACGCGCTGCAGGGGGATGACGGCGGCGCGGCGGCGTTCCATTTCTTCCACCGTCACGCCTTCCTGCCTGGCGCGCACGCGCAGATTGTCGTCCGACAGCGCGCTGCGCGTCACGCCGGGGCAAATCGCGTTCACGTTGATGTTGTGCCGCGCAAGCTGTTGGGCCGCGGTGCGCGTCAGGCTGATCACCGCGCCCTTGCTGGCGGCATAGGCGGCGTTGGACGTGCCGGCGTAGCCCTTGCCGGCAATCGAGGCGATGTTGATGATGCGGCCGCTGCGGGGGGGAATCATTTCGCGCGCCACGCGTTGCAGGCAGAAGAACACGCCCTTCGCGTTCACCCGGTGGATGCGGTCCCAGTCTTGCTCGGTCAGTTCCATGACGTCGGCGCGGCGGGTGACGCCTGCGTTGTTCACCAGGATGTCGATGCGGCCGAAGGTCTCCATGGTCTGGCGCACCATGCGGTCTATCTGGGTGAGGTCGCCGACGTCGATGGCAATGCCGAGCGTGCGGCGCTGGAACGCGGCCGCCGCATCCGCTGTTGCTTCGGCGTTCGGTCCGTTGATGTCGGCGGCGACCACGTGCGCGCCGGCTTCCGCCAGCGCCAGGGCGCAAGCCCGGCCGATGCCCTGGCCCGCGCCGGTCACAATGGCGACCTGGTCCTGCAGGATCATGACGATTGCCTCCCCACTCGGTGGGGGTGAATACGGACCGGGCTGGCGATGGCGTCAACCTTGGACGGCGCGGCAGCGGTTGCGATTTGCTGTATTGCTCGTCGCATCGCACACCACCAACCGATTGCCCACGGCAGCGTGTTGGTCCAAACAGGGCGCCATGCAGGAAAGCCCTCGCCAATCTCTGTCCCCTGTCGTACTGCTTGATCTGGACGGCACATTGTCCGACTCGCGGCCGGGCATCGCCGCATGTTTCCGCTACACCCTCGCCGCGCTGGGCCACGATGCCGAGGCCGCCGGCGACCTTACCTGGGCGGTCGGGCCGCCGATCGCCGTATCACTGCAACGCTTGCTTGCGCCGTTCGGCGACGATCGTGTGGATCAGGCATTGGCGATCTATCGCGAGCGCTATTCCGCCGTCAGCATCTATGAGTGTTCTGTCTATCCCGGCGTCACCGCCATGCTGGACGCGTTGCGAGCGCAAGGGCGGACGCTGTGCATCGCCACATCCAAGCGGCGCGACTACGCCGAGCGGGTGATCGATTTCCTGGATCTGCGCCGCTACATGCGGGCGGTCTACGGCGCGGTGCCGGGCGGCGGGCTGGATCGCAAGGCGGACTTGCTCAAGCACATACTTTCCGAGGAACGGTTCACCCCCGGCGATTGTGTCATGCTTGGCGACCGCTATCACGACATCGAGGCGGCCAAGGCCAATGCGCTATGCTCCATCGGCGCGTTATGGGGCTATGGCGGCCGGGATGAACTGGAACAAGCGGGGGCTGACTGGATCGCGGCGCGGCCGGATGATGTCGCGGGAATGGTGGGGTGAGGGCGCGGCGAGGACCGCATTTGCCGCAGATCGCCAGGGAGACAGCCGCGAGCTTGCAGCGGTTCGGGCGCGCCGCAGTGCTGCGATGACGGCGTCGTTCTCTGCCTCACTCTCGCTTTGCTCAATCCCGCGCATGCCGCGCCACGTATTCACGGAGGGCGCTGTTGATTCTGGTTTGGTAGCCTGTCCCGCCGGGCGCGTGGCGCTTGAACCAGTCGATCACGTCGGCATCGATGCGCAGAGTAAGTTGCTGCTTGATGGGGCGATAGAAAACCCCGCGTTGCGCACCGCTCCAATCCCGTTGCTCCGGCACGGCGCCGGTATTGATTTTTTCGTCCGGCAATCCTGCGAGGGCGGCAAGCTCGGCCTTCTGAGATCGCGTCAATGGCTTAGAAGTCACCTTCTTCATAGGCCTTCCTTTCCGGCGCGGTCGCTTTCCGCGCGCTGATGATCCTGCCGATTTCGTCGCCTGTCCCACGATCGGCCTCGGGCCATGTGTGAACAAAGAACGGTACAACACTGCCGACCAGACCTATGGTTTGCCAGCGCTCCTCATCTGGATGCGAATCAGGCCGGCTGGCCGCCAGAGGCATTCCGCGTTCGATGAAGCAATGCGTCGCATCCCCACGGTCGGCGCGAGCGACGGCTGTCTGCTCCCCTCAGACTTGTCGGCAGGCACAGGGGCTGCCCAAGTCGCACCACGCACAGGTGCGAACTGGCTGCTCACCGCCGAGAGGCAACCCGGGGTCATGCCGTCCGCCATTGCGCCTGCATTACCGCGACAGCGGCGACGCTAGCACTCGTGTGGATTGCGATTCAATTATGCAACTCCATCCGTGCGACGCTCATAACCCGCTATGCCGCCGCGCTTACACAGGAGCACGGACGCTTGTGCCTCCGCGTGCTCGAGGTTGCTTCGGCCCTATGGGCCTCGCAACGACATGATAATCGGCGTCCCGGCCCTCACTCCGTCAGCCGCTCGCACACCGCCGATGCCACCAGCGG
>Ga0335072_10003297_pt1 | contig 24372 bp, 18 predicted proteins | sample Lox_Sample_21_FD_206725 | JGI IMG/M metagenome (GOLD analysis project Ga0335072, IMG submission 206725) | Soil microbial communities from Loxahatchee National Wildlife Refuge, Florida, United States - Lox_Sample_2.1 | ecosystem: Environmental > Terrestrial > Soil > Wetlands | place: USA... | reverse complement strand
CCAGAAGAGCCCCAGCCCGCGCACTTCGCCAATCGACTTATGCTTCGACTGGAGTGCGCGCAGCTTCGGCTCGAGGTACGCGCCCATCCTCTTCGCCCGATTCACCAGATCCAGACGTTGCATCTCCCGGATTGTCGCCACCGCCGGTTTCAGCGTGATGGGGTGCGCTTCGTAGGTGTGCCCGTGGGAGAAGTAGTGATCATCGAAAAAGGCGGCGATCTTGTCGGTCGTGGCGCACAGGCCCAGGGGCACATAGGCTGAGGTGATGCCCTTCGCGGTGGTCAGAATGTCCGGCTTCACGCCCCAGTTGTCCATGGCGAACCACTCGCCGGTGCGCCCCCAGCCGCTCATGACCTCATCGGCGATGAGCAGGACACCGTTGCGGTTACAAATCTCGCGCAGCATGGGCATGTATTCCTTCGGCGGGACTAAAACGCCGTTGGTGCCCACCACCGGTTCCACGATGACTGCGGCGACGTCGCTCTCGTTGCGGATGATGTGTTCCAGATACTCCGCGCACGCGATGCCGCATCCGGGATAGGTGTGTCTGATGGGGCACTTGTAGCAGTTCACCTCGGGTGCAAACAGGAAGCCCTGCGCCTTGCCGCCGACCGGCTCCATTGCCCAGCGCCGGAACTCGCCGGTGGCCGCAATCGAGGCCGCCGTCGACCCGTGATAGGAGCGATAGCGCGCCACGATCTTCGTCTTGCCGGTGAACATGCGGGCAATCTTGAAGGCCGCCTCGTTGGCCTCGGTCCCGGAGGTGGTGAAGAAGAACTTCGTCAGGCCCTCGGGCAGCACTTCCGGCAAGATCTGGCTCAGTTCGGCGCGCGCGTCAGTGGCGTAGGCCGGCGATGCGTAGGCCAGCGCCTCCGCCTGCTCGGCGATCGCGCGGATCACCGCGGGATTCTTGTGGCCGAGGTTCACGCACATCAACTGCGCCGACAGATCGAGATACCGCTTCCCCGCGCCATCGGTGAAGTAGCAGCCTTCGGCGTCGGCGATGTGCACAGGATTCCAGGTTTTCTGGAAGCGCCAAGTCCCGTAGTTGAACTCTTTTGTGAGCTGGACCACTTCCTGCGTGGTCAGTGTCTGCGGCGCGGACATCGTCTCTGCCATCGTTTCACCCTGTCTGAAGAGGGTACCGCAGACGGCAGGGGGCCTGCCGCGACCACGCATCATTGACGAGCGGCGCAGCGGTTTTCGATTGCCTGTTCCCTGTTCCCTGCATGGCTCGCGTCCAGCGCGAACCACGCCTTACGCCATCGCCATCCGCGGGTGGTGGTGCTCGCGGTCGCCGATGCGTACGCTCACGACTTTGGATACGCCCGGCTCCTGCATCGTGACCCCGTAGATCATGTCGGCTGCGGTCATCATGCGCCTGGAGTGGGTGACGATGACGAACTGGGTTTCCTCGGCCATCCCGCGCAGCATGTCGGCCAGGCGCCCCACGTTGGTCTCATCGAGCGGGGCATCGACTTCGTCGAGCACGCAGAAGGGACTGGGCTGGAAGAGGAAGATGCCGATGAGGAGGGACAGGGCCGTGAGCGCCTTCTCGCCGCCCGAGAGCAGGAGCACGTTCTGGAGCTTCTTTCCTGGCGGCTGGGCGACGATGTCGATGCCGCTGTCGGCGACGTTCTCCTCGTCGGTGAGACGCATGAACGCCTGGCCGCCGCCGAAGAGCTTGCCGAAGGTCGCGCTGAAGTTCTCGTTGATGCGGGCGAAGGCCTCATCGAATTTGGTCCGGGAGATTTCGTCGATCTCTTTGATGGAGGCCTGGGTGTTCTCGATGGACTGCATTAAATCGGTGCGCTGCGTCTCGAGGAACTGATGCCGCTGCTCGGTTTCTTTGTACTCCTCCAGCGCCATCATGTTCACCGGCCCCATGTTCTCGAGGCGCTGCTTCATCTCGCGGCATGCAGCGTCTTCCGCGGCGAGCGCTTCGTCCTCGATCCGCGCCAGCGTCTCGTCCGAACGCAGCGCGGACGCCTCGAGGCTCAGATCCGCGATGCATGCCTCTTCGGCATGACGCAGTTCGGCGGCCAGGGTCGCAGCCTGATTGCCACAGGTCCCGCGCGCCTCACGCTGGGCATCGATTTCGGCACGAAGAGCCTTCAGACCCTGCTCCATCGTCGCAATGCTCTCGCGCAGTGCGGCGATCTGCTGGTGCGCGTCAGCGGCTTCCTTTTGGGCCCTGTCGCGGGCCTCAAGCAAATGCTCCCGCGTGGCCACCAACTGCTCGTTTTCTCGCCCGCGCTGCTCCTGCTCGGCTTTCGCCGCGGCTAGTTGCTGCGTGATCTGCGCTACCCGCGCTTCCAGTTCGTGGAACATCCGGTCGATGCGCGCAAAGGCTTCCTGAGCACCACGGCTGCGCTCTTCGAGACCGGCCAGCTCGGCGGATACCTGGGCAGCCTCCTGTTGCGCGAGATCGCGATGCGCCCGCAACTCTCCGACGCTGCGCTGCAGAGCCTCGAGTCCGGTTTCGGCCGACTGGTGGTCGCCTTCGAGGCGAACGAGCTCTTCGCGCCGCTGTTCCAGCTGGGATTCTTTGCCGGCACGCGCATCGCGATTGCGCTCGCTCTCCAGCGTCCAGTCCTGGAGACGACGCTCCAGCCGCTGGACTTCCATTTCCATCTGCCGCAGGGCCGCACTCTGGTTGGCGCTCTCGCGCTCGGATACACGCCGCTCTTCAGACTTCGCGTCGAGCGTCCTGGTCTGCTCGGCCAGCGTTTTCGTAAGCGTCGCCACGCGCATCTCTGCCTGGCCCAGCTCGCGTTCGATCTCCGCCAGCTTTTGCTGTGTGTCGCGGAGTTCTCTCTTGAGCGCCAGGGGTCCTTCGGAGCCCGGCTTGCCACCCGTGACGGTGACATTGTGGAAACACTCGCCCGACGGCGCCAGGAAAAACGCCGATGGATTTTCCAGCGCCAGTGAGCGCGCCGTCTCCGAATCCGGCGCGACATAGCCCTCGCGCAGCTTCGGCAAAATCGCCTCGAGCGAGCGCCCGAATCCATCCAGCACACGGATGCAGTTCCGCAGCGGCACTACGGCTGGCCGCGAGTGTTCGTACGGCAGAGAGTCATCCGCAGCAAAGGAAAACTTGGCCTGCGCGTCCTCGGGATGCACCAGGAAGGTGGCGCGTCCATCGACGCCGGTCCTCAGCAGGCGAACGCCTTCGTGGGCTGAATCCCAACTCTTGACCACGATGTAGTTCAGTTCATCGCGCAGGAACTCGTCGACGACGCTCTCGTATTGATCGCCGACTTCGAGGAAATCCGCCAGGGTGCCGACGGGTTTGAGGCCACCGCCCAGCGCATTGGCCTGGAAAAGCTTCCGGACGGTGTCGGTTGAATAGCTGTGCTCGCGAATCAGAGCCTCGAGTGAAGCGGTTCGACCGCTCAGCGTCGCGTGCTCGGCACGAAGCTGATCAGCCTGCCGCTTAGCTGCTTGTTCCTCAGCGCGCCCGGCTTCAATTTCTGCGCGCAAACCGGCAATCTCGGCCTCGACGCGGTGGAGCGTCTCGGTGACGGACTCGAAGGTGAGCGAAATCTGCCCGCGCTCCGCGCCCAGGGACTCCAAATCCCGTCGTGCCGACTCCATCTCCGTTGTCAGACGCGCGGCCTCGCGCTGGAGCGCGGCGAGCGACTCCTCGCCCTGAGAGATCTGGCTCCGCGTTTGTCCCACCAGTGCGAGCAACTGGGCTGCCTGGCGCCGGGCCGCTTCTGACTGCTGCTCCGCAGCCGACACCGCAGCCACGGCCTCGCGCATCGTTTCCTGCCTGAGGCGGGTGCGCTCGCGCGCTTCGGCTGTGGCCGACGCCGCGGACTCGAGGAACGCCCGTTGTGCTTCGCGCTCCGCGGTTGTGCCCTGCAGGTGTTCCTCGACCTGCCCCAGCTCCGCCTGGCCGGCAGCCATGCGCGCGTCGAGTTCGGCGATGCGCTCCTGGTTGGTCTGGTGGCGCGCATCCGCGCGCTCAATCTCGACCGCTCGTTGGTTGGCGCGGGTCTCGGCATCCTTCGCTGCGTCTTCCAGCTGATAGCCACGCGCCATCAGAGTGGCGTGTTCCTGATCGAGGGCCTCCACTTTCTCCGCGCCCGCGTCGATTTTCCCGGTCAACTCCGCGATCTCGGCTTCCAGGGCTGTCTGCTGCGCGTCCATTTGAGCAATCCTGCTGGCGAGAACGACTTTGAGCTTCTCGCGCATTTCGTCGCGCAGCTTGCCGTAGCGCTCGGCCTTCGCGGCCTGGCGCTTGAGCGACGCCATCTGCCGGGTGACTTCTTCGAAGATGTCGTTGACGCGCGCCAGGTTCACCTTCGCCTGCTCCAGGCGCAGCTCGGCGAGGCGCTTCTTCGTCTTGAAGCGGGTGATGCCGGCGGCTTCCTCGATGATGGCGCGGCGGTCGTGCGGGCGCGAACTCAGGAGCTGACCGATGCGCTCCTGCCCGATGATCGCGTAGGACTCCGGACCCAGGCCGGTGCCCATGAAGATGTCCTGAATGTCGCGCAGACGGCAGAGCTTGCCGTTGAGGAGATATTCGCTGTCGCCGGTGCGGAACAGCCGGCGGGTAACAATCATCTCGCCTTTCTGCGGCGTGCGATTAAACTTCCGCCGGCGAATCTTCAGCACGACATCGGGGACTTTCTCGTCGTGCGATGCTTCGGGCATCTCGGGTTCCACGCCGTCTGCAACCAGTTCCGGCACAGCCTCGCCCTCACCGGAAGCGGCGACTTCCCTCTCACCGATCACGACGCCTGGCTGCGTCTCGGCGATGATCTCTTCGACTTCGGTGGCCCGCTCGGCGCGGCTCTTTTCTTCGTCCCAGTCCGGATTGCCGTCTTCGACAACAACTTCCGGCTCGCCGAGCAGAGGGCCGTCATAGGCCTCCGGGTCGACGAGGGTGAGCGACACCTCGGACATGCCCAGGGGATTGCGGGCGCGTGTGCCGGCAAAGATGACGTCTTCCATCTTGCCGCCACGCAGACTCTTAGCGCTTTGTTCGCCGAGCACCCAGCTCACGGCATCGAGGATGTTCGACTTGCCGCACCCATTGGGCCCGACCACCATGGCCATTCCCTGGCCGGGGAGGTGGACTTCGGTGCGGTCACAGAAGGACTTGAAGCCCAGGATCTGAATCTTTTTCAGCTTGAGCATGGGGGTTTGCATCGCTCCTGAACCATAGAAAGAAAAGGCCGTTGAGCCGTTAGAAACGACTGTAGCGCCCGCCCGAGACATGGTCAACAGAGCACCCCCAACATCTTGTGGATAAGGGGGAACAAACCCAACTATTAGGCCGCGCTGTCAACTTTCCTGAGGACAAGACACCGGTTGACGTCGCGGAGATTGCCAGATGCCTCAACGGTAGACCCAACCTGATCCATTGGGCAAGCAAATTTCCGCTAAAGGCAGCATCGACGCTGGTTCCACGCCAACGTCTGCATGCCGGGCGATTCACAGTGGATGGACGACGGTACCTGCGTCCAATCCCGCTTGTTTACTGTTCAGTTATGGGTCCGCAGACCCGGAAGCATATCCTGCTTCGGCGGGGCTTTCCTGCGCATGGTTTCCTGATCACGGCTCCGTGTGTCGGCTGCTCTGTTTTCCTCGGGGCATCCCACATGAGTTTCGATCGCCGCGCCTGCGGCAACGGGTGGCTTCCCTTCCAGCCTCAGCTTCGGCTCGCATCTTTCCCCATCTGAGCCCCGGGTTGCACGCCGATCGAGTGCCGATCGCCGAGGGGACGTTGACCTTCGCGGTACAAAGGAACAGCATCATAACCGAACCGGAGAATGAGAAAACCGTCCTGATTCGAGCGGCATGAATCTTCCTTCACAAAACCGAAGGGTGCTTCCGCATCCACCCGTTCCGTACGTCCAACCACTTTGTTCGCTTTGAAATTCATTCCGCGTTTGCCAATCCGGGCTTTCGCAACCTGCGCGCTGCTGCTGAGCTCTGCCACGGCGGCGGTGGCGGGTCAGGCCCGCCAACCCGTCCAGCGTCTGGTCAACCCACCCGTCAACTCGAAAACGGTCACTCTGACGGTGGTCGATCAGAACAGCGTGATCGTGCGGAGCGCACAAGTCAGCATCGAGGAGCCCAACGAGCCACCCCTTCGCATCGCGACGGACTACTCGGGACGCTGCAGCTGGATTGCGCGCCAGGCCCAGCCCTACACGATTCGTGTCGAAAAGCCCGGCTTCTACCAAAGCCTCACGAGCAACGTCGATCCCGAGGAGAACACGCTTCGCATTGTCCTCACTCGCGAGGAGCTCATTCAGCAGCAGGTCAACGTCACCTCTTCGGCGCCGGGCATCGACACGGAGCAGCTTTCCGACGAGAAGGCGCTGGATGTTCCCGAGATCGTAAACATTCCCTATCCAACGAATGTCGACATCCGCAATCTCCTGCCGTTCACTCCGGGGGTCATCGCCGATTCTTCGGGCCAGGTTCACGTGGCCGGCGGCGAAACCTACATGACCCTCGATACTTTGGACGGTTTCGATATTCGCAACCCGGTTTTCGGCACGCTCGACCTGCGTCTGAACACCGACGCGGTGCGCTCCATCGATACGGAAACGACGCGCTATCCGGTGCAATACGGGCGCGCCACGGGCGGGATCGTGGCCTTCACCTCGGGGACCGGCGACAACAAGCTTCGCTACGACGCCACCAACTTCATTCCATCGTTCCGCAATCTCAACGGCATCCGCTTCGACACCTTCGAGCCACGTTTCACTCTCTCCGGCCCTCTCGTGCGCAACAAGCTCTGGTTCTTCGAAGCCATCGATGCGCAATACAGCCAAATCTATATCCCGGAACTGCCCACCAACGCGAACATCAACAACCTGATTCGCGGCAGCAATCTGCTGAAGCTGCAGAAGAGCCTTGGCCAGCGCAACAGCCTCAGTACCGGCCTGCTCGTCAACGACTACCACTCCCCCTACGAAGGCATCTCGGCCATCACGCCGCAACAAAGCACCGACAAGCACGACATCCTCGCCTGGCTTCCTTACATCCGCGACCAGCAGAGCTTCAAAAATGGCGTCATGGTCGATGGCGGATTCGGCGCGATGCGGTATCGCGAAGGCTGGGAGCCCCATGGCGCTTCGCCCTTCGACCTGACCCCCGAGTTGCCCACGGGGAGCAATTTCGAAACCCAGACGACGCGGTCGCAGCGGCTTCAGGGCTACGCCGATCTCTATCTCCCGCCGCGCAACTGGAAACGCAGCCACCAGCTGCAGGCGGGGATCGATGCGGATCAGATTGGCTTCGACGAATTTGAGGCCTTTGCGCCGATCAACTATCTGCGCGAGGATCGCACCCTGCTGCGCCGCAGCACCTTTCCCGGGTTCGCTCCTTTCACGCGCCACAATCTCGAGCTGGGCGGCTACCTTGAAGATCGATGGAAACCCACCCGCGGGCTGCTCATCGAACCCGGAGTGCGTTACGACTGGGACGAGATCATTCGGCGCCCGCTTCTTTCTCCTCGTATCGCCTTCAACTACTCACCGCCGGGATCGGAAGGCACCACGAAATTCACCGCCGGCGTCGGGACATACTACGAGCACACGCAACTGGAATACCTGACACGCGCACTGGCCGGGGTCCGCTACGACACGTTCTACGCGGCCGACGGCACGACCGCGACAGGGCCACCGGTCACCACCACGTTTGCCGCCAATGATTCTTCTCTGCGTGAAGCGCGCGCTATCAACTGGAGTGCCGGCGTCCAGCACAGATTACGGGCACAGGTTTACGTCGGGGGAGGCTTCATGCAGAAGCGCCTCTCCAACGAATGGGTCTACGCCGGCTCGAATCCTTCCGGGACGGTATCCACGAATTACGTGCTGACCAACGGTCGCCAGGACCACTACTACGCTGCCGAGATCGACGGCCGGAAGACTTTCTCGGGGAACTACGCCCTTTTCGCCTCGTATACGCGGTCGTCGGCGACGACCAATTCCGCGATCGACTACATCCCCAGCCTGTCCCTGCTGGGTCCGCAGCAAAAGGGTCCGCTGCTTTGGGATGTGCCCAATCGAGTCATCTCGTGGGGCTGGCTTCCGGCGTGGGCGCCCTGGCTCCCCACCGTCCACAAGAACTGGGACTTTGTGTACACCTTCGACTGGCATACCGGTTTTCCCTTCGATTCGGTCAATTCCGCCAGCCAGTTAGTGGGTACTCCGGGCTCGCATCGCTTCCCCGACTTCGTGGACCTCAGCCCGGGACTCGAGTGGCGCTTCCACTTTCGCGGCAAATACTTCGGGTTGCGCGGCCTGGTCGAAAACATCACGGATCGGCCCGATCCCTATATCGTCTACAACAATGTCGATTCACCGCAGTACCTGGTTTTCTCGCAGCCGCTCGGCCGAGCATTCACGACGCGGATCCGTCTGATCCGGACCTCGCGGTGAAGGCGTCCGATGGCAGGATTGCGCCGGCCTGGCCGGGTTCACGACGATTTTTCGCCCCTGGAATATTTCCCGGACGTTTTTCCGGAAGCTCGTGTAATCTTGCTCTTTATCCGCCGGTCAACATGTTCCCAACCGGACAGCATCCCATCCAGCGGTGAGAAACCTGCGTTGAGTGGCGTCACTTGTCAGTTCGCAAGATTGGTTTTTATAATCCAGCATCGCTACAGCGGTCCGCCGATCACGTACAGAGCAGGATTGCGTCTGATCTGGTTAGGCGCCGGTCGCCTGAGTTCCGAGATTTGATTCACACGATATTGTCCCAGGAGCGTTGAATGAAGAAGCTTGCGTTTGCCTCGATTGCGCTTGCCACCCTGTGTGCCGGCGCAATCTCCCTGCCTGCCTTTGCCCAGGGTGGTGACGGCCAGGCCGCCGGACAAGGTGCGGGCGGCAGCTGTGCACAGATCACCATTAAAGATGCGGCGGAATATAACGCGTACGCGAACGCCACCAGCCAGTCCGCACCAGCGGCGAAGGCCGAGGCCATCGAAGCGTTTCTGACGCAGTATCCCAACAGCGTTGCCAAGAACGAGATGCTGGGCGACCTGATGGAAGCGTACCGCGCCAGCAATAACGCGCCGAAAATGCTCGACGCCGCGAAGCGTCTCGCCCAGTCCGATCCCAACAATCTGCGCGCGGTTCTAACCATCGTGTACATCGAGAACACCCAGGCCAATCAGCCGGCCAATGCCGCGAACAAGCAGCAGATGCTCGACGATGCCGCGGAGATGGCGCAGAAGGGGCTGAGCGCGTCCAAGGACTCCTGCATGAGTCAGGCGGACTACGAGAAGATCAAGGATCTAGCCACTCCGGTCTTCCTCAGCGCCGTCGCCGCCGATGACATGGCCAAGAAGGATGTAAAGGGCGAGATTGAGGCTTACACCAAAGAACTTCAGTCCTACAAGGACCCGAACCAGACCACCTCGGGCCCGGCCCTTGTGGATACCTACAACCTCGGCAATGCCTATCTGAATGAAGATCCCAAGGACATCAAGGACGCAGTTTGGTTTTTGACGCGCGCCGCGCAGTTTGCCCAGGCGAGCTACAAAACCACCATCGAACAGGCCGCCGAGTACTGGTACAAGAAGTATCACTGCGCCCAGAACGACGCCGCCTGCAATTCGACGCCGCCCCAGGGCTTTGCCGAAGTGCAGCAACTGGCGGGCAATCCCGCCACCATCTTCCCGCCGGCTTCGTACAATCCAACGCCGGCTCCGCCGCCACCGTCGCCCGCCGATCTGGCGCATCAGGCCATCGTGACTTCGGCCGGCTGCACGAACGCGACACCGGCGCCGCCGCCGTCGGCTCCGACAACCGGCGCGGCAGCGACATCGGCAGCACCGACCGATGCGGCTGCACAGGCTCCCGCCGCAGCGCCTGCGGCTTCTGCTCCGGCTCCGACTCTGCCGCCGGGCTGCTCCGACAGTCTGAAGAACATGGCGCTTGCGGATAAGGAATTCATCCTGGCCAACGGCGCGCCACCGGATCAGGCAGCGATCTGGTCGGTCATGAACGGCATCACGGCGGAGATCCCCGGGAAAGTGGTCTCAGCAACCCCTGATACCGTGCAACTGGCTGTTACCCAGGATGCGCAGCAGTCCAACGCCGCGGACTTTACCGTGAAGATGAAGACCGCCTTGAAAGAGCCTCCGGCTGCGGGAACGACGGTGACCTACATCGCGACCTTCGATTCCTACACGCAGAAGCCGGCCATGATCATCCTCAAGGACGGAGAGCCAAAGGCAGCGCCCAAGGCTCCGGCACGGCATCCAGGCACCGCGACCCATCGTCCCACTCACACCACGCACTAGTCGAGTCGTTGCTTGTCCATGACGGGCAGCCCACGCGGCTGCCCGTTTTGTTAGATTGGAATCCAGATGCCCTTTGCGAAGCGCACCTCGGGTCTTCTGGCGCTCGCCACCTTTAGCCTGGCTTTTATTTTCGCTGCGCCAGCTGTCCAGGCGGCACAAGCAAATCGCGCGGCCGACACTCCGCCTTCCGAGAGTTCGCAGTACCTGCATCTTGAGCATGTCCCTTCGTCCGGGCTCGATTCTGCGAGCCTCGCCGTGGTCCATGCGAAGCAGCGCGAGATCGCCGCCGAGGCCACCTTCTTCGGCTACAACCTCCGAGCGGGCGAGTGGGAGTACGACGAATCCAGCTGTCCGGCGATGCCGGATCAACTTCTGCTCCACTACCGGCGGCAATACGGCGACGGCGCGCTGTCGCTCTTCACGGCCGTCGTCCCGCGCGGCGCGGGCCGCGTGTGGGTTGTGCCCGTGCTCTATCGGAACGCGACGCCCTTTCGCTCCGCCATGGGCAGCGAACGCAGCATCGCCGTCTTCAACCGCGTCGTTCCTGCTGACCTAGCGGCAAAGGCCGTCCAGCCGGAGGGCAACTGGCTCGCCTATGCGCTCTGCTACGCGGACATCGTGTACGGCAACGCGAATATCCTGTCGCGGGCCGGAACCGAGATGGGCCTCGCCCATGCTCCTTTGCCTCTGCTGCGCTTGTCGGAAGCCACGAGCGCTCGCAGCATCGTCTTCACTGATCGCAATGCTCCCGGCGCGTACATGGTGTGGGATCTGAGCCTGAACGAGAAAGGGCAACTGACTGGCGCCGCCGCACAACAGCTCTCGGACTATGTCGCCCGCGAACGCAGCGGGGCGGAGCCGAGCGAAAAGCCCATGCCGGAAGGCCAGGAGCCACCGGTCAAACCGCTTCCTGCAGGGCAGGAACCCAAAGTCGTCACCCGCCCGCAGTAGCAAAAAGGCCGGGCGCTTTCGCCAGGCCCTCGAGCTTTCTCGATTCCCTGCTGGCTATTCTCTGTTCCCTGGCTCAGCCGACAAAATCCACCTGCACCGGATGGGGAATGACTCCGTGCTCGTGTCCCATCGCGAGCAGCCGGCGAATCGCCTCGCGCCCGTCGTTGCCGTAGTCCAGGGTGCGTTCGTTCACATACATGCCGACAAATTTGTCGGCCAGGCTGGTGTCCAGATCGCGCCCGAACTGCATGGCATATTCCAGCGCCTGTTCGCGATGATCGAGCCCGTACTGGATGCTGTCGCGCAGGGCCTGGGTCACGGTCAGCATTGTGGCCTCGCCGAGAGAACGCCGAATCGCATTGCCTCCCAGCGGCAGCGGCAGCCCGGTCTTCTCACGCCACCAAACGCCCAGGTCGAGAACGCGCGAGAGCCCCGTCCGGGGATACGTCAGCTGTCCTTCGTGAATGATCAGGCCCGCCGCATAGTTCCCCGCCATCACTTCGGGGATGATCTGATCAAAGGGAACCACGGCGGTTTCAATTTCGGGCGCGAACAGCTTCAGCGCCAGATAGGCTGTCGTCAGGGTTCCGGGCACAGCGATCTTCACTTTGCGAATTTCGTCCAGATCGTACGGCCGCGAGGCCACGATCATCGGCCCATAGCCTTCGCCCACCGATCCGCCGCACGGCATGAGTGCGTACTTCTCCTGGATGTAGGGATAAACATGGAACGAGATCGCGGTTACGTCGAAGAAGGCTTCACGGATGGCGCGCTGGTTCAGCGTCTCGATATCGCAAAGCACATGCGTGAACTTGTGACCGGTGACGCGGACCTTGTTCGTAGCCAGCCCGTAGAACATGAACGCATCATCGGAGTCCGGACTGTGGGCAATGCTGATTTCGCGAATGACAGAGGACAAGGCATTAGGTATGGCGGCAGCAGAAGTCGGCGTTGTGCTCAAGACCGGTCCCTTTCCAGTGGGGGCTCTGTGGTTATTCTCCTATAAATAGCTGCGGATATGTCATCCCTTCGTCACGCCATTCGCTGCCCATCGGCGGGGGGCAATTGAACTTCGGCAATTGTCATTTGCGAATGACGATTCCGATTTCGAACATCCGACGGCCCCGTTGCCGCGTCTACAGAGCAGCCTGAGATGGTGACAGCCTACAATCCATTTAGCCCCATGTTCCGACACTTTCGCCCATGGACGTGGCCCGCGTTGCTGGCTCTGGCTCTGCTGCCGCACTTCCGCGCCAGCGCCGAGGCGACGGCGACGGTGACCGCCCCGCACCTCGCGGTCTCGCTCCTCGTTCCGCCCGCGCAAGTCTACCCCGGCCAGAGCTTTACCGCCGGCCTTGATTTCAAACTGGAGAGCGGCTGGCATGTCTATTGGATCAACGCCGGCGATTCCGGTGAGCCGCCTGCTATCACCTGGAAACTCCCTGCCGGGATCACCGCCGGCAACCTGCAGTTCCCACCCCCAAAGCGCCTGCCTCTGGGCCCCTTGATGGACTTTGGGTACGAGGACGAAGTCGTGTTCCCCATCGCCATGCAGGTTGGACCGGACTTCCACCCGGAGTCGCCGCAGACCCACTTCGCGGCGCACGTCACCTGGCTGGTCTGCCGCGAAGTGTGCATCCCGGGCAAAGCCGATCTCGGCGTCACGCGTTTGGCCTACGCCACTACGCCCCCCGCGCCTTCGGCAGACACGGCTGCGCAATATCAGATTGCTCGCTTCCAGGCCCAGCTTCCCAAGCCGCTTCCCGCTTCCGATACAGCCACATTCTCCTCGTCCGGGAAGACCTTCGTCCTTAACGTGAGCGGCACCAGGACGGGCTCCGCCCAGTTCTTTCCTCTCGATGAAACCGTGATCGCCAACGCCGCCGATCAGCTCGCGACGGCCACGTCGAATGGCGTTGAGCTCACGCTGACCAAAGACGAGAATCTCCAGGCGCCGCCGCAAAAGCTGAACGGGGTGCTCGAACTCCCCGGCGGCACCGCTTACGAGATCCATGCGATGCCCGGAACGGCAGCAGCCGCGACGACCGTACCGGGGTCGGTTGGATCGTCCGGAGCGCTCGGCGCGGTTTTGCTTGCCTTCGTGGGCGGCATCCTCCTCAACCTGATGCCGTGCGTCTTCCCTGTCCTCTTCATCAAGGGCCTTGCGCTGGTTCAGTCCTCGCAGCATGAGCGGCACAAACTGCGCGCGCATGGTTGGGTCTACACCCTCGGCATCCTTGTTTCTTTCTGGATCGTGGTCGGCATCCTGATTTCCCTGCGCGCCGCAGGCCGGCAGCTGGGCTGGGGATTTCAGTTCCAGTCGCCCATCTTCCTCGCGCTCATGGCGATGCTGCTTTTCTTCCTCGGGCTCGCCCTGGCGGGCCAGTTCGAGATTGGCCTTTCGCTGACCAGCGCCGGCGGTTCGCTCGCGCAGAAGCAGGGGTACGCGGGCAGCTTCTTCACCGGCGTTCTGGCTATGGTCGTCGCCACGCCCTGCACGGCCCCCGCCATGGGTCCGGCGATCGGGTACGCGCTCGCGCACTCGGCGTGGGTGAGCTTCGCCATCTTCACCGCGCTCGCCCTCGGGCTTGCCGTACCCTACCTCGCCCTCGCGTACTTCCCTGCCTGGGCGCGCCTGCTGCCCCAACCTGGCGCGTGGATGGAGGTGCTGAAGCAGGCCGTGTCCGTGCCGATCTTCGCCACGGTCATCTGGCTGGTCTGGGTTTTCGCGCAGATTGCCGGAACCACCGCCCTCACCGGCCTGCTCGGAGCGTTTTTGCTTGTTGCGATTGCCGGATGGTTCCTCGGCCGCTGGCCCGGCAAGAGACTGGGCTCGACCCTCGCCGCTGTGGCACTGCTCCTCGCGGTTTTCTTGCCCATCTGGGCGGTCCGTGTATTCGCTCCAGTTCGGATTGACCGCAGTCAAGTACTGATCCTCTCGTCGATCAAACCAGAGTCACTCGGCCCAGTCTGGCAGCCCTTCACTCCAGCGCTCCTCGAGCAATCCCGCGCCCAGGGCAAACCGGTCTTCGTCGACTTCACCGCGAGCTGGTGCCTCTCCTGCCAGGTCAACGAACGTCTCATCCTCCGTCGCGCTGACGTCGAGCAGAAGCTGCACGATTCGGGCGCCGTCCTGATCCGCGCCGACTGGACCAACCAGGATCCGGAGATCACGCAGACCCTCGCCGCACTGGGCCGCAGCGGTGTGCCCACCTACGCTCTCTATCCCGCCGACCCGTCGGCCCCGGCGCACGTTTTGCCCGAGGTGCTGACGCCAGGCATTGTTCTCGACGCCCTGAACGCGCTGCCCGGAAGCAAAGTCGCCGCCAATCACTGAACGATGAAGCACGTCGCGACCACCCTGCTCTTGCTGTCAACGATCGCCGCGCCCGCCCAACTGGCCGCCAACTGGTCCCGTCTGCGCAATCCCGTTCTCTCTTACCCGCACTGGTCGATCAAAGATCCGGCGATGGCTCGGAGTGACGGGACGTACTACGTTTTCTTTTCCGCCTTCTATCCGGATCGCGGCCGTCTGCGCAGCCATGTTGTCGAGGTCAGTACGCGGGACTTTCGCACCTTCTCCGAACCGATCGTCAACTTCGACGGCGAAGCCGACGGCTTCATCGGCCTGTGTACCCCCGACGTCGAGAAGCTCGACGATACCTGGGTCATGGTGTTCAACTCCTGGGGCGACGACGCGCACCGGCCCGACCAGCTCTTCTATAAAACATCGCCGGACCTCGTACATTGGTCAGCCACGCGGCCTCTGGCGCACGAGATCACTGCCGGACGCAGCGTCATCGGCCCGAGCATCACCCGCATTGGCCATCTTTACTATGCCTCCTGGCGCGACGGCCTCGAAGACGACCCGAAGAACATCCGCGTTCGCATCGCGTCGGCGGCCGCGCTTGACGGTCCCTGGCGCTACGCAGGCTCCGGCAATGCCACTCTCGTTATGGCGAGCGGCGCGCCGAACGGCCGGATTCACGAGAACGAACAATTCGTCCGGATCGACGGCACCCTCCGCATGATCAGCGATGATTACAACGACACAGCAGAAGGCGCCTTCCTCTACACGCTCGCTAATCTCGCGGACCCGCTCACCTGGACCCGAGGCTACGAGCTGCAAATTGCAGCCGAAGCCTTCAACACCGCTACCCGTTGCGAAGCTGCGTCGCTCTATGACTGGCGCGAGCAGGATGGCTACTTTTACCTCATTTACGACGCGGCTAACGAGCAGAAGACCTATGAAGGCCGCGGATGGAAGCGCCTGGCTCTGGCCCGTTCGCGCGACCTGATCCACTGGTCCGCCGCCGGCCACTGAGGGCTGCCGCCGGCCGTCACTTTTCTCCCCCCGACCGATAGACAATTCCCCTGAGGCTTCAGTCCAATAGGAGTGCAAGGTGTGTGGCGTTTCCCCTGTGACTCGCCGCCACCCGGCCGTCATACCCTGTAACCCGCAGGAGGAGCCCATGCGCCGTCTCTCCGTCTCCGCCACCCTGGTGGCTCTCGCCGTTCTTAGCCTCTCCGCTTACGCCGTGAAGGTCGGGGACTCCGCCCCTGACTTCACTGCGACCGACTCCCACGGCCAGACGCACAAGCTCTCGGAGTATCGCGGCAAGTATGTCGTCCTCGAGTGGACGAACAACGGGTGCCCATTCACCCGCAAGCATTACAGCAGCGGCAACATGCAGAATCTGCAGACGGAGTGGACGGCGAAGGGCGTGGTCTGGCTCACCGTGCTGTCGTCGTCGCCGGGCACGCAGGGCTACATGACGGCTTCGGACGAGAACGCCTACATCGCAAAGGTCCACGCCGATCCGACCGCCGCCCTGCTCGACCCGAATGGTTCTCTGGGGCACGCGTATGACGCACGAACGACGCCTGATATGTACGTCATCGATCCCAGCGGCAAGCTCATCTACGCCGGGGCGATCGATGACCACCCCACCACGGATGCCTCCGACATTCCGCATTCGAAGAACTATGTCACCGATGCGCTCACCGAAGCGATGTCCGGACAGCCGGTTGCTGTTGCGTACACGCGACCGTACGGCTGCAGCGTGAAATATCAGGGCGGAGACCAGGGCAGCAGCAGGTCGCGGTTTTGAGGCTCGGGGTCTATCGTCTCTCCTCTGGTGGCTGCTCTTCGAAGACCCATCCGTCCCCAAGCAGAAAATTCACCACTGAGCACGCCAGAACCGCTACCGCGTTGGCGGCCACCACCGGTATTCGGGCAGTCTCCACGAGAAACGGCATCAACGCCAGGTTCCCCACCATGGACACCACTCCATTGGACAGATGGAAACGCAGAAAGGATCTGCAGACGCCGCTCTCCGCCGCGCGATCGCGCCACGTGAAATGGGCATGCCATGCGAAGTTATGCAGAAGCGTGATTTCGATCGCCGCCGCCGTTGCCAGCAGATAACGCGGCGTCAGGCGATTCAACAGCGCCAGCAACCCAAGCTGCAGGCCCATCCCCAACGCGCCGACGGCGTTGAACTTCATCCAGCGGACGAGCGAATTCAGGGCAGCGGCTCCTGGCGGTACAGCTGCCTTGTATGTCGCACGCTGACCCGGATCGCCATGGTCAACATCGCGGCTGCGCCAATCACGCCACCCACATCCAACAGCAGCCAGCGGTGCCCGAATACCGTGGCGTAGGGAGAATGGAGCAGGCGCAGATTCGCGGCGATCAACAGGATCCGCAGTTCCGTTGGCCCAAACCACCCCCGCGACATCTCGAACTGCCCCAGCGTATACGTCGCCAGATAGCTCTCCGCGGCAAGCAGCAGAAACGCGACCAGCATGGCCGCGGCGATCCAGTCGTGCACGCATCCCGACACAGCCAACCCGCCGAGCAGGGCCGCCGATCCGAAGACGTCCACGACGTGATCGACGTAAAATCCATAGCGCGGTCTTTGCTGCTGTCGCACCCGCGCCAGCGTTCCGTCCAGGCTGTCTCCCAGCCAATTCAGCGCGATGCACACGATGCCCAGCACCAACGCGCGCCGATCCCACCGGGACAGCGCGTAGCAAGCGCCCGCACCGATCTGCGCGCTCAGCCCCAGCGCGGTCAGCCCGTCCGAGGTCACCCAGAGCGGCGTCCGCTCCGCTATCCACACGAGCAGGCGACGCTCCGCATCGGCCGTCAGCGAACGATGCACGCGCCGTGCCGGCGCAAACCCCGCACTTCCATCCTGCACCACCGCGTTTGTCACCATCATCGTCACCTATTTCCTGTCGAAGTTTCGGCTACTGCACCGCGGCGGACGCCTAACGCGGCAGCCGCAGCGTGGAGCGTGAACTCGAGCGACTCCCGCGGCACGCTCTCCACAAACGGCCCCACGATCCACCCCAGCCCGGTTGGAATCGCTCGCGTCAGAGACACGGATTCGACCTGCAGATACAGCCCGCCATCCCGCTCCTGCCAGCTCCAGTACGTATTGATCCGCCACAGAAACCCGTGCTCCTCGTTCGGCGCCAGAGCCCGCTCCCGGCTCGTCCCGGCGTCCGCAATCTCCAGCACGCGCGTGCTCCGCGACGCACTCCAGCCGTCCTGCGGATCGAGGCGACCGAACCGCACGTCGCAGGTCGTGTCGAGAACGACGGTGATCCCGTGCTTTTGTTTCACACGCATCGTGCCCTGCGCACGATCGGAGTCCGCCGCCAGGGCATGCGCCGCCGTCACCTGTGGAGCGAATACCCGCGAATACTCATCAAAGTCGCGCAGCAGCTTCTCGAAGTCGGCTGCCTTCGCTCCGGGCGCAAACGCTGATCCGCGCCAGTCATGCAGCATTGCATCCGGCATCTTCGGTGTTTTCAATTCTTCGATCACCGTCTCGCCGCGATGCAGCTGCGCCTGTCCCGGAGAGGTCGCGGCGGATCCCGCCAGAAATCCCTGGTGCGATCGATGTTCCTGCGCCAGACCGGCCTCCACGGTCGTTACATACGCGTCGAAGGCCGTGGTCGCCGGTGGCGGAACTTCGGCCCGCGCTGCCGACGGGGACCACCCGAGTACCCCGCCCAATCCCAACAGTCCAACCCTCAGCACGACCCTCCGCATGACCCCGACCATGCCCCTTCCGGCTCGTCCGGGCAATGCAAAGTTCCTCGCTTGTTACAGGAATGTTTCTCACGGTGCAAGCAACCGCAGCCTCGGGACTTCCACCGAGTTCTCCATCAGCGCCAGCGCCGGAAATCGTGCTCTCATCGACTACACTTGTCCGGGAGACGATGCTCGACTCCGGCCCACCGCGTCGCTATCGCTTCGGAGCCTACGAAGCCGACGTCGCTACGGGCGAACTCCGCCGCCAAGGAATTCGGCTCCGCCTCAATGCGCAACCTTTCCAGGTCCTCTGCCTGCTCCTCGATCGCCCCGGCGAACTCCTTACCCGCGACGAGATCGCGCATGCCCTTTGGCCTGACGGGGTTAACGTCGATGCTGATCATGGGGTCCACTCCGCGGTCAACCGCATCCGCGAAGCTTTGGGCGACTCGGCCACCAGTCCACGCTTCATTGAAACTCTGGCGCGTCGCGGCTACCGCTTTGTCGCGGCGGTAGAGCGGATTCCTCCCAAGGGCTCCGCCCGTCCGCATTCGAGCCCAGATCTCATCCAGACTTCGGTCCCCGCTGGCGAGTCCCTCCGCATCCTCACCACCCCCGACGAACTTCCCCGGGTTCGCCACCCCATCCCGCGCAACCTCTTTCTCGGCTTTCAGCTCATGTACCTCGCGTTCTACGTCGGCGCACTCGCCAATCTCGCTGAAATCCAGGATCTCCTCACTCCACTCGCACACCCCGTCGTTGTCTTCATCACCATCATCGTCACTGCGGCCGTCCTCATCCCGGTGCGCGCCTTCCTGTTCTGCGCCATCCTCTTCCGGGCCCCCTGCCTGCGCGAGAAGTACCTGCGCGTCTGGCCTTTCCTGCTTCCCTTTGACGTTCTCTGGTCGCTCTCACCCTTTCTTCTGCTCCACCACATCAACGTCGGGCTTGCCCTTGCTGCCACAGCGCTGCTGATCTGGTCTCCCTTCGTGCAGCGCTCGCTCATCCTGATGGGGGTGGGCGAGGCAACAGAACGCTGAACGCGTGTTCTGTGCGACTATGTTCGAACCATGCCCCAGGACTCCCAGGGACGGGACTCCGGTCCCAAACTCCACCGCGCGCTGGGTCTGGGCGACCTGGTTCTCGCTCAGATCCTGTGCGTCGTCGGAACCTCCTGGGTGGGGGTTGCCGGCGGTCTGGGCCCGGCACAGTCCATCACCTGGGTCGCCGCCATGCTCGCCTTTTACGTGCCCATGGCTGCGTCGGTGATCTGCCTGAACCGCGCCATGCCGCTCGAAGGCGGCCTCTACATCTGGGCCCGCCAGGCCTTCGGCGACCTCGGCGGCTTCCTCACCGCGTGGAACCTCTGGGTCTACGGCATCGCCGTTGTCGCCTCGATCCTCTACGCCATGCCGACGGAAATCTCGTACCTGATCGGTCCCGCCGCTGCATGGCTCCCGGAGAATCGCCTCGTCTCGCTCGCCATCGTTCTCTTCATGCTCGCCGCTATTACACTCGCGGCGCTGCGCGGCCTCGAACTGGGCAAGTGGATCCACAATGTGGGAGGCATCGCGATCCTGATCGTCTTCGCCGCGCTCATCCTGCTGCCCCTGGTGGCGTACGCGCGCCATCAGCCGATCGGCTACACGCCCTTCTCCATCGCCGCGCCGCCGCACGACCTGCGCATGCTGGCTCTGTTCGGCCAGATGCTCTTCGGCGCGCTTTGCGGACTGGAGTACATTGCCATCCTTGCCGGGGAAAGCCGGGATCCTGCGCGGACGATTGGCCGCTCGGTGGTGATCTCGTCGCCCGTGATCTGCGCGATGTTCATCCTTGGCACCGCGACCATTGTCGCCCTCGTACCCCGCGCCCGGATTGACTTCATCGCGCCGATCCCGCAGGTGATGCGCCTTACCCTCGGCAACTCCGGCACCGCCAATATCGTCGCGATGCTCATCATTCTGCTGCTGCAGTTCCGTCTCCTCGGCGCTACCAGTTATCTCTTCACCGGTGTGACGCGCCTTCCGATGACGGCGGGCTGGAACCATCTTGTTCCTGCGTGGTTCACGCGGCTGCATCCGCGCCGCGCCACGCCGACCAACTCCATCCTCTGCACTACGGCCATCGCCTTTGCGCTGGTGTTGCTCGCTACCTCAGGGGTTCATGCACAGGAGGCGTATCAACTCCTGACCAACGCCTGCCTGACCCACTACGAGGTCGCGTACCTGGCGATGTTTGCGATCCCGCTCTTTGGAGCTGCGGCCCTCAGGCGGTCCCTGCCGCGCTGGCTTAAGTGGACTTCCGCCGCCGGCTTTCTGGCTACGCTGTTCAGCCTGCTCATCTCAGCGTATCCCTTCGTCAGCGTGGTCAACGCGCGCGTCTACGCTGCCAAGATTCTCTGCACCATTCTGCTCTCGAACCTGATCGCCTTTGGCTTCTATCGCCTCCGCAGCCGCAATGCGGAGAAGGAAAAGGCTGCGCTCAGGAGCGCAGCGTGAACTTGCGTCGCCGGAGCAGCACCGCGCTTCCGCGGTGCTAAAATCACACGTGTGCCGGGTCCTGCGCGACGCAATCCCGCCAACCCCGCCAGGTCCGGAAGGAAGCAACGGTAACGGGCCAGTGCGTGTGCAGCAGGTCACCCGGTGCACTAAGACTTTTTCCTCGCAGCAAACTCCATCGCCTCGCGCAGCAGCGCCAGATCGCTCTCTCCCGTGGGTGAGGTGAGTTTCAGCAGCATCCACTCCCGCATCGTCCGCTTTCCCATCACAAGGAAGGACGCGTCCCGTTCGGCGATCAGCTCGCGAATTCTTGCCTCGGGCAGCTTCATCGCGATCCCTTCCGGACGCGTAAACGCAAAAATCTTCTTCCCAGCCAGAAAAGACGCCGCGCCATGTCGTGGGGACTGCACCGTCACGCGGGTCCACGGCTCGAGCGCGGTGCGGAGCGGCTCAACCCAGGGCCGCTCCGCGTTTGCTTTGGCACTACTTCTCCGCTTAGCGGCCAACCGCGGCATCCAGCTTCTCGAAGCAGCTCGTCCAGCCGCGCGTATAGCCCTGGCTCGCAGCTTCCGTGTTGATACGCTCGTGGGTGAACTGCATCTCCGTGCCGCCTTCCACATCGCGCAACCGCACCGTCACCGTCGACTCGTCCTCCGGATTCCAGTCCGGCCTCCAGGTGAAACTCACCAACTCATTCGGAACCAGGGCGGTGTACTCGCCTGCCACCGACATTCGCCGTTCCGCATTCTCCGGCAGTCCGTCCATCGAGCCTTTGAATTCGATCCGATACTTCCCTCCCACGAGCGTGTCGGTCTCGGCCCTCACGACGCTCATCGGCCCTGGGGCCAGCCACTTCCGCAGCTCCTCGGGATTCGTCCATGCTGCAAAAACCCGCTGCCGGCTGGCGCGGATCACGCGGCGAACCTCAACCTTGAAGGTTTCGCCCTTCCTGATATCAGCTGTTGCCATGGTTCCCATCGTTCTCTCCTTCCAGGTAGCTTTGGAGGGCGTCGAGGCGCCGGTTCCAGAATTTCTCGTAGAAGGCCAGCCATTCTTCGGCGGGCCTCAGGGTCTGCGCTTTGAGACGGACGAGCTGAAAACTCCCCCTGCGCTCGCGGGCAATCAACTCCGCCTGCTCGAGCACGTTCAGGTGCTTGGAAACCGCGGCCAGGGTGATGCGATACGGCCGCGCCACTTCGCCCACCGTCTTCTCCTTTGCAGCCACATCGCGGAGGATCGAGCGGCGGGTCCGGTCCGACAGCGCATGAAAGACAGAATCCAGCCGTGCAGCATTGGACTTAACCATGCGGTTGAATGTATCCCGATGCGGAACCATCTGTCAACCATTCGGTTGAATGTTATAAAAGAGGCCGCAACCGGTGGGCACGAATCCGAGCGTCGACGGCGAATCGCCCGCTTCTCGCAGTTCGCTCGCGGTCCGCTAGAATGATCCTTTGCTTTCAGGAGTCTTCATTTGAATCTTTCGCTTCGGCCACGTGTGCCCATTCGTGCCAAAATCAGCGCCCTCGGAACCTGGACGCCGCCCCGGCTGCTCACCAACGGCGATCTGGAAAAGATGGTCGAGACCTCCGACGAATGGATCACCAGCCGGGTGGGCATCAAAGAGCGGCACATCGTCGAGCCGGGCATGGCCACCAGCCACATGGCTGTTGAAGCCGCGAAGCGCTGCCTCGCCGAACGGGGCGTCGATCCCGCGAGCGTCGAAGTCATCATCGTCGGCACCGTCACGCCCGATATGCTCTTCCCCGCCACCGCCTGCCTGGTGCAGGACAAGCTCGGCGCCAAAGGCGCCTGGGGATTCGATCTTTCTGCGGCTTGTTCCGGTTTTGTCTATGCGCTGCAGATGGGCTGCAAGCTCGTGGAGTCCGGCGCGCAGAAGAAAGTCCTCGTGATCGGCTCGGACACGATGTCGTCGATCATCGACTACACCGACCGCGCGACCTGTGTGCTGTTTGGCGATGGGGCTGGCGCGGTCCTCATTGAGCCCGCCGCTGACGGAGAAGTCGGCATGATCGACTTCCATCATGAAATCGATGGGTCAGGCGCATGCTCGCTCTACATGCCGGGCGGGGGGAGCCTGCATCCGTCGACGCACGAGACTGTGGACAAGAAGATGCACTACGTCCACCAGGATGGGCAGGCGGTCTACAAATTCGCGGTCCGCAAGATGGTCGAAGCCACGACCACCGTGCTGGAGAGGAATGGCGTGACGGGCGCCGACCTCGGCTGCTTCGTCGCGCATCAGGCCAACAGGCGGATCATCCTCGGTACTTCGGAGCGGCTCGGCCTGCCCGAGGACAAGGTCATCATCAACATCGACCGCTTCGGCAACACCACTTGCGGCACGATCCCCCTCGCCATGGAAACCGCCCGCCAGGAAGGGAAACTGAAGAAGGGTGATCTTGTGCTGATTGCCAGCGTCGGCGCCGGCTTTACTGTCGGCGCAGCCCTCTTGCGCTGGGAATGCTAGAGGAATCCGCTGCGGGCAAGCGGCTGCCCCTCCGCTATGCCCCGCTTCTCGCTCCCACGACCACCAGCCCGATCCCGCCCACCAGGGCAATGGCGCTCAGGATCGGCGAAATGGGGACGGTCCTGGTCTGCTTGTGCTGAACCTGGATTGGTCCCATATCGATGTCCTTCTTCTCGCGGGTGAAGCTGAACCCACCTGCCACAAAGCCGATGATGCCGACAACAATCAAAAGGATCCCCACAATCGTCGCTGCTTTCAACGCATTCCTCCCTCGAAATAACCGTCACGGCGACTGACCCAAATTCCAGCCGCCTCGCCGTGAGATGCAGCGGTACCGCAGGCTGCAACGCCAAATTCTGCATAGCTAATCGCAGTGCTCTACAGGCGATCCGCGGGGCTTCCAGCCAACCGGTTCTCCCCGAAGGGCATCGCTCTCACCATGTCCCCGGAGATTCACTGGACCTCGATCGCGCTGCGGCTGCTCCTGACCGTGATCGCGGGCGCAGCCCTGGGCATGGACCGCAGCCGCCACGGTCACCCGGCCGGCCTGCGCACCACCCTTCTGGTCACGCTCGCGGCTTCGGTCGCGATGATCCAGATGAATCTCCTCATCCCAACGAATGGCAAGCCGCCCAATTCCTATGCGGTCATGGACCTGATGCGTTTGCCTCTCGGCATCCTGACGGGAGTGGGCTTCATTGGGGCCGGGGCGATCGTTCGCAAAGACGATATGGTTCTCGGCGTCACGACAGCCGCGACTCTGTGGTTCTCCACGGTGGTTGGGCTGTGCCTGGGCGGGGGCCAGCTGATTCTCGGGTGCGTCGCCACCGTTCTCGGATATCTCACTCTTACGGCCATGCGGTGGTTTGAGAACCGGCTCGAGAAATACCAACCTGCCACGCTCACGGTCGTCACCACCGAGTCGGCTCTTACTCCCGACCAACTCCGTACGCGCCTCGAAGCCGCGCACTTCCGGGTGCGCTCCATCTCGGTGGCTGAGGCTCCCGCCCAACACCGCCAGCGGATCCGCTGCGAGGTCCGCTGGCCTATGGAGGCTCGTCACGCCGGCGTCCCGATCCTTCTCCAGGAACTTGAGCGCATCCCTGGG
>Ga0335072_10003295_pt1 | contig 24374 bp, 17 predicted proteins | sample Lox_Sample_21_FD_206725 | JGI IMG/M metagenome (GOLD analysis project Ga0335072, IMG submission 206725) | Soil microbial communities from Loxahatchee National Wildlife Refuge, Florida, United States - Lox_Sample_2.1 | ecosystem: Environmental > Terrestrial > Soil > Wetlands | place: USA... | reverse complement strand
CCGCCCAGCGGCGTCAGGCTGTCATGGGCATTGTTCACCGCGCCGCAACTGGCATCCGTCGTAATCACGGTGAAGAGCGCCGAATTGGCGATCCCGAACCGGACTTCTTTGCCTTCCATGTTTCCGCCGGATTGCGATACCGTCGCCTCCTGCTGAATGCCCAACTTCGTGAGATTGGGATTACCCGACGCTTCCGACGAGTACGCTACTGCCACTCCGGCCAGAAACAAGACACTCATGGCCGAAAATAAGGCCCACCCTTGCCGCGTATCTTTCACCATCTTTCCGAAGGTGTACGTCAGTCCCGCGGGGATCAGGAAGATAAAGACCATCTGCAGGAAATTGGAGAACGGCGTGGGATTCTCGAAGGGATGCGCCGAGTTGGCATTGGTATAGCCGCCGCCGTTGGTGCCGATCATCTTGATGGCTTCCTGCGATGCCAGCGGCCCCTGTGGAATGGTCTGCACCGCGCCCTCGACGGTAGCGATCTTAGTGTACGGATGGAAATTCTGAATCGCGCCCTGGGAAACCAGCAGCAGCGCACCGATCACCGAAAGCGGTAGCAGAACGTAAACCGTCGAGCGAACGAAATCTACCCAGAAGCTGCCGAGCGTCTGCGCGGAATGCCGGGCAAACCCGCGCACCAGCGCGATGGCCACCGAGATTCCGGCCGCCGCCGACCAGAAATTGTGAGTCGCCAGCGCGATCATCTGGCTGAAGTAGCTCATGGTCGTTTCGGGCGTGTACGACTGCCAGTTGGTGTTCGTGCCGAAGCTCACGGCGGTGTTGAACGATAGATCCGGTCCCAGGTTGGCCAGCCCTTGCGGGTTCAGCGGAAACCACTGCTGGAGACGCAAAAGGACATACGTGAAAACGATCCCCACCAGGCTGAACGCCAGCATCGAGCCGGCATACCGGGTCCAATGCTGCTCGCCGTCTTCATCGATGCCGCAGAGTTTGTACAACCCCACTTCGAGCGGCCGCAGCAGGGGATGCAGAAAGGTCCGCCCGCCCGAAAACACCTTCGCCATATACGCGCCCATAGGCTTGGTGAGCGCGAGCAGCACAACAAAGTACAGCGCAATTTGCAGAATTCCGTTGGCGGTCATCGGATCCTCTTCAGAACTTCTCGGGCTTCAACAGGGCGTACAGAAGGTACACGCCCAAGGCGCCGGCGATCGCCAGCGACAAGATGTATTCCATGGAATCTCCTAGAGGCGGTCGCAGCCTTTCACAAAGGCCCATCCGGCCACAAAGAACAGAATCGAGATCAGGATAAAGAACAGGTCGAGCATTTTCACCTACGCGATGTGTACCAGCGCCACCTTGTGTCCGGCATCCGCCAGGCACCGTGCCAGCTTTTCCTCTTGCGTCCGCCACATGTGCCGGCGGCTGGCCACCAGCACCGTCGAACAGGGCTTAATGGCATATCGGAAACCGTCCATGCGATCCCTCGCCAGAACCACCTGAGGCTGTACGATCAGGGCACATCCGGTGGCCAGTTCCAGCAGTTGTTCCACCAGGTGCGCGTGTACCAGGGAAGGGCAAACGAATGGCACGGGATAAGGCAAGGTATGCACGGCAATCAGTTGCACCCTGGCCGTGAAACCCACGGTTAGCACCTCGGCACGAGCCAGTGCCGCGGCTGTGCTTTCTGGCCCGGTGTAGGGCACCACAATTTCCAGTTCACTCGACCCTTCGTCAACTTCCAGACAACCGGGGTCGACATGAAACTCACCGCGAACTTCCACCCTTCCAAGCTACGGTCCGGAACATAAGGAAGTCGTAAAGAAAGAATCAGGATTGAGTTAACCGTCACAAAAAAGGGATCCTCCGTTCGCGGGAGTGACCTCGAGGCCCGTAATAGTGACCGTAAGCCATTGTCCGCTGTCAGCTTGACACACTACGGACCTGCGCGTCAGACTTTGATTTGGCTCAGCGTGTGGATTTCGACGGAGCCTCGGAGGATGAATAGATTGAAGCCGTTACGCGCTCTTGTCCTGTTCGGCCTAGCCGTGCCCGCAGGCGCGCAATACGCCGGTCCGGCGATCCTCTCGCGAGGCGAGGCTCCCGCCGCCATGACTGCCCCGACGGTGGATTTCGTCTTTTCCCTGTCGCTCATGGGAAACTATACCACCGGCCTCCTCGGGGTCGCCACCAACACTCAGGGCCAACTCCAGAGCACCAATGGAGTGTTCGGCTACGGCGCCACCTTGGGCATCAGCGGCTCGCATCGCTGGCGGCACACCACGCTCGGCGTAGACTACTACGGCAATTTTTACGATTATCCGTCAGCCACCTATTTCGCCGGTCTCAGCCAGGGCCTGTCGATCGGCTTGACCCACCAGTTTACGCGACACATCCTGTTTACCCTCCGCGAAAGCGCCGGCATGTATACTCAGTTCCCGCCCTCTACGGTTACGCTCAACTCCTCGGTGCCCTTCGACCCGTCGCAGAGCTACCTCCCTACCACCGATTTCTACGACAACCGCACCATATATAGCAGCACTCTGGCCGATGTCACGTACCAGGCGTCCACCCGCCTTTCCTTTACCTTCGGGGGAGGGTATTTCACCGATCTCCGCCGTTCCGCCGATCTCTATTCCGCCCACGGTGAGGTTGCCACCGCCGACGGGCAATACCGTCTTTCACGGCAAATCACGGTGGGCGGCACTTTCACTTACGACCAGTTCGGCTTCTCTGGCGGCGCCGGCAGCTCCAATATCTATTCCGGAACCGTCAGCTTCTCCGACCGCTTTACCCGCTGGACCGAGCTTTCGCTGTTTGCCGGCGCTTCCCGCGTCTCGAGCAGTTTCGAGCAGGTAGTTCCCATCAATCCGGCTTTCCTGGCGATACTCTGCCCTTCCGGGATCGTGCAGAATTGCAATCTGCCCAGCACGCTGGCGATCAACAACAACCTTTTTTGGGCCCCCGACCTCGGAATCAGGCTCTCGCGCTCGTTCCACCGCGGCGTGGCCTACCTGGCCGCCGGCGAATCCATCACCCCCGGCAACGGCCTGTTTTTGACCTCCCGCATGCAGACCGCATCGGCCGGTTACGGATACTCCGGTCTGCGAAAGTGGAGTCTGAATGCCGGCTTGTTTTATTCGCGGGCGCTCTCCCTGGGGAACATTCAGGGGGGCTACGGCGGTCTGTCGGGATCGGTGGCGATGAGCCACGAGTTGTTCAGCCACGTCAGCTTCGTGGCTTCTTTCTACGCCACGAAATACCAGAGCAGTAGCTTTAGCCCCTACAACCGGCTCATCTACACCGCCTCTATTGGGCTGGGCTATTCGAGCAAGAATATTCCGGTGCGGTTCTTCTAACGCAGGGGCCGGGAAGAAACCGCACCTTCCGGTCGCCTGACTCCCAGCTTCCTAACTCCTGCCTCTAATATGGCCTGCTCAATCTCGTGAACTCGAATCTCGTCGGATCGAGCCCCCGCGATTTCAGGCTCCTCAGACACCCGGCGAACGAATCGCCAATTGCCTCGATCCGCCGCAGCGGGAGGGTTTCCGGCGAGTAGATCTCCAGCGCGATGTATTTCCCGGCAAGCGCCAGCCGTTCGGCCGGCGTCAATCGGTCGGGGTTCCGTCCGAGCGCCTGCCCGGCATCCTTGACAGCGTTCCCAGTCATATTTCAGAGGTAGTGTAGCAGATTCACTCCGCGCGGAACCAAGCTTCCACCGCTTCACGCCACGCCTGCTCGCTATAGGGGGCGATCCACTCCTGGTACACCGGCAGATATTGTGCCCCGCCCGTGACCATGTGGCCTTGCAGCCGTTTCAGCCCGCCCGCGCCGATCTGTTTATGCAGCAGTACGGCGCGGTCGCGGCTGCGCACTAGTTGGACGTCCAGCGACAGATTCAACAGGTCCGCGGATTCCTGCGCCACGCACGCCGCTCCGGGCTTTACCGTCAGAATCAGGACCGCATCGGCGTTCGCGAAAACCCCATCCCCCGCGCGCTCTGTTCCTCGAGCATTCACCCCGCCATCTTCGACCACGCTCCGCCCCGACGCCGCGACATACTTTCCGATTGCCCGCACCGCCAGCAGGTCCGGTTGGAAGCTCTGAATCAGCTTTGCCAGTTCCTCCAGCTGCATCACGCACGAATTGTAAAGATTGGCGGCACTCCAATTGGCTTCGATAGCAAGTTTTGGCCGCGGCGGCGGCGGCAGCAGCTTGAGCACATCCTCGCTGTCGCGATGCGCCGCGGGAGCAAACATGGCGAGAACCCACGCTGTCGCACCACCACGATCCCTGGCGGCGGCATCCGCCCCTTTTTCCAGCAAATAGCGGACCGTATCGGCGTACCCGTGCTGCGCCGCCAGCATCAGTGGCGTCCGCTCGTCCTTATCCCGGGACTCCAGCGCCGCTCCCGTGCCGACGAGTTCCTGGACTTTCGCCGTGCGGCCCTGCGCCGCCGCCTCCAGGAGTTCCCGTGCGGAATCCGCGCCCGGAACCGCTGCCAGGCCTAGCCACAAGCACCCGGCAACACCCGCGGCAAGACGTTTCATATCCTTAGATTATCTATAACTCATCTACCCACGATGCTAAGGTCATTGGCGATGTCGTGGAATCAGGTCCTGTTTGCGGCGGAAGCTCTGCTGGTGCTGGCATTCCTGGCACTTAACTATCGCCCGGGCAGAGCCGAAAAAGCCCTCAATCGGATTGCGCGCCACCGGTTAGCGCCGCTTGCCGTGGGCGTGTTCGCGCTCGCCCTGCGCGCCATCGTTCTGCCCATTGAGCCGATCCCCATCCCCCGGGGCGATGACGAGTTCAGCTATCTGCTCCAGGCCGACACCTTCGCGCACGGCCGTCTGGCGAATCCCACACCGCACTTCTGGGAGCACTTCGAGACGTTCCACGTCGATCAGTTTCCCACCTATGCTTCCATGTACCCTCCCTTGCCCGGGCTCGTCCTGGCGTTCGGTCAACTGCTGTTCGGAGTGCCTTTTTTCGGGGTCTGGCTCAGCGTCGGCATCATGTGCGCGACGCTTTGCTGGGCGCTGCGCGGCTGGTTTCCTCCCGGATGGGCGTTCCTCGCCGGGGTGATTGCCGCTATCCGGTTGGGGACATTTAGTTACTGGGCCGACAGTTACTGGGGAGGCGCGCTGGCTGCCACCGGCGGCGCGTTGGTCTTCGGCGCGCTTCCGCGATTGCTTCGGGCCAGCCGGCGCCGGGATGCGCTGCTGGCTGCGCTGGGCATGGTCGTTCTGGCCAACACCCGGCCCTACGAGGGTTCGGTTTTCTCCGTCGCCGCGGGATTGGTGGCTCTCTGGTATGTCCGTAAGTTGCGGCTTCGGAGGATTGTCCAAGTCATGTGCGCCGTCCTGGTTTGCGCGGGCGCGCTGATGGCCTACTACAATTGGCGCGTGTTCGGCAGTCCGACTACTCTGCCTTACGCCATCAATCGCCAGACCTATGCCGTAGCGCCGGTTTACCTGTTCCAGCATCCCGGGCCTCCCAAAGTCTACCGTCACAAGGAAATGCGGGACGTCTTCATGGGATGGGAAATGGGCATTTTTGAAAGAGCCCGCACGCGCGCCGGCTTCCTCGCCGTATGCGTCGCCAAAGTTTATTGGGTCTGGAGCTTCTTCGTCGCTCCCGCCCTCACGCTCCCTCTGCTGGCTTTCCCGGGCACGTGGAGGAGTTGGCGCACCCGAATCCTCCTCTTCATGGTGGTGCCGGTCGCCCTCGCAAATCTCCTCGTGCCGTTTTTCCAGCCGCATTATCTCGCGCCCGCTACGGTGGTTTTCTACGCCATGGTGCTACAGGGGATGCGCGCTCTGAACCGGACCATGCCGCGAGCCGTTCGCGCGATTCCTCTTGTCTGCATCGCCATGATCGGCGTGCGTGTTGGGCTGACCGCCTCTATGCTGCCTGACGATGTGGCGTCGCCAACCAAAACATGGGCCGGAACGTCACACGCGTTTCGCGGCCGCGTGGACATCATCCACCGGTTGTTGGCAGAGGGCGGCAAGCATCTCATCGTCGTGCATTACGGCCCCCGCCATGTCCTCGGCGAAGATTGGGTGCATAACGCCGCCGACATGGACGCCGCGCCGATCCTCTGGGCGCGGGATATGGGGCCCGAAAAGAATGCCGAGTTAATCCGCTCCGTCCCAGCGCGAAAAGCCTGGTGGCTGGAAGTGGACAAAGACGCTAAGCTGTCTCCTTTTTCCGAGCCTGGACCGTAATGGTGTTGTCTGTGGTTAACAGTCGTTCATCCTCCATCGCGAGGCTTGTTTAGCATTCCACTGCCCGCTACGATACGTCCAGAAAACCCAGGCCGGGTTTGGAGTATCCAGTAGAATGCCCGAACAAAAAAGGAATCGATTCATCTTTGGCATCGTCGCACTGCTCAGTGTGCCGATTGGATTAGCGGGCGCATTCGGGGTCAAGACGGCCCAAAGCCACTATTTGATCTCGAATTACCTCAAGACGCACGCCGTGAAGAAACTGCAGCTCGGCGCTGGCGGGGTACAGGGATTCGACGATTGGCTGAATACCGATATCGAGCCGCACGCCGGCGAAGCGTACCTTGACGTGACCAAACCGTTTCCAATTCCAACCGGCGTCATTTCCTACATTTTTGCCGAACAATTGTTTGAGCATATCCCCTACCGCGATGGATTGGCGATGCTGCGGGAGTGCCACCGGACGCTCAAGCCTGGAGGCAGGATCAGGATTACAACCCCGAACGTGTTAAGGCTGATCCAACTGTTCCAAGACAACAAGACCGATGTCATGCGGACCTACATCAGCGAAACCATGAGCGGGGGATATTGGGAACAACCGCTGCCGCGAACCATCTCACCGGAGTGTGCCATTCTCAACTACGAGATGAGGAGCTTTGGCCATCAGTTCCTGTACGATCCCAAAACCTTGCAGGAGAGCCTGGAGCGCACGGGATTTGTAGCCGTCAAAGAATACGAACCTGGCGAGAGCGACGACCCGCAACTCAAAGGACTCGATATCCGGCACCGAGCCGCGGTTCACGTCAGAAACGATTACGAGACGATGGTCTTTGAGGCGGTACGCCCCTAGCCTGACCGCGTGAAAATCTTCCTAATGGCCATCCCGAGGCAAGGCCCTGCAAAGGGCAGTCCTTAGAGACGCGCGGAAATTGATCATGCGGTACGCCCCTGGAGCCACGGCTTCTGGCTCTAACGAGCCCTGGCCTTCGTAGCCTCAGATTCCTCTTCCGCCTGGCCCGAAATCCCGAGTACCGGCACCGCCGCATCACGGCACGCTCTCGGCATCGGTTTCGAACCTCCCCAGCGGGCGCTTGAAAGACCAGCGCTCCGAGTCGGTCGGCGGCACTTGCGGTGCCGGGAGAATCGTAGCGGCGGCCGGCCCGCCGCAGGTAGCCATTCAGAAGAAGGCGTTAGGCTACGCCGAAGTTCGGCTGACGGCGCGAAGTGCCACGGGGCAGTGATCGCACGGGTGCTGCCAATGCGCCATCGCGAACAGTCAACCGCCCGTTTCTGAACTCCCCGCCGGGTCGGCGTGCTGGGAAGCTTCGTGCTTCTCGATCGCCTGACGCGCGTTCTCCCTCTCCATCGCCGCCGCGGAAACCTCCCGGCTGAGAGCCTCAGATTGCGAAGGGACTGACTCCAGACGGCGAAGTTTGCTCTCCAACGCCACATGTGCGTTCGTGGCAGCCGCGTACTCCCGCCACAGACGTTGACAATCCGGACAATCCCGCCGCCGCATAAAGGTCCCTATTGCTCCCAAGGCTGCCGCAGCCACATAGATCCGACTGGTTCTCGCACACTAATGGCTCGGCACGCGCTCATGAGTTTCCGTGCAATCGCGAAACTGACGGTCTTTGCCTGTGAGTTTCGTGGCTTCGAAGCAAAAGCCATTATGCGGGTTTTCGACTCCTCTGGGCAATGCGAGGGTCCAAAAGATTCGTCGCAAACTGCTCGATTTCGCACAATTGCTATCTAAAGTGTGGGGACCTTTATCTCTCTTGCATCTGAATTGCTGAGTTGACCTGTAGGAGGGAAGAATGCCAGTTCCAAATACCATACCTGTCACCAATCTTCAGCGGTCCCTCGGCCGGCGGATTCGCGAATTGCGCACTAAGCACGGTTGGACGCAGGAGCAATTCGCGGAGTTCTGCGGTCTCCATCGAACCTATATGGGCCACGTGGAGCGAGGTGAGAAAAACGTCTCGTTGTCTACCGTGGTGCGCGTGGCCAACGCTCTCGGAGTTCGCATTTCCGCCCTCTTCGGGAGGTCGAATGAAGCCGCCGGGCAGGCATCAAAATCTCAGCGTCGTGCGGTAATGACCGGAGGCGCATTGGCCCGGCTAGACGTAACTAAACTTGTGGAGGAGCTCACGGAACAGCGCAAGGCCATGCGCCAGGCGCTTCGCGATCTGTCCGGGCTTCTGATGAAAGTCACCAATCCCATACCATAGAGCTGGACCGTATTCAGACGCCGCCGTCTCTTGATCCAGACCGCGCGGCGGCACCCGCGGCCCGCAGCAACAAATCCTCCACCTGCTTCCCTCGGCTCACAGGTCAGTTCCCAGGCCCGGCTTTCGACGCCGCCGTGCGCTCGCGCGCGCACGCGAGTAGAATTAAGGGTCTGATCATGCTGGAAAATATCAATCTGCGCCGGAAGCTCTCCCGGGACGAATTCAAGAGCGCACTTCCCACTATGCAGGAGCGCCTCTACGATCTCGAAAAGACCTGCTGGGATTGCGGCATCCCGACCATCATCGTATTCGAAGGTTGGGATGCTTCCGGCAAGGGCACCGCTATCGGCGCCCTCACCCAACGGCTCGATCCGCGTGGTTTCAAGCTCTATCCCATTACCGCGCCGCGTACGTACGAGCAGCAGCGGCCGTGGCTGTGGCGATTCTGGCTGAAGGTCCCGAATCGCGGGGAGATGATCCTGTTCGATCACAGTTGGTACGGCCGTGTGCTCGAGCAACGCGTGGAACGTGCCATTCCCGAAAAAGCGTGGCGCCAGGCCTATCGCGACATCGCGGAATTCGAGCGCACGCTGGCCGACGACGGTACTACGATCCTCAAATTCTTCTTCCACATCAGCAAAAAGGAACAGAGGAAGCGATTCGAAGCCATCGAGGCCGATCCTCTGGAGGCATGGCGGGTAACCGAGGCTGACTGGGCACGCCACAAGAAATACGGCGAATACCTGGCCGCCGCCGAAGAAATGCTGGAAGTCACCGATACCGAATTCGCCCCGTGGACCATCGTGGAGGCGACGTCGCGATGGTACGCGCGCAAGAAGCTGTTTGAAACCATCATCGCCGCCATGGAGAAGAGGTTGGGCGCCAGCGCGCCGCCGCGCTCGATTTCCGCCGCGAAATCCAAAGATGCCGACTTGCGGGAAGTCATGGAGTCGTTGGGAGGTTCGAAATAGCCATGCTGGAAACCGTCGATCTCACCCGCAAAATGGACCGCGCGCATTACGTGCAGGAACTCACGCGGAGGCAGATACAGCTCCGCGAACTCGGCTATCAGGTGTACCAGCAAAAGCGGCCCGTGATTATAGCCTTCGAGGGTTGGGACGCCGCCGGCAAAGGCGGCGCCATCAAGCGCATCACTGAGAAGCTCGATCCGCGCGGCTATGTCGTTTACCCCATCAGCGCACCGCAAGGGGAAGACAAGACCCGTCATTACCTCTATCGCTTCTGGCGCCGCCTGCCGGAGCCGGGACAGATCGCGGTTTTCGACCGCTCCTGGTATGGCCGCGTGCTGGTGGAACGCGTAGAAGGCTTTGCCAGCGATAGCGAGTGGCAGCGCGCCTTCAAGGAGATCAACGCCTTCGAGCGCCAACTGCGCGATTTCGGCGCCATCGTGGTCAAATTCTGGATCCACATCTCGCGCGAGGAGCAGCTCCGCCGCTTCGAGGAGCGTAAGGCGATCGGATACAAGGCTTGGAAGCTCACCGACGAGGATTGGCGCAATCGCGCCAAGTGGGGCGATTACGAAGATGCCGTGGAAGAAATGCTGGTGAAGACCAGTACCACGCTCGCACCGTGGTCTCTGGTGGAAGGAAACGATAAGAATTGGGCCCGTACGAAGATACTCGGGCGCTTAGTGGATGTGTTATGCGCTGAGCTCAAGTTCAAACCAGCCGATCCCCTGAAGAAGCGGAAAAAACCAAAGTAAGGCGGGCACTCCCGGCGCGGAGTTTCTCTGGGGTGATTTCAGCCAGGATTAGCTGCCTGCCATCACCAGAAATATTGTTTCACTACCGTCGGCGAACTCGGCGCCCCCGAAATCACTTTCACGTGCAGTACCAGCTGGAGATTTTTCTTCTGCCATCCGGCCGGTGCGTTGCGAAAAGCCTCGGTCATCAGGTCGGCATTGGTGATCAGGTCTGCCGCGGCATCGGTGCCGTACTGCGTGATACCGGCAACTTCGACCAGCATTGCGTGGGTGTCGGGATGAAAAACGCGCGAGACAATCGCGTAGTCCTCAGTGGTGTGGCGATCGCGAGGCAGGGCGGGCAGGACCCATTCCGTCGGTTTGCCATCGTCGGTGATTCCCGCCGGGCGGCGATACCCATCGACGAAAAATCGCATCTGGTTGCTGATCTGTTTCCACTTCGTGTAAGAGAACCCCACCAGGATAGCCGGACCGGAACGGAGATCCGTGAACGAAACGTCGTTCCCAACTTTCACCCGGTAAGCACGATGCAATCTCGTCAGCATGCCCACCAGCCGCGACGTGGCGATCAGGTCCCCGCCGCCGACAAATTGGTCGTTCAGGAGGGTGAAATCCGTGACGCTCGACGGCGGCGTGATCGAGGGGTCGATATCCACGCCGTAAACCGGGACGTATGAGGCGCAGAGCTGCAAGGGCGTGGATCCGTTCAGCACCGGCGCCCAGAATTCATCGAGCGGAGTAACGGCTGGACGGTCGATGAGCCACACCACCACGGCGGCGAGAGCCAATACCGCGATAACCAGGCCCGCCCGTCGCGGCGTTAGCGCGGGACGGGGCGCCGCCGTTGCCTCCGCCATCGGCGCGGCGGCTGGAGCTGGTTCGGCCGCGGATGGCGTGGCGGCATTCGCCAGATGGAACTCGGGAACGTAGGTGCCCGACGGAAGTTCGATGCGAACCGGGTCGTGCGCGCCCTGATCGGCATAATGAATGCCAAGGCGTTTGCGCACCTCGCTGGCCTTCACGCGGACGGTCGCGTCATCCCCGGGGTCGTAGCTGGTTGGGCGGCCGAACACCTCGATGCCGATGGTCCGCTCCTTGAGCATGTCGCCGTGCCCAAGCAGGGTATTCTCCACCACGTAGCGAAGAAAATCCTGGCTGCGCTTGCTGGTGCGGAATTCGTGGCAGGCGAGGACGCGATTCAACTCCTCGCGGACCTGCTCTTCGGTTGGCGAAGCCGCGGGCCCCCGCGCCGGCGTCGGGACTGATCCCTGAGATTGTCCCTGAGACATAGGGGATTACCTCAGATTAGCTTGTTTTGGTGCCCCGCGCGTGACTTGCTGAAAAGAAAAACGTTCGGTCCCGGTAACGAACCCCGCGAAACGCCGCCGCAACCGTTCGGTACTGGACTTCGCGACGCCCGTGGCGCAGGCTGAGATTTGCCATGTCGAGAATGCTGGAAGAGACCCGCCAGCAGCCGCAGGCGCTGGCTAAGACCCTGGCCGAAAGCGAGCCGCCGCTGCGCGAATTGCGCCTTCATCTGGAATCCAAACCGCCCCGCCTGGTAATCCTGGTGGCGCGCGGCACCTCCGATAACGCCGCCCAGTTCGCTCGCTACCTGATCGAGATCGCTACCCATATTCCCGTATCGCTGGCGGCGCCCTCCGTGCTGACCCTCTATGCCAGCCCCCTCGATTTGCGCGACGTTCTGGTGGTCGGGATCTCGCAATCGGGCGAATCGACCGATACCAACGCCGTGCTGGCCGACGCGCGCAGTCGCGGCGCAACCACCGTGGGTATCACCAACGAACCCAAGAGCACGATGGCCGAGATTTCGGCGTTCACTTTGCTTGCCCATGCGGGCAAAGAAGAGAGTGTGGCAGCGACGAAGACCTACACCTGTCAGCTCCTGGCCCTCTACCTGCTAGCGCACGCCCTCGGCGGCGAGGTCTCCTTCGAGGCGCTCCGCCTATTGCCCGAGTGGGTCGAAAAAGTGCTGGAGATCGAGGACCGCGTGGGCGAAATCGCCGAGCGATATATGTTCATGACGCGGGCCGTGACGGTGGGCCGCGGCCTGAATTACTCCAACGCGCTGGAATTCGGCCTCAAGCTGATGGAAACCTGCTACGTGGTGACGGAACGCTTTTCGTCGGCCGACCTCATGCACGGTCCGATCGCGCTGGTGGAGCACGCCTTCCCGGTATTCGCGTTCGCCCCCGCGGGAGTGACGTGGCAGTCCATCTCGGCCGTGCTGGACATGCTTGAGGAAGTGAAGGCGGAGACCCTGATCATCACCGATCAGAGCAATACCGAGGCATGCGCCAAGCCGGCGCGGTTGATTCGCCTGCCCAATCCCCCGGCTCATTGGGAAGGCCCGCGGGACTTGTACACGCCGATTCCCTACATCGTCCCCGCGCAATTATTCGCGGCGCAGTTGGCGGCGATTAAAGGAGTCAATCCCGACCATCCACGGATGCTGCATAAGATTACGCGAACGATGTGAGCGGAGGGTGCCTACCGGTGAGATCATCGTGGCACGCACCCAAATGGGCATCAGGACCTCTCGATCGCCCATAAACCCAGTTCTCTGTCCTCATGCGGCCGGGCATCGAACCTGCCGCCTTGGTCCCCTTTGTTATTTTTAGATCGGGCCGCGGGTTGCTGCACAAAATTCAACTCTGTGGGCCTGTTTCCGGGTGAGCAGCCAGCCCGGGAGTAAAAAGCCGAAATAGCCGGCAATCGGCAGGACACAGAGACCGAAGGTAACCCCGGCGATGATAGCTGCCACACGGACAGCTACGATCTCGCGGCTCGCGGGCTGAGCCATTTCCCGGGCCGGCTGCGAGCCACAGCTGCTGCTTTCGCCGATCCCTCGCAGTCGCAGCCGCATTCGCACCGCAGGGTGTCCCAGGAGGTGATCGCTCCCGCATTTCGGGCACTTCATTTGGTCCGTTGTGCGGATTATCCCATGACTACTTCCACGCGATGATCGGTCCCCGCGGCCTGCGGCGGAATCGGACCCTCCACCGGCGCACCGTCCAGCCTCACCGACTTCACGCCTTTCTCGACTCCCTCGGGATTGCTCACGTGGATTTCGAACCTCGCGCCGCGCCACTGCCGTGTAACCTGAAATTGTTTCCAGCCGGCCGGGATGCAGGGATCGACCACCAGGCCTTCAAACGTCAGCCGCACCCCCAGAATCCAGCGCGTGACGGCAGTATAATTCCATCCGCCGCTGCCGGTGAGCCAGGGATGACGCGCGCGGCCGTGAGCCGCGTGATCGCGTCCCATCACGAACTGGCAGTAGGAATACGGCTCCGCCTCGCGAATCTCGATCCGGTCGTTCTGGTGGTACGGCAGCAGCGCGTCGTAGAATTTCATGGCGCGCTCGCCGCGTCCCAGCTTGCATTCGGCGATCACCGCCCAGGGATTGGGATGGCTGAAAATGGCGCCGTTTTCCTTGATGCCCTTGTAGACGCGGGCGACAAATCCGATATCGTCATTGGGTTTGGAGAACGCCGGCCACAGCAAATGGATGCCGTAGGGCGAGTAGAGATACCGGTCGAGCGCGTCCATCGCCGAGCGCGCGCGTTCCGGCGAAGCGGCATCCGAGACCACCGCCCAGGTATTGCTCTCGATGAAGATTTTGCCTTCCTCGTTCGCGTGCGTGCCGATTTTCACGCCCTTCGCGGTAATGCCGCGAATGTACCACTCGCCGTCCCACAGTTCCTTCTCGCAGGCGGCGCCGACTTTCTCCGCGAGCCGGCAATACTGGTGCGCGTCTTTGGTTCGCCCGAGAAATTCCGCCGCTTCCACGAACGCTCGCAGCGCCCAATGATGCAGGAAGGAAACCAGGGCGCTTTGGCCACCGCCGAGATTCAGGCAATCGTTCCAATCGGCGCGCAGTCCCTTGCAGATTCCGGTCGGCCCGACCTGTTCGGCCGAAAAGTCGAGCGCGCGCTTGAGGTGTTCGTACACCGTCGCGGCGCCGGCGTCGGCGAACGGCACTTCCTGGTCCAACAGCGCGGCGTCGCCCGTTTCCTTCACGTACTCGCACACCGTGGGTACCAGCCACAGCGCGTCGTCCGAACAGACATCCGCCAGCCCGTGGATAATGCTCTTGCGATCGGGTGCCGGCGTAACCGTCGGCGATTTGAATTTGGGTGCCTTTTGCTTTTCCGGATCGAACCAATCCGGGTCGAACAGGTGCAGGCCGTACCCTTGGCTCACCTGCCCCTGGAGCAGTTCGAGGATCCGCTGCCGGCACTTCGCGGGATTGGTGTGGACCACGCTCATCACGTCCTGCGAAGTGTCGCGATACCCCAATCCGGTCCGCCCGCCAACCTCGATGAACGACGCGAATCGCGACCAGACCACGCAAGTCTCCGCCTGGTAGAGCGTCCAGGTGTTCACCATGGCGTCGAGCCCTTCATGCGGCGTCCGGCACTGGAAAATGGCGAGCTTATCCCGCCAATATTGGCGAAGCGCCTCGAAAGCGCCGTCGACATTCGCCATATCGGAAAATTTCGCGCGGATTTCCCGCCCCTTGGCGCGCGCACCGGCGCCCATCATGAATACCAGCCGGATTTCCTCGCCGGGAGCGATCGTCACCCGCTTGTGCAGCGATCCGCAATGATTGCCGCCCAGCTCGGAGCTGTTCGAGCAAGCGCCGCGCTCGACTGCAATCGGATTCGTCTCCGTGCGATAAGCGCCCAGGAACCGGTCGCGTACGCAATCGTAACTGTCGGGCCCAAAATTTGCGGCGAAATAGTGATACGTCCACGGCTCGTAGAAGAAATCGTACTCGATGATGCCATCTTCACAGCTCGAACCGCTCGCGTATAGGCTCATCTGCAAATTCTGGTTGTCGATTTCGATGTGGTGAAACGAGAATTCCACGTACGAGAAGATGCTGAGCGGGCGCGGCGCCGCCCCGTTATTGCGAATGCGCACGTCCCATAGTTCGACGTCGTCGCCGAGCGGAATGAAGACGGTCTGTTCGGCATGGAGATCGCGGTAATCGCACGAGAATTTGGAATACGACAGGCCGTGGCGGCATTCGTATTTCGCCTGCGCCAACTCCTTGCCGACGGGCTGCCACGAGACCGACCAGTATTCGCCAGTCTCGTCGTCGCGCAGGTAAACGTAGTGGCCGGGACGGTCGAGCGGCACCCCATTCGGCCGGAAACGGGTGACCCGCTGGTGCTCGGCGTGCTTGTAGAACGAATAGCCGCCGGCATTGTGCGAGAGCACCGTGCAGAGATTCTCCACGCCGATGTAATTGGTCCAGGAAACGGGGACGTCGCACCGTTCGACGACATACTCGCGGTTGTCGTTGTCGAAATGGCCGTAGCGCATGGATTCCTCAGGCCTTCACGAACTGGCGCAGCCAGGCGATCAGTTCGCCGGCCTTTTGCTCGCTATCGGCTTCCACCGCCAACCGCAGCACCGGCTCCGTGCCGGAGAAGCGCAGCAGCGCCCAGTTATCGTTTTCGAGATACATCTTGATACCGTCTTCCTGCGAGGTCTTCAGCACCCGGTATGACGCAATGCGCTCGCGCGGCGCCTCGCACAGGCGGCGCGGAATCGCGATCCGCATCTCGGGAGTGGCGGGCAGGCTTTCTTCCGCCTGGTATAAGCGGCCGGTGAGCGCGTAAACGCGCGCCAGCAACTCGGAGATCCGCTGCCCCGTCTTGGCCATCATTTCCACCACTAGCGCGCAGGCGAAAATACCGTCTTTGCCGAGAATGTGGCCGCGAATCGTCAACCCGCCCGACGATTCCCCTCCCAGCACCGCATTGTGCGCGAGCATGGCGCTCACCACGTGCTTGAACCCCACCCGCACTTCGTAGCACTCCTCCCCCAGTCGCTTGGCCAGCCGGTCGAGCAGATGCGTGGTAGCCAGATTCCGCACCACGCCGCCGCCATCGCCGCGCACTTCGTGCAGATACCAGTAGAGGAGCAGCAGCAGATCGTTCACCGAAACGTATTCGCCGCGCTCGTCCACGATGGCGATGCGGTCCGCGTCGCCATCCATGGCGAGCCCGAGGTCGTACCCGTCGTCGCGCATGGTGGAGCTGAGCAGGCGCAACGCCTCGGCATCGGGCGCCGGCGATCGTCCGCCGAATAGCGGATTGTGACGCTCGTGGATGAACGTCACGCGGCAGCGCGCTTCCGTCAGCACCGTTCCCAGCGTCAACTGGCCGACGCCGTACATCGGATCGACGATCAGCTTCAGTCCCGCGTTGCGAATCGCCTCCAGGTCGATGAGTGCTTCCACAGCATCCACATATTCGTTGGTGAAATCGTGCTGTTCGACGACACGCGCGGCCAGCGCCAGATCGAGGTCGAGCCTGATCACGCGCTCAGGGGGAAGCGCGTTGGTCTCGGCCTCGATCTGGCGCGTTTCGTGGTCGAGGAGTAGGGATCCGTCGCCGCGAAATACCTTGAGCCCGTTCCATTCCGGTGGATTGTGACTGGCGGTGAACGCCAGCCCGTAGGCCGACCCGCGCCGTGCTGTCGCGTAGGTCACCAGAGGGGTCGGCGCCGGCTCGGGCAGCAGCACGGTCGCGATATTGTTGCCGGCGAAAACTTCCGCGGCAGCTTCCCCCGCCTGGCGCGAGAGAAAGCGGCGATCGTACCCCACCACCACGCCATGCGATTCCTCGCCCCGGCGCGTGATCTCGTTGGCGAGCGCCTGGCACAAGCGGCGGACGTTGTGCATGGTGAACCCTTCGCCGATCACGGCGCGCCAGCCGCCGGTGCCGAAGTGGATCAGATTCTGCTGTTCCTCGCGATGCGGCCGGTAGAGCCGCTTGCGGAGGATGATCCCGGCTTGCGCCAGGTCGCCCGCGTCGTTGATACCGTGTACCTCGTCGGGGTCGTAGATCCGGTAACTCTCGACCTGCAGCGCGGCCTGATTCAACAGTCCTTCCACCGCCCCCGCGCGCACCACGTACGCGCCAAGGTTGACGTCTGGCGCGCCGCCTTTTACGGCGAGCAGCGTCGCATCGGCCTTTCGCAGCGCGTGGCGATTCAGCAAGCCGCGCAGCGATGTATTGCGGAACATGGGCTTATCGCCGTAGAGCACCAGCAAATCGCCGCCAAAGCCGCCAAGAGCGGCGGCCGCGCGGCGCACCGCATCGCAGATTCCGAGGGGCTGTTCCTGCACCACGAAGTGGCACCCGTCGCCGAGTTGCGCCCGCACACGGTCGCCGTGATTGCCGATCACCACCCAGATATCCTCGGGCGGCACGATTTCGCGCGCGTTTTCCACCACGCACTGCACCACGCTGCGGTCTCCCACGCTTTCGAGCAGAATGGGATTTCCCGCCGCCAACACCATCGCTTTCAACGTTTCAGACACGGGACGCCTGCGCCTCCTGTTCCGGTGCCGTTGGACTGGCCGCGCCATGTCCGATCGGGATGAAGCGCGCCAGAATCAGCGCGGGGATGGACGAAATCAGCACCCAGACGAAAAATCGCTGATAACCCAGCGCCATCTGGATCTTCCCGCTCACCGCGCCGGGAATCATGAGCCCCAGGTTCATCAGCGAATTGGCGAACGCGTAGTGCGCCGTTTGATATTTCCCTGGCGCGATCTCCTGCATCATCAGCAGCATCACGCCAACGAATCCGAAACCATAGCCGAACATCTCCACACTCATTGCCGAACCGATCAGAATGTGATTCGTTGGCCGGACCACGCTCAGATAAACATAGGATAGGTTCGGGAAGTTCATGGCGCAAATGAGCGGCAGGATCGCCCGGCGCAATCCCAGCCACGACGTGAAATACCCTCCCAACATGGTACCGGCCAGAAATGCCATAGTCCCGAAGGTGCCATAGATCGTTCCGAACAGATCCATCGATAGCCCCAGCCCTCCCGCTGAGCGCTTATCCACCAGGAACAGCGGTCCGATTGTGACCACCTGCCCTTCGCCGGCACGGTAGAGAAGGATAAACAGCAGCAGCAGGTAAATGTTCGGCTTGCGGAGAAAGCTCACCAGCACATCCCAGAAGGTATTGGCCATCTCGCGCAGGCTGCCCGCTTGGCGCGCCGTCCCTCCGGTAGGCAGCATGCGGGTGTGATACAGGCCCAGCAGGATCAGGATGGCTCCCATGCTGGCAAAGATCGCCATCCAGGCGTGCGGCAGGTCGGTGCGGGCTTCCAGGAATCCCGCCAGGATGATCAGCCCCCCTTGCGAGAACAAGCGGGCCACGCTGTAGAAGCCGCTCTGCCAGCCGGCATAAGCGGCCTGCTCTTTGGGCGAAAGGCTGGCGATATACAGGCCATCGGCGGCGATGTCGTGAGTCGACGAGCAGAAAGCCACCACCGCGAAAAGGATGATCGTGTAAAGGAAATACGCCGGCAGCGGCAGGCACAGGCCGATGAGCGCCAGGCTCACCCCTCCGGCCAGCTGCATCAGGACCACGAAGTACTTCTTGGTCTTGAACATCTCGAGCAGCGGACTCCAGAGCGGCTTTAGCGACCAGGGCAGGAGCAGCAGCTTGGTATACAGCGCGATGACGTCGTTTGCCATCCCGAGACGCTTGTAAAGAATCCCGGCGATCAGCGACACGGCAAAAAAAGGAATGCCCTCGGCGAAGTATAGCGTCGGCACCCATGAGAAGGGCGGCCGGTGACGGGGTTTTTCAGGATCGTTCATCGCGATGCGCCAGTCCCGGCCCCACAGGCGCCACTCCCTTGCGGTCGGCGCTCTTCAACCGGGCTCGCCTTCGCCTTTGGGAACTTGTCCATAGGTCAAAGCCAGCCTAAAGCTCGGGGGCGGGAAAGTCCAGTTCGCAACGGTTGCGGTGTTACCGAAACCTCCCGGCACCAGCACCTTTCCCCCTCGCGAAACACCCCGTTTAACCTGTCCCGGGCTTCCGCATCATGCAGCTAAGTTCTTGTATTCGAAAACGTTCGATCCGGTAACGAACCTGTTGTAACTACCTCGCAACCGTTGTGAACTGGACATGCGCCACCGGCGGGGTCAGTATGTCCCAGAAGCTCAAGGCCACAAATCCACAAGGGTCGAAATGAGGAGTCTATGAATGGAAGTGAAGTACAGGTACGAACTCGCAGCGGTTTCCTGCTGATTCTGGCTGTCGCTTTGTTGGTCGCGCTTGCGCAGATCGGCTTCGCCCAGGAATCGAGCGCCATCACCGGGAAAGTTAGCGATCCGTCGGGCGCCGCCGTCGCGGGAGCCACGGTCACCGCCAGAGACGTGGATCGCGGGACCGTCTGGCCCACCAAGACCAATGACGAAGGTATCTACAGCATTCCCCGCCTGCCCATCGGAAAATATGAGGTCCGCGTGGAAGCTCAAGGCTTTCAGACGGCATTGCGCCCCGCCTTCGACCTGGAGTTGAATCAGACGGCGCGGGTCGATATCACTATGACCATCGGATCGGTATCGTCCACGGTCGAAGTCTCGGCCGCGGCTCCCCTGCTCCAGACCGAAACCACCCAGGTCGGCACCACCATGATGGCCAGCTCCATCGCCAGCCTGCCGCTGGAGACGGGAAACTACAATCAGCTGGCGCTGCTCGTGCCGGGAGCCGTTACGATCAGCCCGGCATCGATGAGCGGCCCGCAGAGCACCTTTAATTCCGCCCGCCCGGAGATCAACGGCAACCGCGAGCAAGCCAACAACTACATCCTGGACGGCATGGATAATAACGAGTTCGTCGATAACAACGTGGCCTACTCGCCCAGCGTCGAGGCGCTCGCCGAGATGAACATCATCACCAGCAGTCCGTCCGCCGAATATGGCCAGTTCATGGGCGGAGTGATCAACGCGACCACGAAATCCGGCACCAACCAGATGCACGGCAGCGGGTACTGGTCTTTCCGCCGCGATGCCTTGAATGCCAACGACTGGTCGCGGAATTTCAATCCCGATCCCAGCGTGAACAGCGAACCGGTAAAGCAAAAATGGGACCTCTTCGGCGCCACCATCGGCGGACCCATTAAAAAGGATAAACTCTTCTTCTTCGCCGACTACCAGGGTTCGCGCTTCGACCTGCCACCCACCTCCACCACGATCACCACCTTCACCGCGGCCGAGCGGACCGGCAACTTCACCGATCTCGGAGTAGCCCTGAATTATCCCGGCACCACCGTTCCGATGCCTGCCAACTTGACCCAGGCCACGGTTTGCGGACCGGGCCAGAAGATGGGTTCCGCGCCTTGCATCACCGGCATCAGCCCCACCGCCCTCAAAATCATGGCGGCGCTTCCTCAAGCCACCGGCTCCGGGCTGCTCAACAACGCCCAGAACACGCAATCCACCTACACGCATGGAGATCAGGGCGACTTCAAGCTCGATTGGCGTCCCACCGATAAGGACGCGGTCTTCGCGCGCTACACCCAACAGCACGTGGAGAACCCCACCTCCAACAGCCAGGCGCTCTTGTACAACAGCGGGGGCAACAACATCTTCCCGATTTATAACGATGTGGTCGGCTATACGCGCACCTTCAGTCCTTCGGTGGTGAACGACCTTCGCTTCGGCATCAACTACTTCCCCGCGGAAGGCAACGTCCAGAGCGCCGGTTCCAACGCCGGCGCGGGACTGATACCTGGCCAGCCCACGGCATTCCTGCCCGGTCTTTATTTCAGCAATGCGCCCATCGGCGGCGGCAATGGCGGGCCTTTCCCCTTCGGAACCACCGATTCGGCGGAGATTTTCCATCAGACCACTGGCCAGATCAGCGATACCTTGAGCTGGACCCGGGGGGCCCACACCATCCTGTTCGGCGCCCAGATCCTCCGCTATCGCAACGACTATATTCCTGCCACCAGCAATGACGGCGCGGCGGGCCAGATCGGCTTTACCGGGCAGTACTCCGGCAATGCCGAAGTCGATTTCGCGCTCGGTCTTCCGCAGTATATGGGTTACGGCGAAGGCTTCTCCGGCACCGTCGGACAGCGCAACAGCTCCTATGGCCTCTTCGCCCAAGACAACTGGCGCGTGAACAGCCATCTCTCGGTGAACATCGGCCTGCGATGGCAGGTTTTCACCCCGATTTATGAAGTGCATAACCGCATGACCAACTTCGGCATGTACAGCGGCCAGATCGAACTCGCCGGCGTGGATGGCAACAGCCGCGCTCTCTACAACCAATACAACGGCATCGCCAACTTCCTGCCGCGCCTCGGACTGGCCTGGACTCCTTGGGGTACCAGCACCGTGGTCCGCGCGGCGTTTTCTCGCTCCAGCTTCCAGGAAGGCACCGGCGAGTACAACCGTCTCGCCACCAATGCTCCCTGGAACATCGATCTGGCCGATCAGTTCACCGCCGGAGCCAACGGCGCAATTCCTTCTAACCAGGTGACGCTCGACCAGGGCTTCGCCGCGCTGGGCGCCGCCATTGGCGGAACGCCCTGCAATACCACTACGGTTCTTTCGGCGCCCGCCTCCTGCTTCACCGGCGTCCGCATCCACATGACCGACCCGAACTATCGCCCTGGCATCTCCAATGACTGGAATGTCACCGTGCAGCATCAGTTTGGCAATTCCACCACGGTTCAGGCGGGGTATGTCGGCCAACACAGCGACCACATGGCCGACATATTCTTCGCCGGCCAAAAGGTTCTCAACCCTAACGGCACAACCAGTCCATCGCCCTACCTGGGAGGCAACGCCGCGCTGACCGGCGACGGGCTCGGACAAGTCCGGCTGAACGCTACCACGGGCCTGCAAAACTATCAGGCTCTCCAATTATCGGCTCAGCAGCGCTTCGCCCACGGCTTGGCGTTTGGCCTGAATTACAGCTACCAGAAATGTCTGACCAATGCGCAGGGTTATTACGGAAGGTACGGCGATCTCCTCGGCAGCCAGGCTACGGCCGACGTGGCATTCCAGCTATATGCCTATAACATGGGGCTGGAATATGGCCTTTGCGACCGCGACGTGACCCAGGTGTTCAACGGGTATGTGAATTACAACCTTCCCTTCGGCCATGGGCAGTCGTTGAAGACCAATAACAAGGTCGCTGACGCCATCATTAGCGACTGGCAAGTCAATGCCATCTTCGACGTGCATGGCGGCTTCCCGATCTCCATGTTGGATTGGGGCGGCGACGGCGGAACCGGGTCGGCGCAGGGCCGTCCGGATTGCATTGCTCCTTCCCGCGAAACTCCCTATCAGAACGCGCCCGCAAGCGTGGGAGGTGGCTACATTTGGTTCGATACCAGCACCATGCGCGATCCGGCCGCCGGTAAACTTGGCGACTGCGGCGTCAGCACCGAGTGGGGTCCCGGGTTGAAGAATATCGACCTTGGCCTTACCAGGATCTTTAACATCACCGAGCGCCAAAAGCTGGAATTCCGATTCCAGGCAATCAACGCCTTCAATACGCCGATTCTCGATGTCACCGGCTACGGCATCGATGTGTTCTCCAATGGCAGCCTGCTAGGCCCGAACGGCGGCGCCTGCACCTCCGCTTCCCAGACGTGTACGCCGAATCCTAACTCCACCACCGGGCTGGTTAATACTTCCTCGAATGCCCGGAATCTTCAATTCGGGCTAAAGTATACCTTCTGAGTCAATAAGCGTTTCCAACCAAAGGCCGCTTCTTCGGAAGCGGCCTTTTTCTTCGAGGTCCCAACAGGGGAGCGGTGCTCTTCGCCATTCAACGCCTCACTGCTCCCCATCACTCCTCCGTTCCGCACTTCTCCGTTCCGTCGAGCTTCCCCAAGCGCGAGCCGATTTTTGCCGGACTCCTCTTTCCACCCTCCAATCAGGAATTACCAACGCCCCCCAATTATCCTGCAAATGCCTGTGGAATTATGGGCTTGCCGCCGCTGAACCGAACCCGGCGCGGCGCCTTCCGCAACCGCGATACAATACCCCGATGAGCGCCACTCAGGCTGTCACAGGGGATCGGCCCGACCAACGCACCGCCGAAGCCACCCTGGCGCACCAGTGTCTTTATTACATGTCCATGATGCGCGAACTCGAGGACCGCATCGAGCGCAAGCTCTATCGCCAGGGCAAAATCGTCGGCGGCGTATACGTCGGCCGGGGGCAGGAGGCCATTCCGGTCGGCACTGCGCTCCTCGCCGGTCCCCAAGACATCATGCTGCCATCCCACCGCGACATGGCCGTGTACCTCATCCGCGGTGTTTCCCCCGGCCGCATTCTCGCCCAGTACATGGGCCGTGTCGGCGGACTTACGCGCGGGCGCGACGGCAACATGCATATGGGCGATCTGCAGCACGGCGTCATCTCCATCATCAGCGCGCTCGCCGCCACCGTGCCCGTCGCCGCCGGAGTCGCCATGGCGCTTCGCTATCGTGGGTCGGATGGCGTAGCCTTTAATTACTTCGGCGACGGCGCCACCAGCCGCGGCGATTGGCACGAGGGCGTTAATTTCGCCGCCGTCCGGAAACTGCCCGTGGTCTTCATCTGCAACAACAATCAGTACGCTTACTCCACCCCCCTGAGCCTGCAAATGGCCTGCGCCAACGTGGCCGATCGCGGCACGGCCTACAATATCCCGGCCGAGATCGTGGACGGTAACGACGTGCTCGCCGTCCATTCCGCCACCCGCCGTGCCGTCGAGCACGCCCGCTCCGGCAAAGGTCCGTACCTGCTGGAGTGCAAAACTTTCCGCATGACCGGCCACTCCGCCCACGACGCCGCTCACTACGTCCCCAAAGGCCTGTTCGACGAGTGGGGCAAGCTCGACCCCATCGTGCGGCTCGAAACCCGCATGCTCGAAGAGGGTTGGGCCGACACCGCGGAGATTGAACAAAACCGTGCGCTCGTGCGTAAGCAAGTTGACGAGGCGGTGGAATGGGCCGATTCGAGCCCTCTTCCCGACCCATCCACCCTCCTCGACGACGTCTACGAGAGCCAATAGCCGATGCCGACAACCTATCTGGAAGCCATCCGCGAAGGCCTGTGGGAGGAAATGGAGCGCGACCCCAACGTGTTCCTGCTGGGCGAAGACATCGGCGTTTACGGCGGCGCATTCAAAGTCACCGCCGGTTTTTTTGAGCATTTCGGCGAGAAACGCGTGGTCGATACGCCGATCTCGGAATCCGCTATCGCCGGCGCCGCCATCGGCGCGGGCCTCATGGGACTCCGCCCCGTTGCCGAAATGCAGTTCGCCGACTTCATCACCTGCGGCTTCGACCAGATCGTCAATTTTGCCGCCAAATGCCGGTACCGTTGGGGCGCTGCCGTCCCCATCGTCGTCCGCGCGCCC
>Ga0335072_10003294_pt1 | contig 24381 bp, 14 predicted proteins | sample Lox_Sample_21_FD_206725 | JGI IMG/M metagenome (GOLD analysis project Ga0335072, IMG submission 206725) | Soil microbial communities from Loxahatchee National Wildlife Refuge, Florida, United States - Lox_Sample_2.1 | ecosystem: Environmental > Terrestrial > Soil > Wetlands | place: USA... | reverse complement strand
CTCCGGCCGTCGAGGAACGCTTGACGAGCGAGCGAATTGACCAATTCTCGTCCGCCAGGCATCGCATAAGGCCAAGGGCGCTGGCCCGAGTTATGGCGCCATCGAATGCTTCGATCGCCTCGCGCCGACGGCCTAGACTCTCCAGCGTCTGCGCCAGCAGAAAGCGCAGACGCAGCGCTCGTCGTTGGCGGCAGGCCGTCTCCGCCTCGCGCAGTGCGGTCTGAAGCAGCGGTACAGTCTGTTCACCGATGCCGAGCACGAGCTCGAGACGGACCCGAGCAATCAAAGGGTCTTCAATTTCGCCCGCGTAGAGCTGGAACCGGCCGAAACTCTCCCAGATCGACGCATCCGCGCCGAGCGCGAGCGAACGGCGCGCCTCCTCCCGATCGTTGCTGCGAAGCGCGACGTAGGCCCGTTCCAGCCACGATGCGGCACTGAGTCTCGCGATGTTGCGCCGGATCCCGATCTCATGGAGCTCTGCGAGCAGCGCGTAGCCGGCCTCAGGGCGTCCAAAGTGAAAATGCAGCCTCGTCCCTAGCCGGTGCATTAGGATCAGATGATCCGGAAGTCCTGTCTCGACGACAATGGGAAGATAGTCATTGACCAGATCCTCGCAGCCATCGAGCTCGTTGGCCTCGTAGCGCAATTCAGCGAGGTGAGTCGCAACGACGGCGCCCGCGCTGCCGTGCCGCTGTCCCTCGGCGATGGCCCGGTTCATGGCGCTTTCGAGGACCCGGCGCGCCTGCCCGGCGTTGCCACGGATCAACTCGATTTGCGCACTGAAACACGCGCTGTAACTCAGTACGTAGAGCGCATGGATCGGCTCGCAGGCCTGCCGGGCTCGTGCAAGATCCCGCTCGGCCTCGAGGTGGCGGCCGAGCGAGATATTGCAGAAGGCGCTCGCGTTGCTCGCGAGTCCCGCGGTGAATGCATCGAGCCCCGATGCCTCGAGATTGTGACTGACGCGTTCATACATCTCGGGAATCCGGTCGGTCCATGCCAGGAGCATGAGGCGCATGGCGAAGAGCTCGTCATGGCGGATGGCGAGGAGCTCGTCATCCGCCGGCCGCTCCACTGCATCGGTGGCGCGTTCCAACAGCTCGATAAATCGCGTCGCGGCTGAATAGCGGTGGGCGAATATGGCCGCGAATGCGGCAGCGCGCAGCAATGCGGAGCGGCGAATCACCTCCGCATCGGGCAATTGAGTGACGATTCGGGCGGCCTCGGCGACTCGACCCGAGAGCACCAGCCCCAAGGCCGAGGATTCGAACACGCTCGCAGCGAGCGCATGATCCTGGGCGGCAAGCGCGTGGGTTACCGCCTCGTGAGTCAGACCCTCCTCGGCGGCCCAAAGAGCCGCCGCACGATGCTGAGCTTGCGCTTCGCCCGGCGCCTCCCGCTCGAGCTGCGCGCGCAGAAAATCGGCGAACAGCGGATGATATCGATACCAGCCCTGCTCGACGTCGATCGACGATAAGAGAAGATTGTCGCGCAGGACTTGCGCGATCATCGCGGCGCTATCATCCCTGGAGAGCGCTGCATCGCACATCGGCGCGCAAAAGTCGCCGAGCGCGCTCGAATGCAGCAGAAACTCCCGCTGCGGAAGCGGACGGCTCGCGAGGACTTCCTGCGCCAAGTAGTCTGCAACGCTCTCCGTCGATCCGGAATAGCCCTCCAGCCATTTGGTGGCACTCTTGCCGTTGGCGCCGAAGGTTATCGCCGCGAGCTGCAAGGCCGCCGGCCAACCTTCGGTGCGCCGCTGCAATCGAAGCGCTGCGGCTGCGGGGATCTCTCGCCGCTTCAGGAAGGACGTGGTTTCCTGCGGGGTAAAGCGCAGATCGGTGTGGGTCAGCTCGAGGAGCAGCCCATGGGCGCGCAGCCTGCCGAGTGACAGAGGCGGAGGCGTTCGGGAACCCATCACCACCCGATGGTGTGGCCCTAAGTCGGCGAGCAGGCGTTGGACAAACTGGCAGGTCTCGGCGGTAGTGATCAGTTCCAGATCATCGAGAAAGAGCGCGATGGCCGACTCCGACAGCGAGATTCTATCGAGCAGATCTGCAGCGAAACCCTGCGCGGACCCTGCGGGACCCAAAGGGGTGCTCACGAAATCGGGTGGAATGAATTGCGGCAGCGCTAACTGAATCGCGCCGATCAGGGATTGCAGGAATCGTCCCAAGGCGTTGTCGCCGCTGTCGACGCGCAGCCAGATCGTGGCCATCCCGTGCGACTGGAGCACCCGGCGGAGCTGCTGCATGAGGGTGGTCTTGCCGAAACCCGCCGGAGCGCAGAGCAGCGTGATTCGAGCGTCGCTCTGCTCGATCCGCGCAATCAAGGAAGTGCGCTCGACGGCCCCAACGGGCCCTCTGGGCGGCGAGAACCGGGCGGCTTGAGGCCCTTTCGCGGGACTCGTCTGGACGCGGGTCGGCGGCACGGGACGCTCTTTTGTGGAATCTGGCGCAGAGGCTCTGGGATGGTGCGACGGCGCCGGGAGGCTGTCAATTTCAGTCGGACGTTTCTCATATCCTTCGGGGGCGGGGGGCGGGCTGCGAGCGACCCGTGCATGAGCGATTCACGGAATTCCGTGATTTTTTGGCCGATGGGGCGCGGCTAAGGTCTGCCTTACACGCCAGAGGCGAATTGCGAGAGTGAATCAGGGGTCTGGCGCGAGCGGCAGACGGTTCTCAACCCAGAGTGTGAAAGGGGGCGAGGATGAAACGTGACATTGAGCCGCTGACGGCGGCCATCATCGGCAGCGGCTTCGGCGGCATCGGCATGGCGATCAAGCTCCAGGAGGCCGGCATCACCGACTTCCTGATCCTGGAGAAATCCGACCGGATCGGTGGCACCTGGCGCGACAACACCTATCCCGGCGCTGCCTGCGACGTACCATCGCCGCTCTACTCGTTCTCATTCGAGCAGAGCTTCGACTGGCCGCGCTTGTATTCGCGCCAGCCCGACATTCACCGCTACCAGCAGCATTGCGTGGCCAAGTACGGTTTGATGCGCTACGTGCACCTCAACACCGAGGTTCAGCGTGCCGCGTTCGACGAGCATACGGGGCTGTGGAGAATTGAATCCTCTCAAGGCCAGGTGTTCCTCGCGCGAGCACTGATCACGGCCACCGGCCAGCTCAATCGGCCGGCGTATCCCAAGATCCCGGGTCTCGAATCGTTTACCGGCAAGGTGTTTCATTCCTCGCGCTGGGACCATGCGCATGACCTACGCGGGAGGCGCGTCGGCGTCGTGGGCAGCGGAGCAAGCGCAATCCAGTTTGTGGCGCACGTGGCCGACGAGGCCGCCAAGCTAACCGTGTTTCAACGCACCGCGCCCTACGTGCTGCCCAAACCGGACCGAAAGATCTCGCGCCTCGAGCACTGGCTGCACCGGAATGTGCCGCTGCTGCGCAGACTGGTGCGCGGAACGGTCTATTCCCTGTTCGAGTCCCTCGGCGTCGGGCTGGTGAAATACCCGGCGCTGCTGGCGCCGCTCCGAGCCCTTTGGGCCGCGCATTTGCGCCTCATCGTCAAGGACCCCGAGTTGCGGCGCAAGCTGACCCCCGACTACCCGATTGGGTGCAAGCGCATCCTCTTCGACAACACCTACTATCGCGCGCTCGCCAAGCCCAACGTGGAGGTGGTCACGGGCGGCATCAAAGCGGTGGGCGAGAACTATGTGGTCACGGACGACGGCAAGAAACACGAGATCGACACGCTCATTCTAGGCACCGGATTCGCCGCTTCCGGCTTCCTCGCACCGATGGACGTGCGTGGACGCCAGGGGCTTCGACTGGACTCGGTCTGGCGTGATGGGGCGGAAGCTTATCTCGGCATGACCGTGAGCGGCTTCCCGAACCTCTTCATGCTCTACGGACCGAACACGAACCTCGGTCACAATTCCATCGTCTACATGCTGGAAAGCCAGATCCGGTATATCAAGCAAGCGATCCTGCGGATGCGCTTGGCCCCTGGCACCTCGTTTGATCTAAGAGGCGATACCCAGAGCCGCTTCAACGAGAAGCTCCAGCAGGCACTGCGCAGCACCGTGTGGGCGGCTGGTTGCAGGAGCTGGTACATCGCGGACAGCGGCAAGATCGTCAACAACTGGTCCGGCTTCACGTTCGTGTATCGCGGCCTGACCCGCGAGTTCGATTGGGTCAATTACGAGGCGCTCACGACCCGGATCGCCGCTTCGCCGAGCGCGGGCGAGGCGCGCGGTTCGATTTCGCCTGAACCGATCCGCGCCACGGTCTGAGTAACTCCTCGATGAGAGAGATCATGAAAGAAGCCATTATCACCAAAGTAGCGCGGCTCGCCGTCAAGACCTGCTTGAGACCGGCGCTGCACTCGACCCGCCCGATTGCAACCCAACGGCTCTGGTCGAGCCTCGCCACGCGAACGCTCGTCGTGCCACGTGGCGTGCGCTTCGCCCGCTGCGATATCCGCGGAGTTCCGACGGAGATCGTGTCTGCTGCCAAGAAGACCCGCGACAGCTCGCGGTGGGCGGTTTTATATCTTCACGGTGGAGCATTCATCATCGGCTCTCCGGTGAGTCACCGCAGCATCACCGGGCGTCTCGCGAAATTGACCGGCGCGACCGTCTTTGTTCCCGACTATCGCCTGGCGCCCGAGCATCCGTTTCCGGCGGCAGTGGAGGATGCGATCGCCTGTTACCGCGGAATCCTCGAGCAGGGATACATACCGGGGCAGATCGCGGTCGCGGGCGATTCGGCAGGCGGCGGCCTCGCGCTGTCGCTGTGCCTGCGACTCCGCATCGAAGGTCTGGCACGACCCGGTTGCGCGGCGCTCATATCCCCATGGGCGGACCTGACGCAGACGCAGCTTGCGCCCGTTGCCAATGATCCACTGCTGCGTGAGGAATGGCTCAGCTCAGGTGCCGCCGCCTATCGTGGAGGTCGCTCCGCCGAGCACCCTCTAATATCCCCGCTCTATGCGAGCCTTCATGGATTGCCGCGGACCCTCATTCATGCAGCGTCAGAAGAAATCCTGCGCAATGATTCAAGGCGCCTCGCGGCGGCCCTGAGGAGAGCCGGTGTTTTCGTCGAGCACCGCGAGTACCCAAGGATGTGGCATGACTTTCAGCTGTATGCAGGGCTGGTGCCAGATGCCACCCAGTCCGTCATAGAAATCGCGCATTTCATTCAAGGCACGCTGGCGAGCGCCGACGCTCGGGCGAGCATTCCAAGTGCGGGCGCAGACGCAATCCCGTACCAGCGGCCCGCGACGATTCCGCGCAGTGCGGTGTCCTGAGGCGCGAGTGAACCTCCATCGTCCATGAGGTCCACTTCGATGATGAGGCCCCGGAACTCACTCTGTAGGGACTCAGCGATAGTGAATGAGTGGATTTTGATTCGAGCGGGATGGAAGCAATGGAGGGCGTGCAGTCGGAGGGATCTGACGAAATGAAGTCGCGGAGCGAAGCGAGACCTGAGCAGCGATCCGATTCCAATCCGAGTTCTTGTCGTCGATGATCATCCGCTGATCGTCGAGGGGATCGCGGGACTGCTGGCGCTGCAAGCGGACATGAAGCTGATCGCGGAAGCCGGCAATGGGCGTGAAGCTATCCAGCAGTTTCGCCTGCATCGTCCTGATGTGACGCTGATGGACCTTTGCAGATGCCGCAGATGAGCGGACTCGATGCGATCAGCGCGATTCTTTGCGAGTTTCCCGGGGCACGCATCGTCGTCCTCACGACCTATGAGGGCGGCGTGCAGGCGTTGCGCGCGCTCAAGGCAGGTGCTCGTGCGTACCTGATCAAGGACTCTTTACATAAGGAACTTCTAGCCACCATTCGAGCCGTACACGCCGGCAAGAAATCTCTATCCGCAAAGGTCTCATTCCAGTTCGCCGAGCATGCCACCGACGAAGCGCTGACCCTCGCGGAAGTGTGCTGCGCCTTATTGCCGACGGAAATGCCAACAAGGAGATTGCGGCACAGCTCTCGATCAGCGAAGACACGGTGAAGGGCCGGGTCCGGAGCATCCTCTCGAAACTCGGTGCCAAGGACCGAACCCATTCAGCGATGATAGGGCTGAGGCGGGGAATCATCGAGTTCTGACCAGGCAAGAGTCGGCACCGTGATCCCTGGCGGGCCCATTGAGAGTCAGCGAGACTTATCGATTTATTGAGACCGCCTCGGCCTTGTGGGTGGTCTCGGAGTCTCGGTAGATGAGGCGCGGCCTCGATCGGTGAGGGATCTGTGTGCCTTGGGCGCATAACCTGATCTTCGGTCAGAGACGCGCTATTCAGAAGATGTACGCGACCTGGATTGACGACGATTGCTCCTCAAACAGAGGTTTGACGCGATGCTGAACAGGATCACTTCGTTGGCGGCGTGCGCTCTGATTTGCGCTAGTGTCTATGCGGACGACCGCGCTCCGTCCTACTCGAACCCATGCCAGAATGGATCGGACGCAACGGTTAAGCGGAGTATTGGTGATACCGCAGCGAATCTAGGCCACGCGCCGATTCACGGCGGGAGTAAGAACAGTGCGCGCTCCCCCGATTTCCCGACTTACGGTCCGTCGATTCTTACTGTGGGCGCGCGCGAAGTGCAGGCCATCCCGAAGCTCTCGAGGTTCGCCGGCAGCAATGCCACTGCCGGTAATGACCCCGCCTCGGGACCGTCCGGTTTTCTCTTGCCAAGAGAGCCCGATACTGGGATCAGACTGCTCACGACAAATGTCGCTTTGAGATTCAAGTTATCCGCGGATGGAGTGCATTTGACCCTGGCGTTTTGAGCGGGCATCTTTCGCGCCCGTGACAGACCATCGAGGTTGGGTAAGTGACGCGTTGCCAAAGCCGAGAATTTCCAGTGACCGCAGGCCACGATGCAACCGAAGACGAGACCGATTGCCTTCTTGCGGCGGCGATTCTGTTGCAGCAAACGGCGGCGGAGGTCGAGCCTCTGGCGCAACTCAGCGCTGCGATGGCGACTGCGATTGAGGCGGTGCAGCGTGATGTAGAGGCGCTGATCCCAATCGTGGATTTCATTCCCGTGGTCTCCGAGGGCAGTCCTTGTCTGAGCGAACTCCAACAATTGGCGAAAGCTCGGATTGCCCGCATTGCTGACCAGATTGGACAAATCACGCATCAAGCGGAGCAATTCGTGCAGGAATTCCCAAGTGGAAGGCGGCTGGCTTGCGCAAGGGGGTAAGAGCATGACAATTCGAGTTGTTAGAAATCAACAGCAGCCGATGCGGTATGAAATCCATATCGGCGAAAGTACACTTGTCATTGACATGAGTTCTGAGGGAGGAGAGGCATCGGGACCGACTCCGCACGACCTGTACGATGCAGCGCTGGGCGCCTGCATGGCAATGACGGTGCTCTGGTACTCGACGCACAAGCATATTGCGGTGGAGGGTATTGAGGTTTCCCTGGATCGCGATGCGACTCAAGAGCATGCGGGCATCTATCGGCTCAGCACGGCTTTAGCCGTAACAGGAGAACTGAATGCCGCTCAGCGGGATTACGAGCGGTGCGGCACTGTCCCGTGCATAGACTCATGACCGAGGTCACCACCGAGATTTCGACACGCCTATATCCGTAGTAGCTGCGTGATGACCGCGATGTGGCGTGGAATCAGAGCTCGATGATGCCGCGCTTCAGTCCGATCATGGCAGCGTGGGTGCGGTCCTTGGCATCCAGCTTGGAGAGGATGCTCCGGACTTGTCCTTTCACTGTGTCCTCGCTGACCGCGAGCTGTGCGGCGATCTCTTTGTTGGCATTCCCCTCGGCGATCAGGCGCAGGACACGGATCTCCGCAGGGGTCAGCGCATCGTCAGTGGCATGCTCGGCGAGCTGATAGGAAACTTCGGGGGACAGCGACTTCTTTCCCGCGCAAACGGCGCGGATGGTGGCGAGGAGATCCTTGTGCAAGCTATCCTTGAGCAGGTACGCTCGGGCGCCCGCCTGAAGAGCGCGCAGCGCCTGCACGTCGCCCGCATAGGTGGTCAGGACGATGATGCGCGCTTCGGGACACTCGCCGCGGATGGCGATGATCGCATCGAGTCCACTCATCTCCGGCATTTGTAAGTCCATCAGGGTTATGTCCGGGCGATGCAGCCGAAATTGCTGGATCGCCTCACGACCATTTCCCGCTTCGGCGATAAGCTTCATATCTGCTTGAAATGCAAGGAGGCCCGAGATTCCTTCGCGGATCAGGGGATGATCATCGACCGAGAGGATCCGAATCGAAGCTAAGTCGCTGTTCATGATCTACTCTGCGCGCTTTTGCCGGAGAACCTCTCCGCGAACCACGAGCGACGGTTAGATGCGGCATAAGCGCGGGCCGCTGGGATGCGCAGCTCGATCTCAGTGCCGGAATCCACCGCAGTCCAGACGGCCAGCTTTCCGCCCATGAGCGTAGCGCGCTCGCGCATGCCATGGAGTCCGAAGTGCCCCGTGCGCCCCTCTGCAGTTAGGAACGTGGGGTCGATGCCTTTGCCATCATCTCGAATTCGCAATCGGAACTCTTTCTCATCGTAGCGCAGCTCCGCTTCGATACGCTTCGCCCGGGCATGTCGGAATGCGTTCCGCAACGCCTCGCTCGAGACCCGATAAATCTCGTCACGGACGATCGGGTGCAGGCCCCGCGGTGTGCCTTCCACTTCCGTATGCAATTGCACCGACATGTCACTGTTTGCCTCAGTAGCGAGATCTTCTCCCAGCTTCGTGAGGGCTACGGCCAGGTCATTGGTCTCGACCGTCGAGGTGCGCAACCCCTGCACGGCTTCCCGTCCCTCGTTGATGGCCTGGGCGGTCTGATCAATCGAGATCTCAAGGATCCGATCGACCTCGGCCGGCCGTGTTCGGAGCGCTTCGCGAACCGTTTGAAATCGCAGTAGCAGTCCCTGAAAACTTTGCAGCAGCGTGTCGTGTAAATCTCGCGCGATGCGAGTGCGCTCCGCGACGCGCTCCTCCAGGCGCGCGTTGAATACTCGCGCGATCTGACGCAGCCGCAGCCGATACAACACCCACAGCACAAAAAGCAAAATAGCCCCGCACAACCCGCGAAACCAGTTCGTCTGCCAGTAGGCGGGTGCAATTGCAAAATCGACTGATGCACCTTCCTGGTTCCAGAAACCGCTGTTGTTGGCGGCGATGACGCGAAAGCGGTAGCTGCCGGGTGCAAGATTCGAATATTGCACGCGGCGAATGTTGAGGACTTCCCGCCAATCGGGGTCCTGTCCTTCTAGCTTGTAACGGAAGCGCACCTTGTCGGGATCAACCAGGCTCAACGCCGTGTAGTCAATCGAGATGTCTCGTAAGCGCGCAGGCAGACGCAGCGCAGAAGTGGGGAGATAAATCTGACCGTCGGCAAGGATTTGCTCAATGTGGACGGGCGGTACGACCCGGTTGATCGGCAGGTGGAGGGGATCGATGCCTGTGATGCCGTCCCAATGCGCGAACCATAATTGTCCGTCGACCGATCGGGTCACGACCGGACTGAACGCGGCGAATGCATGCCTTTGTATCCCATCAGCTCTATCAAACACGATCGGGTGGATGGAGGCTTGCGAATCCGATGCCCACGCATTCATTTTGGCTCGGTCGATGCGCAACAGGCCGCAGGCCGTGTTCACCCACGAGATGGCATGGTCCTCGATGATCCAATGCACGGCATCGCACGGCAGGCCATTCTTGGTCGTCAGGGTCATGACTCGACCGTCCCGGATGCGGCTGAGACCGCCTTCGGTCGAGGCCCAAAGCGTATGGTCGCCGTCGAAATGAAGACCCCAGACCGTACCCGCGCCCAGACCATCCTTGACCTTGAGCGATGTCTGGACCTGACCGTCCTTCAAGAGAGAGAGCCCCCCATCCCAAAATCCCACCCACACTCCGCCAGTCATCGAGTCGGGTAAGACCGCGGAAACCCGGAAGTCGCGTCCCTGATGAGTCCATGGCCAAGGCACCGACTCGACGACACTTCCGTTGAGTACATGAGACAGGCCAAAAGCCGGATAGGAGATCCAGAGGCCATCGTGCGCATCCCCAAGGATTACAGTTGGAATGCCGCGCGGCGCACCTCTTAGGGGAGTGAATTTGCCGTTGTCAAACGATGACACACCGCGGTTAGTACCAACCCAAATGCGGCCGTGCGGGTCCTCATAGAGAGCATCAATTGCGTTGTCCTGCAGTCCAGGATCCGTTATTTCAGTGGCCTCGTGACGCACCGATCCATTCTGGTGTTCCTCAGTCGGGATTGAGGGCGCCGCCGGGGTCGCACGATAGCGGGTCATTCGCGCTTGTAGCCATCGGTTCAGGCCCAAGTGCGTGCCGATCCAGAGACTCCCGTCCCGTGCTGCCAGGACGCATCCCACAGGCGCGGACAATCCTTGATTGGTGGAAATGATGGAACCTGCGGATTCGCGAAAGCGGTCGAGTCCATTGATGGTGCCTACCCAGATGCTGCCTTCGCGATCCTCAAAAAGGGCGCTGACGAGATTGCCTGAAAGACCGTTCTCCTGCGAAAAATGAGTGACCGCACCATCCTGAACTCGCCAGAGCCCTTGATCTATCGTTCCGATCCAGAGGGCGCCGCGATGATCCCGAAGCAACGCCTCCGCTTGGAATGACGGCCGCAAACCTGGGATCTGATACGGCTCCATCCCGTCCGACTTGATCTGCTGTAGGGCGCGCTGTTCGCCGCCTGTTATGGCAACAATTGCTTTGCCGTGCTCCCCTGGGACCAGCGCCTGTTGCACCGTGATGGCTTGCGCCGCGTACCGATGCGGAGGGCCGGGCGTCCACTGCCAGAGACCCGACTCGGTTCCAGCCCACAACCGGTTATTGCTGTCTTCGTACAGCGAATAGACGATATCGCCCCGATCGCCAAAGAGCGCACCGATCCCGCTTTGCCGTCCATCACTCTCGATCTGATCGCACCGAGTACGTCCCGATTGAATGGCACACAACCCGCCGGGGCCTCCTGCCCATACCGTTCCCGTATGGTCCTCCAATAGGGACATGACTAGCTTTCCCGCAAGCTCGGGGTATTCGGTGGACCGGCCGTCGCGCCAGCTCGTCAGTCCGTTGATGGTACCGATCCACAGGGTGCCATCGCGCGCCGCCAACACAGAACGGGTGTAGACGCCCCCAACGGGCGGCCCTACTCCCGGCCGCGTGGGGACAAAACTCACCCCATCAAAGCGAACCAGGCCAAATTCGGTGCCGAGCCAGAGGTATCCGTCGGCCGTTTGCGCGATTGATCTGACCTTCCCCTGCAGGCCTACGCTCGTTGCCCACGCCATGTGCGTGTATGGAATGAGATCGCCCGATATTTCGGCGGCGAAGGCACCCGGGCATTGGGCGAGCAGCGCGAGGAGGGCACCGCAGCGCAGGAACGCCCGCTCAGAAGTGCTCCGATGCGCTGCGGGCAAGGCTTTCACAGTTTTACGGAGAAACCGATGCCACCGTATCGCTCAGCGTCGCGCGCCGGTTGGCCGATGACGGCTGTACCGGTGTGGGTGGGATTGCCAGTCCACAGCCCGCTCCAAAAATCCTCGACGTCGGAGTAATACACGTGGTTGGTGAGGTTCTTTACGAACAGCCTCGCGGAAAACCGTCCGTCATTGCTCCGCAAGGCTGCACTCAGATTGAGTAGACCAAATCCGGCTTGGATCGCATAAGGATTTTGATCGGGAAGCATTTGCGCCGAGGTACGGTAAATGTAGTTCGCGTCGAACACCCATTGATACGGGTGATTGGCGAGCGGCACGCGCTGCTCGATCGAGAGGATGCCCTTGAATTTGGGCGCGTTCGGCATGGTATCGCCACTGACATCTTGGTAGGGGCTCCCCTGCGGGACGCCTGCGACGGTGAGCTGACCGCATAGTCCTGCGGGTGGTTGAGCATTCGGTTGACTGATAGGAACCGTAAGCTGCGTGCCATAGCACGGTGCGCTCTTGTAGTCTGTGAACTTGGCATCAATGTATGCGCCATTGAAGGTCAACTCGGTGGTCGGCGTCGCCAGCCAGTCGGCTTGAAGCTCCAAGCCGCGCGTCTCCGCGCGACCAGCGGAGGCGAGCGTCAGAGGTGGCGACAGCACGCCGGGCGCATAGGAATAACTTTGAATCTGATAGCCCCTGTAGACCGCGTCGAATAAGTCGGCGTTGAGGACTATTCTGCGGTCAAGGTAACTGCCCTTGGCACCGATCTCGAAGCTATTGATGTTTTCGCGCGATACGGGCGCCAACGAGGCGTTGCTCGTCAATTGCGCAGAGGTGTTGTACGCAGCAGGCGAATAGCCACGCGAGTAGCTCACATAGGCCATCACGTTGCTGGTCACCTGTTGCTTAAGGGCGATGTCGCCCACCAGGGTGTTATTGGCGGCGCTACCGGCGCTGTGATATGGCTGCGGCGGAACCAGCTGATCGATTCGATAGCGGATGACATCATGATTGAAGCGCAGTCCCGTGATCAGCGAGGTCGAAGGTGCCACGTGCAGAGCCGAGTGAGCGTAGAGGTCATACGTGGCAGTCGTTGGAACCACCAATGAGTCAACGGGCGCCGGCGGGAATGTGCGCAGCGCCTGCTCGTCCACCGTCGTATCGGAATAAAAGAAGCCTGACAGCCAGCTGAACCCCTGATCGGCGGGCGACAAAATCTTAAGCTCCTCGCTCGTTTGTTGAACCGTGGTGAATTGTTGCTGCGTATTGTTGTACGCGCTCGTTGGGGCTCCGGTCAGTACGGTCCAGTAGTATTCGTTGACTGCGAATAGGTCCTGGACCTGGTGCTGATTTTCCTGGGTATAGGCGCTCGTCGACGTCAGGGTGTAACCGCCCGGCAGCCGATAGTTGATGATCGCGCTGTAGTCGTTATCACGATAGGTTGAGCCGGCCGTGCTGACCGGGCTGGTGTAATCGAGATTCCGCCACGAGGGCGTGATCCCGGGCAGCATGACCGCCTGTGTGAATGGGCTGCCGGGGAATAGGAAGGTGTTACCGGGTGTGATGTAGATGTACGTGAAGTTAAAGCCGGTGCCGACGGTATTCTCGTCATGACCCATGAGCGTGAGGTCCAGCTCATCGGTAATTGCAAATTTGAGCTTCGCACGCGCGCCGTAGATATCCTGCGTGGTCGTTTGATTGAGCGTCAGGTTTGTGATCGGATAGGGCGTTGTCCTCCTGTATGCATCGAGGCTTCCCTCCACGCGATCGATGAGGGGTCCAGAGAGGAAACCCTCGATACGATATTCGCGATCGGTCGTCACAGTTGCGTTGGCGAACCCGTAGGGCGAGTCGGTCGGACCACGCGTCGTGAGGTTGATTACGCCCGAGGCAGCCGTACGGCCGCCCAGAGTCGACTGCGGACCGAGCAGTACTTCGATGTCCTGAATACCCATGACATTGTTGGCGTCGAACGAATCCGAGGGCACCGGCACACCGTCGATCATGACGGCGACCCCCGATGGCATGCCCACAGTGCCTTCACTGGAGACGCTTGATATGCCACGGATGCCGGTCGGTACACGGCCATTGATCGTGCCGTTCAGTTGTACGGATGGCACGAGGTTGTTGAGATCCGATAGGTCGGCCACGTTGGCGGCGGCGAGAGCCTGGGATGAGACGACCTGCGCAGCGACGGCAATGTCCTCCAGGCGCTCGGGTCGCTTCTGTGCGGTGATGATGACTTCTTCTAGCATCTCATGCTGATCCGCGAACTCCCCGGCAGGGGGGGCAAGTTGACTTGCGGCGGAGCTTGAGGTTGCAGTCGCGTCGAACGACGTGGCGTAACTGACGCCACAGACAGCAACCAAAGCCACAGAACAGCCTAAGTGGTTGATTTTTGCAATGCCTCCCGTCCGGAGAATCGCACTCTGTTGGATTTCAGCGCCAGCCGATAGCCCATTATGGGATCGCGTGTCGACTCATTTACGGAGCCACTGACGCACTGTCGTTGACCCCGGCCGGCCGAACTGAGGGGGGCACGAGGCTCAAAATGGGGGAGGGTCCGGCGGGGTTTTGCCCGGAATGTCGATCCGCTTCCATCCGAACAGTCGCGCATCAATCGACCAGGCGCCCGGTCCGAGCAAGGCCAGCGCCGCACCAATGGTACCGAGCGATAGCGATAGCGATTGCGACTCGCCGGCTGGATACGCGAAGCCATGCCAGAGCGCATGAATCGCCACCAGCCCGCCCACGATCGGTGTCCATAGTCCGGCCAGGAGGAGTAGCCCAAGAACCGCAGAGAAGGCGGGATCCAGAGCCGCTCCGAGCCCGCTTGTGCTCGTCAAAGCCACGATTGCGGCAACCAGCAACCTCGCCCCGAACACCACCCGCAGGAGCAGGAGCGCCGCTCCCGGGGCGCCCCGTGGGAATGAGAAAAAAAGTCGGCGCATAAGGGGTCGAGACTATGCGGCGACTTCGCCGGCGGTAAACCCCCAAACTGTCCGGCAACGGCATTCGTTTGAGGATAAGGCCCCTGGTCGAGGGGCCTCCTAGAACTCGATGATCCCGCGTTTCAGAGCGATCATGGCGGCGTGGGTACGGTCCCTCGCGCCCAGTTTGGATAGAATGTTGCGTACCTGGCCGTTGACGGTCTCCACGCTCGAAGAGAGCTGAGTGGCTATTTCCTTGTTGGCATTGCCCCCGGCAATCAGGCGTAACACGCGGATCTCCGCCGGCGTGAGAGGATCATCCGCCAGATGCTCGGCGAGCTGGAACGAGACTTCAGGCGAGAGCGTTTTCTTGCCGATGTGCACGGCCCGAATCGTGTCCAGAAGCTCGCGGCGCAGCGCGTCCTTCAGCAGATAAGCTTGAGCGCCCGCGCGCATGGCGCGCAGCGCCTGCGCGTCGCCGGAATAGGTGGTGAGCACGATGATGCGGGCGTCCCGAAATTCGCTGCGGATCGCGCCGATCGCATCCAGCCCGCTCATATCCGGCATCCGGATGTCCATCAGTGTGACGTCCGGACGATGTATGCGAAACTGCTGGATTGCCTCACGCCCGCTCGTGGCCTCAGCCACCAGGCTCAGATCCGGCTGTGCAGAGATTAGGCCGGCGATTCCCTCGCGAATCAAAGGATGATCGTCGACGGCCATGATCCGAATCGAATTCTCGATGGTCACAGTGTGCTCCGATTGTGTCGCCCCGCTCAATCGCTCAGTGCTCGCATGGCTCCGCGAGCCTGCGCGTAGGCGCGCGAGGCAGGGACGCTGAACTCCACTTCGGTGCCCGAATCGAGCGCGCTCCACACGGTGAGCTTGCCGCCGATGAGCTCGGCACGCTCGTGCATTCCGCGCAGGCCATAGTGTCCCGGCCGCCCACCCTCGGCGAGCGCCTTCGCATCGATGCCCCTGCCGTTATCCCGAACCCGCAGCCTTAGCTCCCTCTCGTCATAGTGGAGCGCCACTTCGATTTGGGTACCGCGCGAATGGTGAAAGGCGTTGCGGAGCGCCTCACCGGCGATCCGGTAGATCTCATCGCGAACGATCGGGTGCATGGGCCGCGGGGCGCCCTCCACGTCTACTCGAAAGGCGACCGGAAGTGCGTTGGCTTCGCCCGCCGCGAACTCCTCGCCGAGCGTTCGGATCGCGACTACGAGATCGTTCGACTCCTGCGTCGAGGTGCGCAATCCCTCCACTGCCTCGCGACCCTGCGTTATCGCCTTGTTTGCCTGATCGATCGAACGGGCGAGTATGTCTCTCGCTTCGGCTGGTCGAGTCGGGAGCAGATCCCAAACGGTCTGGAAGCGCAGCAGCAAGCCGTGGAAGCTCTGCAAAAGTGTGTCATGCAGCTCGCGAGCGATTCGAGTTCTCTCGGCGACGCGTGCGTCCAGGCCCAGCTCGAATTCCCGGGCGACGTGCCGGAGCCGAAGGCGGTACAGCGTCCATAGCAATCCCACAAACGCTGCCCCACACAGCGCGCGAAACCAGTCCGTCTGCCAGAACGCGGGTGCGATAGAAAAATCGAGCACTGCGCCTTCCTGGTTCCAGACGCCGCTGTTGTTGGCGGCTATGACACGAAAGTCGTAACTGCCGGGTGCAAGGTTCGAGTACTGCACGCGGCGAATGTTGAGGACTTCCCGCCATTCGCGGTCCTGTCCTTCAAGCTTGAACCGGAAGCGCACCTTTTCCGGAGCGACCAAGCTCAAGGCGGTGTAATCGATCGTAAGGTCGTGCAACTGGGCAGGCAGACGTAACCCTGGCACGGGGGCGTAGGTTTGCCCATCTGCGGTGATTAGCTCGATGTGGACGGGCGGAGGAACCCGGTTGGTGGGCAGGTGAAGCGGATCAATGGCGCTGACACCGTCCAGATGCGCGAACCACAATTTGCCATCTGGCGACTTGGTCACAACCGGATTTAAAGCGGCGCCCAGCGCATGCATCCTCAGCCCGTCAGTTCTATCAAACACGAGCGGATGAACCGGATGTTGCGAGCCAGACGCCCACGCGTCGAGCTCGCTTCGCTCGATGCGGAGCAGGCCGCAGGCAGTGTTCAGCCACAGGGAGAAGGCGTCGTCCTCGATGACCCATTTAATGGAATCGCAAGGCATACCATTGCGAGTCGTCAGCGTTTTGACCCGACCGTCCCTGATGCGGCTGAGGCCGCCTTCGGTGGCGGCCCAAAGCGTGCCCTCGTGATCGAGGTGGAGATTCCAAACCGTGTCCGAACCCAAGCCATCCTTGCTGCGAAAGGATCCGCGGACTTGTCTGTCCTTGAAGTAGGCAACCCCCCCGTGCAGGAATGCCAGCCACAGCCCCCCGGTGCGCGAGTCGGGTACGACTGCGCTAAGCCGAGGGTCTGGACCGTGGGCAGACCATGGCCACAGCACAGAATCGACGACGCTCCCGTCGACTACGTGGAACAGGCCAGAACCAGGGTAACTGATCCAGACGCCCTCTCGTGCATCGGCAAACATGGCAATCCAAATCGTATCCGGTACCCCCACAACGCGATGAAATCTGCCATTCTCGAACCAGGCGGTGCCGCGGTCCGTGCCGACCCAAATGCGACCGCGCCCATCTTCGAACAGGGAATCGATCGCGCTGCCCGGTAATTCGGAATCAACTATTTGTGTGATCTCGCGAGGTCCCGACTCGGTCTGTGGCGCCAGGGCCAAGACTGGTCGTGTGACGGGCGGGGCATTCGAACGATAGATGGTCCGCTGGCCGCGGCTCCATCTGTTCAGGCCACCGTAAGAGCCCATCCAGAGACTACCATCCCGGGCTGCGAGGACACACGCAACTGGCGTGGACAGTCCCTCCTGGGCCGAGATGGTAGAGACGGCGGCTTCACGAAGGTGGTCGAGCCCATTGGTAGTGCCTACCCAAATGGTTCCCTCGCGATCCTCCAGCAGAGCGTCGACAAAATCGCCCGAAAGACGACTTCTCTCCTCGAGCCAGGTGACTCTGCCCTCCTGAACATGCAAGAGCCCGCGCTGCATCGTTCCGATCCAGAGAGCACCGTGGCGATCGCGCAGTAGGCTCTCTGCTCCGAACAGTTGCGGAACGCCTGGGATGGTGTATTCCTCCATCCCATTGCCCGCGGTCTTTAGCAGGATGCGGTCATCCGCGCCGCTGATCGCAACCAAACCCGTCCCACGATCCCCTGACACCAGAGCTTGCGGAGCGCGAAAGGTCTGCGAGGCGTAGCGGTGGGGAGGACCGGGCGTCCACTGCCACAGCCCCGATTCGGTCCCGACCCACAGATGTCGATCGCTGTCCTCATACAAGGAATAAACGGCACTCCCGCGAGGCTCATTAGAATAAAACAAACCACGGCCGGGCCGACCTTCGATCTCACTGCATTGAACCTTTGTTCCACGAATCGCGCAGAGCCCTGCAGCCCCTCCCGCCCACACTGTGCCCTCGTGGTCTTCCAGCAGGGAGAAGACAGGCGTTGCGGCCAGCGCAGGGTATTGAACGAGCTGACCCTGGTGCCAATTGACCAGCCCCTTCAGCGTGCCGACCCACAGCGCGCCGTCGCGCCCAGCCAAGAGGGACAAGATGTTCGAGCTCGGGAGAGGCGGTCCAATTCCTGGTCCTGATGGGACAAACCGAATGCCATCAAAGCGAACCAGGCCAAATTCCGTGCCGAGCCATAGATAGCCGTCACTCGTCTGCACGATCGAGTTGATCCGGCCCTTCAACCCGGGGCTATCGGTCCAGGCCGTGTGCACATGCTGAATGAGGTCGCCTAATACTTCAGAGGCGTAGGCACTAGGGGCTCCTGCCAGCAGCGCTAGGATCGCAGCCGACAGCAAGACCGTGTACCGAGACCTGCCCCGACGTGCTGCGGGCGCGACTCTCGCATCTCCGGCCGGCGCATGGCAGATCATGTGTATCGCCGTCATAGTTGTACGGAGAAAGTATGCCAGCGTTCCCGAAGCTGTGCGCCTCCAGCCATTTGATGACAGCTCTCGGCGCATTTCCCACTCCCTCCAATGTCTTCGCGAAGACGAATCCGTCCGAGCGCGCTCACGTCCTTAACGGCTTTTCTCAGCTCGGAGTGGCGGCGGACAGTATACGTTGCAGTGCAATAGACCTTCGCCGGCGATTATTTTCCCGTGTGCCTTGCGTGAAGGGCCTTCGGATACGGTCGCATCGAGTTCTGACGGGGCGCGCTCCGGGGTTGGTCCTCAAATCGACGCAAACTTCACATCAAAATTTGCGCCGAACCTCCAGGGCGACTTCCAAGGGAGCGCCTGGCGTACCGGTCACGGATCCGCCGCCAGCGCCGGTGATATCGTAGCTGTTGAGGTAGTAGAAGTGGTCGGTGAGATTAAGCGCGAGCAATGAGGCTTCCCAGTTGCCCTGCTCTGGTCTCCACGTGATGCGCGCATTGTAGAGCGTGTAGCCGCCGATATGGTTGGTTGGGGCATTAACCGCGTCGGTGTAGATATCCGTGCGCATGCTCGCATCCAAGCGCGGCGTGATGGAGCCCCAGGAGCCAAGCGGGATTTTATATTCAAGCCCAATATTGCCCTGCCACTCCGGCGTGTACGGTGTTGTCATCGAGGTGGTCACTCCGGTCGGAAGGCTGCTTAAGCTCGTGTACTTAAAATTCAGATAGCTGCCCGACGCGTTGATCTCGAGCCCGGACATTGGGTGCGCCTCGACCTCGAGTTCGATACCTTTGATGTCCGCGTTGCCGGTGTTGTAGGGCAGTGCACACGGTGTCGCGGCCGGCGGAATGGCAAAGCCGGGAGGATTCAAGAATCCGCAGTTAAGCAGGGTCAGTTGGATGTCCTTGTACCTGGAAAAGTACCCATCCAAGTTCACGCGCAAGGTGTTGCTGAACCACGAACTCTTGATCCCGACCTCAGCGGTTGTCACCGTCTCAGGCGCAAAAGGCACCGCCTGGAATGCAAAAAACGGCCGAGGGTTAACGCCGCCCCCTTTGAATCCCGTAGAGACCTGCGCGTAAGTCATCAAATTCGCGGTCCATTGGTAGTCGACGTCAGCCCGATAGTCGGCTTTATGCGCGGAATAGTAACCCGTCACGCCGTTTAGGCTGCCCACCAGGGAGGCGCTCCCTCCCGTTCCGCCTTCAGGATTGACGCGCACATAGGTGTAGTCTTTGCTCTGACCCGTGTAGCGCACACCCGTAATGAAATCCAGCTTGTTGGTGAGGTGCCAGACAGCGTGCAAGAAGCCTGCCTCGTCCTTCGCCGGCACAGGGTCGTTGCTGAGGAAGTTGAGCGCTCCCGGTCCCGCCGCGAACCACAGATCCTCATGTGAACCGTAAATGGTGTTTTCGTCGAAGTAGAAACCACCCAAGGTGAAATCCACCAGCTTGCCGACACTGCCGTTTAAGCGCAGCTCCTCGCTGAACTGATGGTGCTGCAGGTATTCCCCGCTTAGTTGCAGCGGCCACTCCGAGGCGTCGCCGTCGTGGTACCAGGTCGCGGAGTACCCGCGAAAACCCGAGATGGATGTGAGCGCCAAGGACTCGTTGAGCTTCCAATTTACTGTCGCCTGAGTACCCCAACTGAGCAACCGGGAATCATCGGGCGCGGAGTACGCTGCCTGAGGTTGTAAAGGCCCAACAGGTGAATTCGCGGCACCTGGGAATGCGGGCAGGGAGAAGCCGACGTAACTCGTATAGCGATTCGGAGAGAGTATCGACGGCACCAAGGTGCTGCTGTACGGCAGGAACGCCGTGGCGCCGGTCGCGGTGTTGGTTGCCGCTATCGTGATGGTAGGCTTGTCCGCATAGAGCAGCGTCTCAGCCGGATTCTCTTGATCCTGCTGAATGATATCGCCCGAGACATCGACCGTTACCCGATCGCTCGGGAGCCAGCGGGCCGACAGACGGAGTCCCTGATAGTCCGTGCCGCCTTCCTGCCCCTTGAGACAGCTACCTGCATGCGACACGAATCCGGGAGGTATGGAATAGGTTCCCGCCGGCCCGTCGGGTACTCCCGTCGTCGGGTCGACCGGCGTGGCGGTGAAGCTCGGATGAGAGCAGCCGAAATCGAATACATTCACGTAACCGTCTTGGTGGTTGTACACCGCCGACATGCGAACGAACAGTTGATCAGGCACCACGACAAAATCGCTGCTGCCTCGCGCCTCGATGTGATTGCGGCTGCCGTACAGCAGATCGAGCGATGTGCCCGCCGTGTCGTCGGGTTTCTTCGAGAACAGTTTGATCGCTCCGCCGATGGAGTTCATGCCCTCGAGCGTTCCCTGCGGACCGCGCAGGACCTCCACTCGGTCGAGATCCAAGAGGTCGAGTGCTGAGCCAATGAGCGTGGCGTAGTAGACATCGTCCACATAGACGCCTACCCCGGGCTCCAGCGCCGGGTCAAAGTCGGACTGACCAATACCGCGAATCAACGCAGTCATCGAGGGCCCGAACGCCGAACGTCCGGTCAGTAAGGTCGTGCTCGGCACGTCCGACGCGATATCGGTGACGTTGGTCATGCTGCGGTCTTCGATCATCTGTGAAGTGATTGCCGTGATCGCGAGCGGTGCCGTCTGCAGGTTTTCGGTGCGGAACTGGGCAGTGACCACAACTTCCGACAGTTGATCACCCGCAACCGGCGAGGAGCTACCGACGTTTTGAGCGAACGCCTGAATGGCAGTCCCCCCGGTAAGGACTGATGCGGCAAGTAACATGCGCCCGAGGGCAGTCGAGCCGCGGGGGCTACCCAGAATTTCTGGAGACATTGTCTGTCCCTTTGCCAAGCCCGGGGTGAACCGTAGATTCACGAGGGCGACATCCGATTATTGGCAGCCTCGCTTCCCAAATTTTTCTAGGCCTGACGATTACGCGGATCGACGCTGCCATCGACCCGACGTCTTCTGACGCCTTTGAGTAGACGTTGCAATTGCCCGATAGTTGACCCGGAATCCCGGCAATCGCCAGACCACACTATAATGAATCGCGCAACCGGCGCAATCTGGTAAGGAGGCATAATAAATGGATCGCCTTGAGAAACAGGACGGAAGGGTGCGCAACCGTCAGTCGGTGTAGCTCCTCCGCAGTACGCTGCTCTATGAAGACCCAAGGTATGGAAACGCTTCGCGAGGACGGTGAGTTTGCGCTGCGTCGCGAGGTGCATAGCAGCTATGACCGTCCGGTCCTGTTGTTGAGCCCAGTCTCCAAAAAAGCTGCGAGCCTCAAAAAGCTGGAGCACGAATACGAACTGGCCTCCGAGCTCGATCCAAGCTGGGCGCTTCGACCCCTCGCCCTGCTGCGCAAGGAGGGAGGATCCGTATTAGTGCTGGCGGATCCGGGCGGGGCGCCACTCGAGCGGCGTCTCGACGGGCCTCTCACTGCGCGGCAGTTCTTACCTTTGGCGATAGGCATTGCCGCGGCACTTGCTCAGGTTCACGCGCGCGGTCTCATCCACAAGGACATCAAACCGGCCAACGTATTTGTTGACCCGGACGGCCAGGTTCGACTCACGGGTTTCGGGATCGCGTCCCGGTTGCAGCGCGAACATGTCGCCGGCGCACCGGGCGTCATTGCTGGAACACTGGCGTATCTCGCACCTGAGCAAACGGGTCGGATGAACCGGTCGATTGACGCGCGCAGCGATCTGTACTCGATGGGTGTCACTTTCTACGAGATGTTGACAGGTGCGCTGCCGTTCTACGCAAATGAACCGATGGGTTGGGTCCATTGCCACATCGCACGAGCGCCGATGCCGCCGAAGGATATCGAGACGGGAATTCCCGTCGTGCTGTCGGACATTGTGATGAGGCTACTGGCTAAGGCTGCGGAGGATCGCTACCAGACGGCGGCAGGCGTCGAGGCCGACCTGCGTCGCTGCGTTGAGTCCTGGGACACGCAAGGCGTAGTTAGCTCATTCGCCTTGGGCACCGAAGATACGTCGGATCGACTGATGATTCCGGAGAAACTATATGGCAGGCAAGTCGAGATAGACACCTTGCTCAAAGCTTATGCGGAGACGGTTGCCGACGGAAAACCTACGTTCCTCCTGGTTTCCGGGTATGCTGGGATTGGCAAATCCTCGGTCGTGAACGAGTTGCACAAAGCGCTCGTGCCGAACCATGGCTTGTTTGCCTCCGGCAAGTTCGATCAGTATAAGCGCAACGTACCCTACGCCACGCTTGCCTCCGCCTTTCGCGGTCTGGTTCAGCAACTCCTTGCTAAGAGCGATGCGGATCTTCGCACCTGGCGCACGCGGTTACAGTCGGCATTGGGACCGAATGGCCAGCTCATGGTCAATCTGATTCCGGAACTCGAGCTCATCATCGGCCCGCAGCCTCCCATCCCGGACCTCGCACCACAGGATGCATCCAACCGATTCAAGATCGTCATCCGACATTTTCTCGGCGTATTCGCCGATGCCGCACATCCGCTCGTATTGTTCTTCGATGATTTGCAGTGGCTCGATCCTGCGACTCTCGAACTGCTCGAGGCTCTAATGACGGTGTCGGCGGTGCGCTATCTGCTGCTGATCGGCGCCTACCGGGACAATGAAGTCAGTCCCTTGGATCCGCTTATGCAGACCGTGAATGCAATTCGGGCTGCGGACGCACGAGTGAAGGAGATAAGACTCACGGCGATCGGCATTGACGATGTCAATTGCCTTATCGCGGATGCGCTGCACTGCGAGGCGCGAAGTGCTCGGACACTGGCAGAGGTCATCTACGATAAGACCGGCGGCAATCCCTTCTTCGTCATCCACTTTATTGCCGCACTTGAATCCGAGGCTTTGCTGCAGTTTGACCCTGGCAATGCCACATGGCGCTGGGATATAGACGGGATACGTGCAAAAGGCTTCACCAATAATATTGTCGACCTGATGGCCGTCAAGCTTCAGCGCTTACCTGCGTCGGACTTAGAGGTGCTCAAGCTGTTCTCCTGCCTCGGCAATAGCGTCGAGATTTCAACACTTTCGATCGTCTGCGGTACAGATGATTGGTCGATTAAGCAATCTCTTGCTGGAGCGATTCGTGACGGGCTCGTGGCGCATTACTCCGACTCATGTCGATTTTTGCATGATCGAATTCAGGAGGCGGCCTACGCCTTGATCCCGGACTTCCTGCGAAGCAGCGTCCACGTTAGGATTGGCCGCGCGCTGCTGTCGTACGCAACCGCCTCGGATTCAAAAGTGTCGCTATTCGACATTGCGGATCAGTTCAACCGGGGCGCCGCGCAGCTCAACGATCTGAACGAGAAAATTCAGGTGGCGCAATTCAATCTGCGCGCAGGGGAGAAGGCTAGCGCGTCAGCTGCCTACGCGTCGGCCTCGACGTATTTTGCTTTCGGGGTGAAGATATTGCCGGAAAGCAGTTGGGAAGATCAGTATGAGCTCTTCTTCGCGCTCCAACTGGGCCTAGCGGAATGCGACTATCTGCGGGGCCGCCACTCATCGGCGGACGAGCGCTTTGCTTTGATTCTTTCAAATGCACGAAGCGCCGTCGATCAAGCCAAAACCCATCGCGTTCGCATGCGTCTTTACCAGATTGCCGGGCGCCATCACGACACCGCGACCGTGCTGGTCGAGGCCCTTCATCTCCTCGGCGTGACCCTCCCGGAGCACGAAGAGGAAATCAGCGCTGCGAGCGAGGCTGAACTTCGCGAGCTGCAGAGTAATTTGCGCGGGCGCCGAATCGCCGACCTGCTGGATGCGCCTATCGCGACGGACCGGTCGGCCCGCGCCGTGATTGGTCTGTTCCATGACGGAATCATTCCGGTGTTCAATTCGAGACCGGGACTATGGCCGCTTGCCAATGTGAAATGGTTGAACGTCTGCTTGCGCTACGGGAACACGGAGGAGTCGCCGTTTTCATACGTTAGCTACGCGGTCCAACTGATCTCGATGGATGCCGATATCCCCCAAGCGCTGCAATTCGTGGAAATGGCCTACAAACTGAGCGAAAAATTCACAGGGTCAGTGGCGCGAGTGGACGGCATTATTATGATCCACTATGCCA
>Ga0335072_10003293_pt1 | contig 24385 bp, 19 predicted proteins | sample Lox_Sample_21_FD_206725 | JGI IMG/M metagenome (GOLD analysis project Ga0335072, IMG submission 206725) | Soil microbial communities from Loxahatchee National Wildlife Refuge, Florida, United States - Lox_Sample_2.1 | ecosystem: Environmental > Terrestrial > Soil > Wetlands | place: USA... | reverse complement strand
AAATCCCCCTCATTCCCCGCGTCTTCGAATATTCGTCTTTCCTCACAATTCTTGTCTCTATTCCACATCTCGAAGCAAACAAAAGAACTTGATCCCCAACTGCTCAAAAACTCTCTTACTCCACAGCATTTTCAGTATGTCTTACGGCGGAGACGACAACAGCTACGGAGTACGTTGATGCCATGATGTCTTGTGGATCAATGGGGGTTACTGACAAATGTTCAAAGTCTTCCGGACGCCAACAGGGTGGCGGCTATGGAGGAGGGGGTGACAGTTATGATGTAAGCACCTAGACGTTCGACGTCTTGCATTACCCATCGCTGAACGTCACATAGTCTGGGCAACAAACCAGAATCGGTGGCGGTGATGGAGGACAGGTAGGCGTACTGTTTCTCAACAGCAGTCTATCAACTAATATGTACACAGGGTGACACATATGGCTCCTCGGGACAGACTGGCGGCGGATATGGCGGGGGTGACAGCTATGGCGGTACCAAAACTACCGGAGGAGGCGGTGACACGTACGGATCCTCAGGACAGAGTGGCGGTGGATATGGCGGTGGTGACAGCTACGGCGGTACCAAAACTACCGGAGGAGGTGGTGACACATATGGACAGACTGGCGGTGGATATGGTGGTGGTGACGACAGCTATGGCGGTACCAAAACTACCGGAGGAGGTGGTGACACATATGGACAGACTGGCGGTGGATATGGTGGTGGTGACGACAGCTATGGCGGTACCAAAACTACTGGAGGAGGTGGTGACACATATGGACAGACTGGCGGTGGATATGGCGATGACACCGGCGGCAACTGCTAAGGGGTGAACCCGAAAGCTATGTGGAGTGTTATGTCGGCAGTAGGAGTAGCAACAAGGGCCGGAAAGTTTGTGCTCAAAATGCTCTGTTCTCGGAACTTTAGTCTATCGATTTCTTGATGAACAATGAACCAAGGGTTTGGAAATGGGCATGAACAAATAGCCTATCTCTCCCAGTTGCTCTACTTCGAATTCGGCATTTCTCATGAAACGTGGCGGGGTAAACCCCAAAAGTGCGAGGGGCAATCAATTGGGACGACGCCATTAATGTCCCTCCCCGCGGGGGGTGTCAGATGAAAAGTGCGCTAAAACCAGAATGATAGATTCCTCGATTCTAGCCTCCGCACTCTGCACAAGTGAGGCTTTGTTTGGCGGTTTGTTGGCGCTTGCAGTGCCAGTTGTCACCGTTTCAGGCTGTAAAAAAGGCACAAGGTAGACCTATTTTTAGGCGCTACATCACTTATTTTTGGCAAATTATACTCTACATTTTTCAACGTTAACAGAAGTTGGTAAAGCCATCCTTATCAACATCTCCTTTCTCCTGGACCTAATATTTTCACCCCTACTCCATCGTCATAATGTTTTACGAGCTTTCCGGCAAACCCCACTGGGTGGATGATTGCCCTCTACAGGATGGCACCGCTGAAGAGGTCACAGTTTATCGTCAGCGAGAGATGCGACGTCGGAGAGAGACCCAGCAGGCAGAGACTTATGTATACGCTTCTACGGAGATGTTCGTCCTCGAATTCGAAGAGGAGAATGAGATAACAAAGGCTGCCGAAGAAAAGGACATCACCTTCCCCCTAACGATTACGAATAATGATGTAAAATATGCTCCTACGGAACAAGGCGAGGCCATCACAGCATTTATCAGGTTCATCCTTAAGCAGACTGGCCTGATAAGACTGCTGTGGGGTAAAGTCTTTGAAAGTAATGCAAAGATCATATTGCTTCTCGGTAAGTGTGGATCTCCTGCATCGGAAGCTGATATGGTATCTGATATTTTTCCTAGACTGGCAGACCACAGACGCCCTCCAGGTAATGCATAATACACCGTCATTTCAGCAAGCTTTGCAAAGGCTGAACGAGAAGCTCAAACGTCATATTCACAGTCAGATATTCGATTTCTGGGATGAGAATATGCGAGACCAATGCCTTGCGCCGCACTCCCTTTGTCCGCACTGGACGGCATTCTACATGTGGCGTTTCCCTGCAAAGATCCGCGACTATGAGATAGTACCTATCACCACACAGGCCTCCGACGAGTCTACAATGATATCGAGAAGCTGGGAAACACACTGGATGCATTTCTGCCTAAAGATGTGCCAGAGACAGGGAGGAGGTATGAGCTGGATGGGAAGCTGGTTAAAAGCGGCAGAAAGTGGAAGTGATGACGATAGTGAAGACATGTACTGCGGCGTCATAGCTCTGCGTGGTCGAAAGATGCTGCAGGATGAACTTGCCCTGGCTGAGAAGCTGTCGTACAAAGAAGGAGGGATCAAGGATCTAAGGGGGTTGGCCAGCGAAGGGTTGGACGTTTTCCATGTGAGGTTCTTGTGTCCTACCAAGCACTCTCTGGGCTCGCATGATCCGCCAGTGTCCAATGATGTGAGAGGCATGTTTGCTCGATAGTAGTCCCTCTAACCCGGTCGCCTCTACTTCATCGGTTGGAAACGATAGTGGACCTGAACCCGGAATTTGCGAGTCCGCTGTGATGACGAGGGATGGTGCCGATGTAGGGGGAATCGCGTCGGTAGACGGGGCGCTGACTGGAAGGGTTCAGGCACGCCATCGTGGTCACCGTCAGTTACAGGCCGCCGACGCGACAATGTGCCGAAGGGTGGTCGAATGAGAGCATGAGGCTGCGGGTATGTAGTTGGTCAGGCGGAGACAAAAAGGTGATTGAAGGGGCCTGGAGGTGACACCGCAACTGGCGAGTTGGGCGCCCGAAGCCGGGGCCAGCGAGCAAGGCAGGTGAGGAAGGGGGGCCGTTTGTGAGTTGACGGGTACAATAGAAGGAAAGAGGTCGCGAGACGAGGGTGAGGGGGGATAGGGTACTTTATAGCCATCAAGCGGCGAGTGGACGCCATGCCTAATCGGGAGGAGCGTTCCCGCATGCAGTTTGAGCGGCCTTTGCACCGGTAGGGCAATAGCGATAAGGCTCATCATTCGGTGGCAGCTTTACTGGGATGGACTCTCATCAGCGTTCCTAGTGACTCAAGTGCTTTGCGCAATATTGGACTTTTATCCCGAGTTGAACCTCAGAGAGCCTGAACGCTCTCTGAAAAATCCACGGCTTGGAGATGCGCTGACAAGCTATATTCCTCATGGACTCTTCCGCTCCCACCGCCCGCTTTCTTCAAGGTGCGTGAAGCCTCTGCTACTGGTAGGAAGCTTCGTCTGACATGTGGTGTATAACCAGCACGCATCACATACCTCTCAAATACCTTAATTAAGCGCATTGGAAATATCTTCGAAGAAGCCCTGACAAATGATCCTGCGTCTACCGAATCAACGACACAGGATGGGGTCGTCACTCACACAACTACAGCAATGCAGCAGTTCCAGCTTGACGTTGAAAGCACAGCGCTTGTTAGAGCTGCAGAAGAGATTATGGTACTTACGCGGAGCATGAAAGACTTTTGGCTCTTCGGCAGCCTGGACACGCTCACCTCGGATCACAGTGGCCAGCATGAGAGCGGAGCACAGCCGGATGATATCAAAGCAGTGGCAGAGTACATAAACAAACGTCTTGAGTCTGGGGAGGCTGAGGATCGCGCTCAGCGCCGAGAGGGGCAGGAAAATGGGTCCTCGCCGAGCCTGCATTGAAGCTGCACTGGGCTTTGAGCACAGGGAGCACAGGGAGTACAGCTATTAAGCATATGAAGGGGTGTCGGGGGATTCCCGTTGATCTCATAATGCCCCATAAAGTGAGCGGTTTTTCTGATGAAGCTGTCAACATCCTCTTGTCTTTTTGCCGGTGCACTTCGCTCTTCCAGGGCTGAACTCCCATTTTGCCCGCAATTTCGGCCCCCACTTCCGCGGTCGTTCCTCAGCTGCACAAACTCCAACTGCAGCACCAAAGGCCACAGACAGAGCATGACCACAATCCGCGCCTCAACTTGTTGACCCATCTCACCTATCACCGCCCTCCTAGCATTCCTCCATACCCGGTTGTATGATGTCCTCAGTCCCCACTCCACCAGCAACAACGCTCTCCACACCCTCGCCCACAGAGCGCGCCTCAACTCCCACTCCCCCGCTGACTGCTCCAATGCCTCCCATAAAAGCCCATACCATCTACCTCATCGTCGCGGCCTCCGTTAACCCACCTCTCGGCATTGGCCTCCGCGGCCAACTCCCATGGCCACCACTCAAATCAGACATGTCTTTCTTCAAGCGCGTCACTACGCGCCCTCCTCATTCTGACAAGAACAAAGACGTGAAGACAATAAATGCCGTTATAATGGGCCGCAAGACCTGGGACAGCATCCCACCTAAGTTCCGCCCCCTAAGAGACCGAATCAACGTCGTTGTGAGCAGGTCGAAGACTACCCAGGATTTAGTGGGACATACCAACAGCGCGGACGTGTTGGTTACACCCAATCTGCCGGCCGCGATATCTGCACTAGACGGGCACTGTGCAGACTGGAAGATAGAACTGGGCAAGACATTCATCATCGGCGGGTCAGAGATCTACCGTGCAGCATTACAGGAGCTCGTGATCTCGCACCGCGTGCCAGTGCGTATCATACAGACGCAAGTTCGGAGGAAAGATGGAGCGGAGATTGAGTGCGACGCATTCTTTCCCACAACCCCGGGGCAGACGCAGAGCAGTATCCATGGGACGGAGTCAAGGCGCGCGACAGCAGAGGAGGTGGAAGAGTGGGTCGGCGAACAGCTACCCCAACGGGATAAAGGGAGCATCGTAAAGCGTAGTGACGGGGTAGATGGCCTAGGAGACTGGCTGGAAGAAGGAGAAATGCAAATCAGAGTCCTAGGCGAGGAGATCAGGCTGAAAACATGACAAGACGTGTCGGTATTACAACTTGACCAATATCAAGGGGCACACTGGCGAGAGATGAATATTTCGATTGACTGAGGAAGCGGCCAGACGGCCTGTCGCATCTATCTCTCATCCACCTCTCATCCACCTCGAGCGTTCTAGGCCTCAAAGCTTGAAAGCGCTCCCTCCCTCACCCCCCGGGCCCTCTCCGGCCCCATTATTCGCGCAAAAGACCTCCACCGCCTCCTTCGTCCCCTCCTTCGTGTCCTTGACCAACTTGCTAATCTCCTTGAAGTTCTTCCCGCCCGCATCGCCCACAAGCTCAAACAGCACGCTCTCGCTCGTCGTCACCACTGCCCCCTCACGCGCCAACCTCGCAAGCGCGATACCCCGTTCACCCATGTTGCATGAGGAAACGCCGTCGGCGAGGATGTAGACCTTGTGGCCCATGGCGAGCAAATCGAGCGCCGTCTGCGTGACGCAGATGTGGGTCTCGATACCGACGAGGAGGACCTCGAGCGGGACCTGCCCTGAGGAGGCGGCAGGGTTGGATTGTGTGAGGATGCGCGAGGTTATTTCGGGGACGAGCTAACGTAGTAGACGGTATTGTCAGTGCGGGGCCTTCGTTCAGGGACGGAAGATAACGGGTCAGAGATGACAAGGAGCAGCTGGAAAACGTACCATGCTAAACGCCGTCTTATCCACCTCCTTGGTATTGGGCGGGAAATTGCCCCTCAACTCCGACACTGTCGCACCCAGTCTCGCGGCATTCTGCGTCGTGCAGTATATAGGTATATCAAGAATCTTGCCTAGAAATGGAAATGCCACCATTATCAATCTCTCACCATCACATCTCATCATTCGGACAACCAAAAAGAAGCAATCGGGGAAAAGAGAAAGAAAAAACGTACTGGCAGCAATCATCTTCTGCGCCGTCGATATCCTGTTCTCCCCAAAGCCAACCCATCATCAGCCAACAGAACTTTGTGTTATGCTTATACACAGCCCGGCTCAAAACTTCCTCCCCCCCCCAAAACGAGAAGCAACAACTGACTGACTAACACTTTGGGATATTCATAGATAACCGCCCGAAATTTCTCTTGGATATCGCACAGACTGTCCCGTGCGCCATCGTCAGTCGCCGGCCTCTCGGAGTTTCAATTTCACAGGGAAATGGGCATTTTCCAAAACTGACAACAATGCGGGGTTTGCTGTGGAATGAATGGGGCGGCGTCAGCTTTTCTCGTGTCCGCAGAGTTTAAGGGTTTCTCAAGGGTCCAGAGACATATATAACGTACATAGTCTCTGTCTCCCCATTTTGGCTGCTTTAATGTAAGTCCGAGAAGGATAAATGCAAGAAGGTAATAATGGGAGTGGAAGTCGTCGAAGCATTGGAAGGGGAAAAGCACATGAAACCGGGTAAAAAGATTCGGGATGCGGGGATCAAGTGTTGAAGCGCTAGAGAGGCGGCGATCTTTGCGGGCGCAGACAAGTCCGATCTCTGTGCGACGCTAGAGAATCGTGTCGAGGGTATTCAAAACAACGCTCAAGGAAATCCATTCGGTGAGAAGTTTGAAAAACTTTTTGGGATTTTGGTGGTTCTCTCAACTAGAGAGCCACGTTACTGTCATAATACTATCAAGCTTCAATGCGCGCCTTAAGCCTACCAGCCGTAGAACATTCATTTGCGGCAGTGATAAATACACGGTATCTGGAATGCGTGTCAAGAAAAAGCCCAGATAGTGTCTCAATCACCATTTGCCACTGCTCTCTTGGGCTGACCAGAATTCAGCCACCCAAAAGCAGATGCCTGGCCTATTGGATTCGACTTGGTTGGCGCAGAAGCCTTTATCTCTCCTGCGCTCGCTTGACTAGCTCTTCGGGTTGCATCCGCAGGCTGTTGAGGCTGGTTCTCAATTCCGTTTGGAATGGCCGTCGAGCTAGATGAGCGCGCTGCATTCGACATGGACTTGCCACTGGGCCGAAGAACTTTCATGTTGCGTTGTACACCAGCTCTGGAGTAACCAGATGCTGATTTAGACGCCAGTGACGGGTCTGCTGAACTATTGGTCGAGTTTGCCCTCCACGATGACCCCCACACACCAGAGTTCGACTTCGGAGTCGGGTTATGGAAAGACTTCTCGCTGCCAGTGGCCGATTTCGCATCGTCGTTCTGTCTTGGCTGATCAGAGCTTGACCGGCCTGTGTCACTTGTGTCCTGTTCTGGTTTCCGGAACTCCAATATTTCTGACTGCGCACCTGAGGCAATAGTACTTGGTGAATCGGTCATTGGTGACGGTGCCGTCTGTTGTGTAATCAAGCGTGTTGGCTGACCGATAACGCCGGGGGGACGCACATCTTCGACGGCGCTAGGCGGTAAGGTAGCGAGACTAGGACTGCTACCCACACGACCGTCAATGGAAGATGTGACCAAGTTCTTGTAGACGGCGTCGTTCTCCGGTCGGACAAGTGGGATGGCGAGTTGGTTGCGATCCTCGTCGAAAATCATCAGTTTGTCCTGCGACAGTAAGAGATCCGCATTATGTGCTTGAAGAATGTCGCTTCCAAGAACGATCTGGATCGATCTATCATGTGCAGGCGTCTCCATGACAACAAACTTGGCCGTTAGAGTCGGCACTTGGGGAGCAGGGCTTGCAGAGCGAGAGGAGGCTTGATGGATTTTGGCTTCTGTAAGGTACACCGGTAGCTTGATCTTGCGAATTCCGTTCTCTTCGATCATTTGATCACCTAGGCCCAACTGTTGGATCAAAGCAGTCCCAATAGTGGAAGAACAAGAGCCAGTGCAGACAGCGGCATACAAAAGTGAGCCATGGGAAAATGTCTCGGTAAGCCAGCATCTTATGATCGAAGGACAGGGACCAAGGACGAAAAAGCCTGGCGCCGGATTGCCCGAGACTCGCGGAGAGTTGTTAATAGACCCTAGCAAGCGGCTCTGTTCGATGCCAAAGCTATTGGTGCGGTGCGATAAACCAACCGCCGAGCCTCGACCATCGGATCGATGAGACAAAGATCGTTCAGACATGGGATGACTGCCCAAGCCGCTGCCAGTTCTTGCCGGAAGCTCGATAGACTGGCGAGGTGTGGACCCGTAGTGATTGTTGGCGCTCTCGTCGAACCGTACTGAATTTGCGCGTGAGGCAGCCCCTCGTCTTCGGTCGTCATCGTTGTCAAGGCTGAAAGAGCTTGTCAGGGCTGGTAGCGGATCGGCGTCGAAATTTCGAAAGGCTTCAGCAGCTGGATTGAGAGTTGAATCTGCTAGGCCCGTCAGGATGAAGGGAATCTTAGAGGATCTTTTCGGACCGGGCTTGTCCTGAAGTCCTGAAGCGCCTAACCTACCTGGAAATGGAGATGTTGGCCCCCAAACACTTTTGAGACGTACATCATCGTCCCGCCTCTTCTCTAGTCTCATTATTCTTTCAGTGTGCTGTCCTTGTATGGTGGAGATCTCATTCAGAGACTCTTGTAGGCGCCAAATGTCGTCTCTGGAAGCAAAGGCGAGCTGTGATTCCATCCTCCGGATTTCAGATACCAGAACATTAAGCCAAGTAAAGGCCACCGATGCTGCGAATATGCAGAATCATGAAAGTGACAACGCCGATGTCTTTGTGAGAGCCAAAAAAATGACAATACAGGCGTGTTGAAGTCGTCGCCGGCCCACTCACCCCACCCACCAGCGACGAGCGCACAAGGTCGTCCACCAGCGCTCCGGACGAGACGCCTAGGCCGAAGCGCACATAGACAAGAGGTTTGCTTATTTTCTCTCCCAGTATGATGTGAGGAGATTTGGAGGAGGCGGCGGGAGATCGAGCTGCGAACTTGGTTTTCAATTTTTCTATTTGTTCGGCGCCGAGACGTATATCTGTTGAAAGCAAGGGTGCGGAGTTTGAGAGGCTTCGAGAGGCAAGGACGATGTCTCTGAGGATATCTTTAGATCAGGGAGATGTACAGATGTCTGGTGCGGTTTCGGGAAGGGTTTGGATGTGTGGAAGGCAAGCGTAAAAGGAGCCGAGGTTGGCGATGCGGGAGGGTCTTTGGGTATTAGAGGTATGGTTATGGAATGAGTTGATGCTGAGCACTTTAGGCAGGGCTTTTCGATCTGTATGGCAGTTATGCTGCGGTAAAACGGGGCAAGGGGAACAGGAAATGTTGGTCAAGATAGATTTGCCAGCGGGCAAAACTTCAACGCCGTCATGGATCGTGCCAAGAGGTGAACTCTTGTCTTCCGCGCCTGCGTCGCTACAGTAAAACCAGCGGAGATGCCTAAAGTGCACTTACGACCCCAAGCTTCCGGGCTACTTAAGCATCAGCTAAGACTGCACAAGGATAGCAAGAGCCATGCGAAGGGCACAGTGTTTGGGAGCTGCCCGTGGCCCTGTCGGCCGCGGAAACCCTACCCACTTCTTCCCCCTCTCCGTCTATAAAGTCTGTTGAGGAATGATGTAACTTCAACGAGAATATCTAATCTGACCTTGAAATTTTGGAAATCTCATTCCAGGTTGCGTTTTCAAAGGCCTTTGGGAAGAGTGCCTCGTATCCAACCTCAAATAAAACGGCCATGACCATTGAGTACCCGTGGAGACCCCATTCTTTCGGGAGAGAGCCACATGCCTACGACCAAATCATCCTCTTTGGCGACTCCATCACGCAAGGGTCTGAAAACCAGGAGAAGGGCTTCGGCTTTGCTCCCGCCCTGCGAGATGATTATATCCGCCGCGTGGATGTCGTTAACCGCGGCTTCAGCGGCTACACATCCCAATTGGCCCTTAAGGTCCTACCGCAATTCATGCCAGATCCATCACAGGCCAAAGTCCGGATGATGACGCTTTTCTTCGGGTCAAACGACGCCACTGTGCCTGGAAACGCCCAGCATGTGCCGTTGGCCGATTACGTCGCCTGCCTGGAGGCGATTGTGCAGCACCCCGTTGTGGCCGCTCAGGGTGCAAAGGTCGTTCTCATTACGCCTGGTCCCGTGGATGAGCATCAGCTGGAACCTAATGATCTTGCGGCTGGTTATAATGGGCTGCAAAGAACGGCTGAGAATACAAAACGCTATGCAGCTGCTTGCCGGGATCTTGGAAAGCGTTTGGACGTTCCAGTTGTCGACCTTTGGACTGTCTTTGCCGAGGCCGCTGGCTGGAAGGAAGGTGGACCGTTGCCGGGATCGAAAAAGGAAGCTCGAAATCAAGTCCTCGCTTCTCTGTTGTCAGATGGTAAGTGAGCAGCACATCAAGCAGCGCTTCAATCTGCTGCCTCATTGAACAAGAGGGCAGTGATGCACTCCGTCCTTAAGAAACAGCAGTTGCTCCCTTGTCCAAGGCCTAGACATGCGGACTAACCGGGAATGCAGGCTTGCACTTCACCCCTGAAGGATATAAATTGATGTACAAAGCAGTCACAAAGGTGACCAAAGAGGAATTGCCCGAGTTATGTCCGGAGAACTTGCCGTTTGTTTTCCCGCCGTGGATGCAGGCGCTGAAGCCGAGTTTGTAAATTGGAAAGGAAATGAGAGGGCCCCGAATCGCTGAATGGATTTGTAGTCACAGTTTATTGAAATGGAGTAGACAGCTATCTAGGTACAACCAAATTAGGGCAGCCCTGTTGAACAGCCCAGTATGGTCTGAATGAGTGGAAGGTTGGTACACAGCTAAAAGTGGACGCCAGAGTTGAGTGTTGATGATTCGCCTATCGGGAAAATGAGAACGCGAGGAAAAGCCAGAAGGGTTAGGAGAAAAGCCAGGACAAGGAGTTTGAGGCGACGTCGGACCCGGTTACATCGTTACATCCAAGTCCGAGAGTATACCGACCCCGTTTCTTCTTCTTCCTCCTCCTCCTCCTCCTAACTATCCTCGTCTTCACTCTCGGCCTCCGCTAGCCATTCCAGAAACTTCTGTGCTGCCTTTCTGACCTTCTTGCTTGTACTAAGGTCGACGTATTTCTTACTGGCCTTGCTGCCCCATGCCACGAGGACCTCTTCGGTGATGACGTCCTCATTGTAAAAGGCCGCGAGAATAGCCGAAACTTTGGGAATAAGCTTGTCGGGGTGGTCCTTGCCAACGAAACGTTCAGTGCCGCCGAGCAGTGCCTTTTGGTGACGTTCGGAAGTGGTCATCTGCATGAGAAATAAGTATACAGAAAAGCCATGAATATGGTGGGACATCCAAACGTACCTTCTTGAGCATACCAGCGCGGAGGGGAATTTGCTCAACGATGTTCTCGTCGAAGATTGTTTGGGCCAAGACAGTGAGCGTCTTGTGCTTGGTTTCAATGCCCAACTCTTTGGCTTTGACGTAGATATCCACATCGTTGACTTTGGCAACGCCTCCCTTGGCTTTGGCCTCCTCGTCGATCCAGCTACCAAGCTGGTCATAGGAGTTGGTACCTCCTTCAGCTTCGATTCCGTCGTCATCGTCATCAAAAGCAAGAGAGCGCTTCAGATCAGACGGTAACTCCTTAGCGCGGGCTGCAACAGCTTCCGCGGACGTGTCGACTGCCCACTCGTCGTCTTTGATTTCGCCGTTTGTACCCTTGTCCAGTTCTTTAGCATCAGCGTTAATGCGGCGGGTAAGCTCATCATCGCTGCCAGCGTCAATTTCCAAATCACCATTTTCTCCTTCAGCGTTGTCTGAGTGGGAGTCTCCTGGACTACCGCCGTTAGCGGAGGCGTTCTCTTCAACCTTGCCGTTCTCTTTGGCTCTGTCGCGGCGAGTGATCTTCTCCTTTTTGCCTTTCTTGCCCTTCTTCGGCTCCATCTTGATAATATAGCCACTGAGCTTGTGTCGCAAGTCAACTGCAGTACGCTGACCGCAGGCCTTGCAATCAAGCAAAATGCGTCCATCCTTGATATTGATATCTGTCTCGGGATTCTTGCAGGATTTGCAAAGGACGAACTTGTTGATGAAACCATCAAGATGGTCTTGAAGCTTCGACGCTTCATGGGCGCCGTTGATGATCCAGCGGTCATCTGCAGGGTTGGTGTTGGTTTGTGCACCCAGCTCAAAGCCGAAGTACTTGATCACGTAAGCGGGAGGGCGGGCCAGGGATTGAGAGACACTGCTGAGGTTTGCAACGACAGTTTTGATGCCGTTGCCCTTGCCCTCAATTTTGGACTGCAGGCGCTCCATCTTGTAGCGGTAGAAAGGGTCGGAGACATCCTGTTGATATCAGTTAGTAGGATGTAGGCTGGCACTAAGGGGGTTCAGGCTATTTGTGAGGGCCTGAGAAGAAGGGACTAGGCTACGTACCCGACGAATGTTGACAGTGGCCATGATTGCGAGAGTAATTTTTTTGAGATTGCCGAGAAGGCCGTCTAGTACAATTTAGGCTGAGAGAAGGACAAAAGGAACCAGAATAACGCTTCGCTGGATGAAACTAGACATGCGTGGAAATTCCACACTGGTATTGTTCAAAGCATGTAATTTTGCTTGTTCGGGCGCTGAGGATCAGCCGTAGGACCTTGAGTGATTACTGCAAGGTTTTCGCAAGGTGCGAAATAATTGCAGCTTCTGCGGCGGACGGGTTACGAAGGCGTTTGCGTGGCGCGAATACATAGACAACCGAGCTCGATTAAGTCTGACGTTTGGTGGTGGACTGGGAAAATTGAAGGTAGAAGGTAGGAGGATGTATGATGGCTCCGACAGTGGTTCCCAGAGTATGGCAGCTGAAGCTGGCGCAGACAAAGGATGGATTTTTATGGAAGGTTGTAGATTGGGGATAAGCCTTGTGCGAGTGGTGATGTTGAAGATCAAAAGAAGAGGATGGGGCGAGGACGCAAGTGTGGAAAAGTTTTAGCACTGGCCTTCCGGGGAGCCTTTCAGCCTTTCTCCGCACCGCTTGTGAGTGGCAGCCTTAGCGAAACGGCGCACACGTGCAGGCTGACGAAAAGCCGCCTTCAGCCGAACAAAGCAAGCCGGTGCCATTCTCCGGCTGTCCGCTGCCTTCTAGAATCCATACCCTTTCGATGCAAGAACAAACAGACCCCAGACCACACTTCAGCTGGCCTCTAGAATAGTTATCCAGTACAGTACAACCTGCTACACCAGGAAGAAATGGTGTTGGAAAACACTCCTCAGCTGCCGCCGAGCCCAACTAAGCCGGCCACATAGATGACCCAACCATCAAGCATTATGATCTAGCCAAGCGTCCACTCGCCTCTCCCTTGCACAAACATGCTGAAACGATGATATTTCTCTCCTTCAACTGTAATGAACCCTATGCTACCTTCCAAGCAGTGTAGCTGTGTATTGTAAGTCCGTTGATATCGCTTGGGTGTCCTACACCTCCCCCCCCCAAAAATCGTCATCATTCAAACCAAACTTGCGCAAGCCTAGCCACGTTTTTGTCTTTGATCCAACTCCCTGCACTTACGATCCGCGGTCGATGGTCTCTGCTTTTGGGCGTCCGCAGATTCGCATCTGATAGTGGCCCCCCTTTGGTTACCATTGAACTGCAAGAAGACTGGGTTTTTAGATGACCCTACTCAGCGAAATCCTGTTCAGCTGCCACTCTTCCGGAAACTCCACCCATCGTAATGGCGTCGTCGTTGGATCTCACACTGTACCTGGTCACAGACTCCACACCAGCGATATTGGGTAGCGCCAATCTCTTTTATGTCGTTGAAGAAGCCATCAAAGGTGGCGTCACTATTGTCCAATATCGTGATAAGAATGCTAATACGGCGGTAATGATCACAACTGCACTGAAGCTACACAGGATTACGCGGAAGTATGGCATTCCTCTCCTGGTCGACGACCGGGTTGATGTTGCTCTTGCAGCTGGCGCTGAAGGCGTCCACCTAGGGCAGGATGACATTCATATTTCTGACGCAAGGAAAATCCTTGGTGACGAAGCCATCATTGGTGTGACATGCTGTAATATGGAAGAGGCAGAGAACGCTTTTCAGCATGGGGCGGACTACCTTGGTATTGGCACAATGTTTCCTACGCCGACAAAACAAGGTAGGTGCGAATCAGCTCTCCTTGCATGTTGTTGGATGTCTTGGAAAGGTGTGTACTGACAAGAGCAGACACGAAATCGATAATTGGGACCGCCGGCACCCGAGCAATCCTTGAATCCATTGCTGTTCAAGGAGTGGACATCCCTGCAGTAGCTATTGGAAGCATCAATGCCTCAAACGTGCAACGAGTCCTCCATCAAACCTCCTCATCGACGCACCCCCATGCAAAACTCTCCGGCATTGCCGTCGTAAGCGCCATAGTCGCCTCACCAGACCCCCAATCCGCCGCTCGCGAACTGCGGAAACGCATCGACAGCGCCTATAGCACCTTCTACTCGCGGTCTCCACAAACCACGCCCTTACCAATTGACCTCTCTACTCTCGTCTCCCAAGTCCCCTTCGTCACCCGCAAACACGTCCTCACCAACCCCCTCTGCCACAACATGACCAACCTGGTCGTCCAAAACTTTGCCGCCAACGTCTGCCTCGCTACGGGCTCCTCACCCATAATGTCCAACAACGGCCTCGAAGCCGCCGACCTCGCCTCTCTCCGCGGCGCCCTAGTCATCAACATGGGCACTGTCACCCCAGACATACTCTCCAACTACCTCATAGCCATGCATGCCTACAACTCTCTCCCCACCCCCGGCTCCATCGTCTTCGACCCCGTCGGCGGCGGCGCAACCTCCGTCCGCCGCGCCGCCATCAAACAGCTACTTGCAGGCGGCTTCTTCGACTGCATCAAAGGCAACGAAGGAGAGATCAAGGCCGTCTCCGACCCCTTCCCTGGCCCCTCATCTCAAGGACGGCAGCAACAACAACGCGGCGTCGACTCCGGCCCCAGCACCACCACCCCTTTGCAAAAAGCCACCCTCGTCAAATCCCTCGCCCAACGCGAACGCTGCATCGTGCTAATGACCGGCCCGGTCGACTATCTTTCCGACGGCACCTGCACCCTCGCCATCTCCAACGGCCACCCCTTGCTCGGCAAGATCACCGGCTCTGGCTGCGCGTTGGGCAGCATCGTTGCGAGCTACCTCGCCGTGCACAAAGAGGACAAGCTCCTTGCGGTCTTAGCCGCGATCCTACATTACGAGATCGCCGCCGAGCGTGCTGCGAGGAAGGCCGAAGGCCCAGGATCGTTCCTACCTGCGTTCCTGGACCAACTTTACGTTATCACGCAGGCGGCGGAGAAGGGTGATGACACCTGGCTGAATGATATGGTAAAGGTGGAATTTGTCGGGCCCCGAACGGAGCACGCTTTCTGTCCCGGGCTTGGGTAGGCACGACTACTAGCTGGAGTTGATCAAGCGTTCAAAGCATGAGTGTAATCCGAATTTTTATCGGCAAGGCTAAACGTACAATATGAGGATCAAAGCCCATCTGCTGAGATAGCAGCAATGTCAAATGCACTGATGATGAATCTGAAACAACCGGGAAATGCCACCAACAATGCTCGCCGATACAAATGCATCTCTCCTCTCCCAAACGCCTACAATCAAAATGTAGCATCTAGTACCTTGTTTTTGGCCGAAGCCTTCGCTGTGAGTCTCAAATCTAGATGTCACTTCTATGGTCTCATCCTGGAAAATGCACCAATATGCTCAACGCATGAGAACGACTCACCCATCCCTCCTCTCTCTCTCCTCTTTTTCGAGCTCTTTGACATATTTCACAAAACTTTTCTTGTGCACCATACCCGCAAATTGCCCATCTTTCAACACGCACATATACCTCAACCCTAACTTCACAAAGCACTGGTACACAAGGTCCATTGGACTATGGAAGTCCAACGCAACTGGACTGGGGTCAATGAAAGGCGTCAAGTCCGTCGCGTCAAAGTCGTCGCCGTCTTCGTTGTCAAACCCAGTCCATCGCGCATCTGTGGCCATTAGGCACATTGCTGTTTCCTCGTTGTCGAGACGATCCAGCGCAAACTCTAGGTCAGTAGCTGGAATAAGGCCGACAAGAACTTTATCCCTGACCAGCGGCAATCCTCCATCGAGTTCACCAGCCATTTGCAGCAATACAAGCTTTTCGCGAAGGTCAACCGCGGGAATGAGGGAAGAGTTGTCAATGTTGATGACACGGTCGCGACGGACACGCGACACAAGATCACCTAGCTCAGTATCAAAGACGGGCTGATGTTTGTTGTCCAGGAAAGGGTATGAATTCATGTCAGTCAAGAGACCGTATATGCTCAGCGGCTCCACAGCGTCCGCAGTCCATTTTGCGCAAAGCACCCCTAGCGAGAATGGAAGGACATGATCCAGGCTTCCCGAGAGCTCGAAGAGGATGACCGCGAGTGTCACGGACAGCCGAGTGACGCCGCACATCGTCGCTCCAGCTGCCACGAGGGCATAGACACCAGGCGTGACACAATCCTCGACTCCACCGGTCCGGGGGCAGCTAGAAAATAGGAAGAAGTCTGGATATTGAAGGACGGCATATTGCATGATATGACCAACGATTCGACCCATTAGACCGCCAACCACCATCGATGGTACATAGATACCGGCGGGTACTTTGATTCCGAATGTAATGGTCGTCAGGAACGCCTTGATGACGAATGCTATGGTCAGGTAGCGTATTACCTCCGGTATCTCTTCCTGTGTCGGACAAAGACCGGTTTTAGTTTTGGGATTGCATGGATTTGCCAATTGAGAGAGCAGTTCAGCGACCGCCAATTTCGTGTATCGGTTCCAGAAACTGGTGATACCTGTGATCAGGGCAACGAGTGCGACCTCGAGCATCGGCCACTTTTTGATAACAGGCACTCTTCTGAATGTCTGCGCCCAAAGTCGAGACACTTTGATGAACAGCGCTCCCAACAGACCGCCGGCGACTCCGAGGAAGATGAAAGCGAACAACTCGAAGAACTGCCAATCACTGACATAACGAACTTCGAAAAGAACGATCTTGTTTGTGCCGTAAGGATTGAGAAACTTCAAGCACATCGCTGCCGCGATGCAACAGAAGAATGTCCTGAACAGAGTCTTTGGAGGAAAGAAGTAGCTCACTTCTTCCAAGCTGAACAGAACCCCGCCTATTGGCGCTCCAAAGGCAACCGCAACGCCAGCGGCGGCAGCAGCAGACAAGACTTCGCGTCTTTTGCCGTCATTGAGGTTATACTTGGGGAATACCCTACAGGCAATGTTGCCAATACAAGTTGCAATATGCACATATGGACCCTCCTTGCCCAAGCTTAGTCCAGAAGCCACGCTCAAGATTAGACTCAGTGTCTTGAGGAGCAGCGTTTTCACGCCAAGATAGCCGTGAAGGACAAAGCCGCTGAGAATTACCTTGACTTCGGCAACGCCACTTCCAGCAGCGGAGTAGTATGTCAAGGGGGATCCTCGGCGCTCAATTGACTTCGTACGAGTGGGATGGTCTTTTGAATCTTCGTCGTTTGCGTGGGACCGGACCGCACCCAGATCCTCATCTAAGGTTAGAAGCGACATGTTTGACGGCACAACGGTCTTGGAACGCAGGGTCAGGTAACAGGATACCAAAGAGAGTAACAAGGAGCCCCCAATGAAGGCAGCGAAGTCGATCCATCTGCTGTCGACTCTGGAAGGACGAATCACCTGCGACCAAGTCCGCCATTTGGCGCACTGATTTGCTCCATGGCAGCATTTGGCTCGGTTCCAGTACCAAACTTTCGTGCAGAAGCCTTCCTTGTAGTCAAAAATAGATGCCTCTGAGATATCGATGAAGTAGGCGAACAGCGCGGTGATACACCCGATTACGGCGACCAGAATCCATCCCTGAGCCGAATCGAATAACAGCCACAGGCGTCCTCTAATATCTTTCCTACGTCGCAATTCTCTCTTCCGGAATCCATCCGCTATGCTGTCGTGGACCCAGTCCGTCGACGTGAACTGGTCGTACCACACTCTTTCATCTTGAGTGGGTGGACCAAGCAATGAGCTCAATGTTCTCGAGGGGAAAAGTCCATTACCACCTAGCCTATCCAAAGTCGGCGAAGATGGTATTCTGAGCCTTCCTGAATTTGTTCGACTATGGTTCTTTGACATTCGCATACTGCCAGTGACGCTATGCTGCCTGGATAATGTTTTGGGGCCAGGAGTATCAGGAGTGCTTCGAGTTGTGTATGTTCGTCCGGGCCCATCAATGGCCCCTAGCAGCTCGGTATGTTCATCCGCCTCTTCTCCCATGACTGGTGATTGCAGTGGAGGATTTGGTAAACTGATATTTGAAGGATGTGAAGATCGTATGCGGCGGTTACGCGTCGGTGAGGAAGGGGTTGTGGCAGGAAGACGTTCTCTGGCTGCATCATCGTCAATGCTAGCGTACGTGCCGAACGAAGTATTCAATCTCGGCATGCTAGACTGATACTATAGTGCTTTTTTCCTGCCAACCTGCGGTAGACAGAATGGGGATGGGGTGTGGACAAAGCTAGAAGGAGCGACTAGAACAAGTCAGGTGAATGGCGGCCTTCTACCGGTCAGCTGAATGATCGCGACCAGGCATGCCATAATGTCTCAGAAGACATGGCAACAGGCGTCAATTCCATAATTAATTCCGTGAAGGCTGCAGCGTGGGCGCCATAATAGAGGGTGTCATCCTTGAGAATATCTAAGCAGAAGACTCAAGATGGAGAAGGTCTGTCAGAATCCCTTGCGAGCTATTCTGTCATGGGAAATTCTGGAAAGATCAGATGAGAACTATCCGCGGGCGTGTGCCACACCTAATTGTATCATCTGACACTGAAAGCAAGGGTTGCCAGCGATCGACAGCGACGATACGAAGGCCATGCCAAGAACTGACTCGTTCGACGGCGTGTTTTGAAACTCCCCAAACACCACAAATGGACTAGAAAATTTGGAGATTCGCAGCCATATGTCCACACTCGGCATACATTGTGGGGTTGGTCGCCGCGGACCAAACAGCAGCGGTGAGTTTGGCGGTCTAGCCTCGAGCTTGTGCAAGTCATGTACAACCATTAACAGCGCCTCGAACGAGTCGTCCTTGACCTGCAAATGGATTTCCTTACTTTCATAGAACCCTCCTCCGCACTGCGATCTCGCCTTCACAATGTTTGCTATTAGAGAGAGCGCTAGAGATCGAAATATGCTTCTATGTCATTTCTTCCAAGAAATATCCACCAGGGGGGTTGATTGGTGGATCTAATTGGAGACGAATTCTGTACAGGCTACCGGACTCAAGTTTCACGGCACCATTTCATCAGCCACCAGCAACAGCCTTAATGAAAAGCTTTTCTCTTCATAAACAAGGACGACACGAACACTGGTGCACCAGGTGCGATGATAAGAGCATACACCTTATCCATCGCTTGTATGGTGGCGTCCGCCGCAGCGGCTCGCGCTTCTGGCGGATCACTTCGGAAGATCGCACTCTATGGTCCAGCAATGGCTATGTGAATCTCCTGGCCTGAGAACTATTTCCTGGCGAGAGCTTCCTACAGTTTGTGGAAAGTGATGTTCTGAAAGACGGCGACCGGTATTGTCAATGCGATTACCATCGAGCCTATTTATGCAACGTTGGCGAAGCTTATTGCGGATAGGATCTCGTGCCGTACGATTTCGCAGCGGCGATGGAGCAAGTCAACTGCTGGATAATGTCAGCACCCATGTCCACGAGGATGCTGTAACCATAGATCCTCGATGTTGCCATATCGGAACCAAAGCAACAAGAAGGCAACAGTTCCCAATATTACGCCACGATGGGAAATTTGGTGAGTAAGATGCATTGCCCTTCTACTTACATGGTACACTGTAGCTTGCTTTCCGAGAGGAAGTCAACAAATGCCGCACGAGATCATGCACCGTCGGCCAAGAAAGGTCCGCTGGAGGGCTTCGTGGTATGAGATATCGCTGGTTGTAGGGTGTCGATCTCCTTCCAGCGACGCAGCTCCCATAATCAGAGCAAAGAGCTACCGAGATTTCCACATGCTCGACTTATGCGACCGAATCGTCGAATTTGCATTGCCGCAGAATTCAGCTCCATCTTCACGACTTACGTCAAACCCACGGGTGCTAAATATGATGCTTCCGGAAGCCAAGACGCACAGTCCAAAATTGAAGCCAGCCTGAGGCCGACAGAGTTGGTTGCTGTCTTCTGCCACCAACATATTCTTACCATCCAGACTAAATACGTCTGGTGAGCGACTTGTGCAGTATTTTGTTGATTCTGTCGCGGACTCGCCAAAAATGCTAACACTGCTGCTCCAAGGGTTTGTCTTTCTTCACAATGCACCTTTATTGTTGCAATGGTTCATCATATGGAAGGAAGAAGCACCTTCTCGGATTCTAGCTCTGTAGCTCAACCGCCGAGCGTGGATACTGGCCGCCTTCGGCACCAGGCGACCAATATGGAAGCGCATACATATTGCATACTAATTGAAAATGCCCGTGAAGACCTATTTCACGCAGACTGCTCCCGGAAAGAAGATCAAGCCCACAATCCGGCGCGGGGAAAGCCATGAAAGAATCACCGCTGCCACCTCAGTCCCCAGGGCCGGCTCGGGCGCAGTGCCACAGGCTCTACTTTATGGAAAAGCGTCTTGTACTATGGCGTCCGCGTTGTAATTCGAGCATACATTGTCCGGATGATGCGGAGACATGGAAGCCGGGGAAAAGGAGAAGGAAATCAGAGCAAAAGGAACTTGAGATTAGTAATTCCTGAGCTGTCCTTTAGCGTTTCTTACGAAACGAATTTGATCTTATCAGTACATTCTCTGTAGACTCCTTGATCCTGTCTGTCATCAATCATATACTCCAAATTAAGGATGACGACCTCTCCCTCCCAATATCTCTTCGCGTGGCAGGCTATTCCTGTTCTCTTGAACGCCATTTACATCTTCACGTCACCGGGAGAATGGCTCCACCCATCCACTCTAGTGTATGAGAACACTATACCTGCCCTCCATGTTTCAAGGTAACGAAGCATCGTGTCCCACACCTCATTCTCTGGTTCGCTGGCTTACGGCGAGATCCAAGTGAACTGTCCGTTACGGTGGCCGCATACTTTCTGTTGGCAGCTTACCGCCGCGATCACGGTATGATGAAGCTGGCGATCCCGTTTCGGGTGATGGCGTTTCTGGTAGGAATATCGGACGGAGGAATGTGGACATGGGTTGGGTGTTATGAGCTGCTCATGGGCATTCTGGCGGCGTGGGCTTTGACGGAGGAAGGGGGATGGTAGACGTTTGCATCAATTCGATGGGACCACAGAATTTGATGTTGTCGTTTTTATAGGACACAATCCCCTTCCAAAAGATGTTGAGCTCTGGCTGGCCTAGAGAGCATTTCTTCCGTAGACCTATGTGCAATCAAATCTCGTCTTTTCCAGAGCCACTGATACTACACAATCTAATTTACCGTTCTTTACCGACGATCTGAGATATACTTGGAGCACTTCATCACATGTTCCTTTTGTCAAAGTCCCGCAGTATCTACCTGGGTGTGTCAATCTTCCAAATTGCCGGTTCACTTATTCTCTCCTACAACAACATCAATGACATAAGTGGATATTCTAGATCCTGCGCAAACCCACCAACTTGATTCTCTCACATGCTTGTTGCATAACCTACAGTTTACCCTCTTTCGAATCACGCTGCACACCTTGGCTACCCTTTCCCTCATACTACGGCTTAATGCCTTGCCTTTCATACTCGTGTACCAAAGCTGTGCGAAAGGAGCAGCTTCCCCTTTGCGCGTCTTGTGGAGCACTCTGACCTCGCCGACCCGCACTTTACGAAATCTCTAACGCCTCTATCGCATCGTCAGCTCGTAATCTCGGTTTTTGGAGCTTGGCGAAATGCCAGAACGAACCAAGGCTTGATGACGCCGTTAGTGTTGAGAGTACCCTTTTGAAGCGACTTGGAACACAAAGAATACTATGAGACGCTGCATGAAGTAAGACGTCACGGCTCGCCGGAGCTATCGACTTCAATTCCCCTTGCCGCCAGCGAGCTTGCTTACGATGAGCGTTCACGCGCACCGGAGTCCCCTAAAATGTAATCTTCATCTAGTGCTTCACCAACCGTCAACGGTCGTCGGGATGAAATGACTGTCCAAAATGCGTCCATGAGCGGTTGGGTTGCTTGGCCTGCGTTCAAGACACTCACAACTCGAGCGTTCGCTTACGCACCAAGAAGGGCGAAGTTAGATAGCGAGTGCCGGCCGGCAGCCGACGGCGAATACGGCAAGCTGCCGTGGCGTCAAGTTCAAGCAAAGAAAAGTGGAAAGTTGCACGAAGAGGAGGGCGAGGTATTGAGCCAACGATATCATTGGAATGAAGAAAGGTCGCTACTTTAGTAAGCAGAATTTTGCTGTTCACTTTCTGGTTTAGGCGCAAATTAAGGAAAAAGTCGAGACAGCTAGACGAGTAATACGGGATTGCCCAGGCGTTGGCGTCAACACAAGTCCGGTGAAAGGCCGTTAGAAAAGTAGCATGACGGATCCCATGGGTAGAATAGATAAGTGCAGCTGATTTCTGCTCGGCTTCTGTCTATTTGACTCCTGCAGGTCAAACAAGAAGGCCGGCGAACAATCGAAGAAAGTTGTTGTTGGTCGACCCCTAAAGGGTGCTAAGCATTGTCCCGGTGAAAGTTCTTTCTTCCCGAAAGGATCATTAAAAAGGCGTCTAGAGGGCCTTTGCAGTGCACAAGCTACCGGGTCACGTCAATATGCGGGCTAGACGCTGATCTCTTGGTAAAATATCCATTATTGGGAGATTCTGATTCCGTACATAAGTGCTAGAGCACGCCCATCAGAAATTTCTGCATTGCTCTAGCATATTCGCCTTCCCAGCCCAGCATGAAGACCACTCCCTGGACATTAGCGACACTCGCTCAGCTCTTTTACGCGCAAATACCAAACACCTCCCCGCCTACACTGAATCTCACAGCCATATCTGCGTCGAACGGTGAATCTGTCATTGAGTGCTGGGCCCTCAAGTCCAAGCCCGCGAGCTTTGCTGCTGCATCAAATTTCTACCTTGGTGGAGTGTCTAATAGCACTTACTCTGTTATACCACCACACACAGTTGTAGGGCTGCACCACGCGCCGAATGTCCAGTGAGTCCCGCGTCGTCTGTTTTCCACAGCTCCAATCTATCGGCCAGTGCTGCCTCCGAAGAACTACACTCACTCTCATGCACGCCAGGTTTACAATCGTGCTGTCAGGTCTTATCCACATTAGAGCACCCGATTCGACTCTGGCCCCTTCAACATCAGATGCCTGGATCCAGGGTGGCCGCAATGGCCTCATTTTTGCCGCAGACACTTCCTCACGATCTCGACACGGCCATTTCGCCGAGTTCCCATCCGACGCCCCAACGGTACTTGTGCAGATTCCGATGGCAAATGGAGTTATTCCTGACCATGATGTTCTTCATGTGGGACCGTGTGGCTGGGAGGAGATGATTAATCTTTGAGTTGCATTGCGAGAATCGTGGCTTTAGATGGCGGTGATCACTGATCAGCATCCCGCAATGTTATCCAGTGCAAGACAACTTGAGCAGTTGGCCACGAGAGGTGATTAACGGGTAGCTGGTCCTCTTGTACTTTTCAGAAGGAGTGTGGCTCCCCAAGACCAATTTCAGAAAAAGTTCTCGTGAGCATCGAGGAACAGCTCAAAGAAAATCCACAGGTTGCTCGTCGTCTCATGGAAATTTCAACGCCACATTTACTCTAGTACTGCTGTGTGACGCTGTATACGAGTCACAGTTGGATACCTTAGGAAGCTAGCCGTTCAAATTGTGTAGAGACTGGCTGATCCTGAGGCATTTGGTGACGATTTGAGCGCACGATTCAGCTCGACTGGAAAATGGTTTCCTTTCCAAGCTGTTCCGAACCGAGCAGCTCTTCTTTCCTTTTCGCGCTTGTCGTAGATCATCACTCGCTATGGTACAGGTCAACTGTCGCTCCCAAAGCCCCCACACGTCCCACAAGAGATTCGACGAGCAAGACCTCTATAGGCGGAACGACACGACTTCTGCCAATGGCGTCAAGCGCTGCTGCCAACTGTTGAGCAGCTTGAGATGATTTCCTAGCTATCATCCAATAAAAGGATTTATACCTTGCCAATGCAATAATCTCGCAGAGGAGGCCTCCGCAATGGACCCTCCTATCTGGGACCCGGTCACACCTTTCATGGCCTGTTACTCTGTTTATCGGACCATCTTGTCCCCAGCATTTACGACTACACGGATTCGAAACGCGAAGCGGCATACATGCGCTTATATTGACATCATTGAGCATGCTTCAAACAGTGTGTAACTATTGTGTGCGTTATCTCAGATGTGTAAATGTTCTTGAAGATGTACGCTAGGGAGCCATCCGCACTGAGCATTACGAAGAGAAGCAAACCGTAATTCCTAAGTCTTTCCAGATGACATCCATAACCTGGAGTCTCAAAACACGCAATTCAGGCTCTAGAGTACTTAGCGGAAGGCATTTTCCATTGGCTCCCGATCACCAACACCGTGTCCAAGTAGGAACAACTCGTCTCCATCGAGAATAGTAGCAGCAGACGGGCCTCCATAGTCGACAAGCATGAGCTGACAGCAGTACGATATGGACCAATCGTTGGAGGCTC